>Ga0247727_10019229_pt1 | contig 10612 bp, 11 predicted proteins | sample WisWelCaveWW1625_FD_202498 | JGI IMG/M metagenome (GOLD analysis project Ga0247727, IMG submission 202498) | Biofilm microbial communities from Wishing Well Cave, Virginia, United States - WW16-25 | ecosystem: Environmental > Aquatic > Deep subsurface > Groundwater > Cave microbial mat | place...
ACCGCCTTCAGGCGGCGGCCCTTTCCGACAAGCGCGATCCGAAGGTGGCGGCCGGTCAGATCCAAGACGCACTCCGCGAGGCGCTGGCGCTCGGACGCGACGATCAGTTCATTGCCCGCGCGGTGTACGAGACGGGCGTGGCCTACCTCGTGCATTCGCACGCGCACCCCGAGCTATACCTGCAAGCGGATCCCGGGGCGATCGGGGAACTCATCGACGGCGCCACCGCGGCCTACGAGGCGCTCAAGCCCGAGCCCCCCCAGGCGAAGGCGCGAAAGGCGAAGCTCAAGGCGCTGTGGGAGATCAGTCGTTCTTTGCGCCGCTCGTGATCCAGTCGAGTAACGACTGCTTCTCGGCGCTGGAGAGGTTCAGGTTGTGGTCGATGGTGTGGGGCTGGCAGGCCGGCGTCCCGGTCATGTTCACGCCCGTGCGGAAGTCGGAAAAGAGCGCCGCGGGCAGGTAAGACGTACTCGTGCTGCCGGCCACCACGAGCCTCACCGCTCCGCAGGAACCTTTCGCGACCCGTCCGACGACGAAGCCGAAAAACGTGTTGTAGGCCGTCGTCTGCGAAGTGAGGTCCAGCACCACGCCATTGTTCAGGGTGGCGGCCGTGCTCGGCGTGTGACATTCGATACAGGCCGTTTTCAAGGTCACCTGATAAACGGAGCCGAAAGTGCCCGGGGCGGGGGTCTTCGGACCGCAGCGGGAGAGCAATAGGGCAAGGGCGACGAACCCGATTAGCGAAACAAGACGAGAGGCTTGCATGGCCGTGCGAGAATAGACGGCTCCCCCACGGGGTGGAAGAGGATTCTGCGTCGGGAAGGAGGCCGGAAGGAATGATGGCGCCCCCACGGGGATTCGAACCCCGGTCTTAGCCGTGAGAGGGCTACGTCCTAGGCCTCTAGACGATGAGGGCACGGCATCGAGAGTGCACCGTATAGCAAATTACTTTCCGGATTCCAACCGTCTCCTGGCGCGGGCATAATCGAAGGAAACCGAAAGGAATCCACCATGAACAAGCCCTTGATGGTGTTCGCCGCCGCCCTGTGTTTTCAGGCCTTCGGAGCCGATTCCCTGGAGCGGCGGGTGCGCGTGGCCACGGAGGTCGTCACCCACCGGATGGCATCGGCCGAGCCGGTCGTGCCGCAGGTGGTTAGAGCCGCGCGCTGTGTCGCGGCCATGAAGGTGGTGAAAACCGGGTTCATCTGGGGGGGGGAGGGCAGCACGGGCCTGGTGACCTGCAAGCGTGGCGGGAGCTGGAGCTCCCCTTCTTTCTTCGACACCGGGGGAGTGACCTTCGGTATTCAGATCGGCGTGCAGTTCATGGAGTCGTTGCTGTTCTTCATGACCGGGCACGCGGAGGACATCCTCCAGCACGCCTCGTTCCAACTGGGTACCGACCTGAGTTTCGCGGCGGGGCCGGTGGGAAGCGGGCAGGGCGTGGGCGTGATCCCCGATGCGCACGTGCTCACCTACTCCTTCACGCAGGGGCTTTTCGCGGGAGCCACCGTGAACGGCCTCATCGTCACGCACGATCGGCCGCGCAACCGCAAAGCCTACGGCTCGGACATCACTCCGCCGGAGATCCTCGCGATGCAGGGCGAGTCGGCGCCGCAGGTGGTGCAGCCCTTCGTGGGCGCGGTGAAAAAGCACCTCGCTTACTGATCACGGCGCGGGAGTCTTGGTGGGAGCCGGTGTCGGAGTTGCCTTCGCCGCTGCCTTTTTCTTCGCGGGCTTGGGCTTCAGTTTCGGCGTCGGCGTCGGCGTGGGAGCCGACGAGATGTCCCTGTCGGGCGGGGGGAAGGTCGCGGGAAAATAGCCCCGGCCCCAGATGCAGCGCACGTAGGCCATGTGCGCGCGTTCCTCCTCGGGCGTGGGGCTCGTCGACAGGCGGCTTTGCTTGGGCGGGAAATCCTCAGTGCTGATGCGCAGGACGAACCCGGTTTTCTCCTCCCTTTCCCTGGCCCAGAGCGCCCGCAACATCCAATGGGGAAGCGCGCTGATTGCGCCATTGGCCTCGGCCTGGCGGATCTGCGCCATCGTGGGAACGTTCCCGTGCCAGGCGCGGCAGGTGTCGTCAGCCTGGCGGTAGGTCATGATCTTGGGTTGGAAGGGCCCCTGCTTCTTTTCCGCGGTCGGCTCCTCGAACACCGTTCCCCACACGATCGAGGTGCGCGAGTCCTCCAGCAGCACCATGCGGCGATCCTCGCTGAGATAGAGGAGATTCCATCCCTGCCGGCTGGCACCGTCCGTGTTGCTCTTCTTGCAATCGGCGATGCGGCTATCGGGCTGCATCGTTTCCTGGTTGCCGCAAGGCAGCATTCCTTCGTAATCCGCGCTACCGACGACACTCCACGCCGCAGCGAGTAATAACATTCGTTTCATGCAGGTTGATTTTATCCCACCGCTTGTTACACGGGGAGGAATGAAAGCGCTCACATTCGCGTTACTCGTCTGGCTCGCGTTTCCGGCCCGGGCCGAGATCACCGTACAGGCGTTGAGGCAGGATGAACTTCTCGCACCGGAGGTTTTTTTCCACCAGCTTGCGTCGGCCCCCTATGTGGTGCTCGGCGAAAAGCACCATACGCCCTGGATCCAGCAGGCCCAGGCGTGGATCGTCGAGGGGGTGGTGCATGCCGCGCGCCGCGAGAACGATTTCACGCTGGGGTGGGAATTTCTCGCGCGAAGCCGCAAGGCCGAGACCGACGCTCTTTACGGCAGGTTCGTGAAGGGCGAGATCAACGCCGAGGAGTTTCTTCTGAGCACCCAGGGGCCGAAGAGCATGAGCTATGCCCCGATCCTGGACTCGCTCCGCCGGCTCGGGGGGGCGCTTTTCGGCGTCAACCTTACCCGTGAGGAGAAGGCCCCCGTTGTTTCCGGTGGCCTGGCGGCACTCGATCCCGCGCTGGTCCCCCCGACCTTTCATCTGGGAGGGGCGCATTACTTCGAGCGGTTCCGCGCCGCGATGGGGGAGGGGCACGGCGACAAGCTGGGGAACTATTTCGTCGCTCAGTGTCTCACCGATGCGTGGATGGCCCAGACGCTGGTGGCCGACGCGAGCCATCCCCTGCGGTTTCTGGTCAACGGGCACTTTCACTCCGATTACCGCGACGGCGTGGTGAAAGAGCTAGAGCAGCGGGGGGCGGGAGCCGCGATCGGCGTGGTGACTTTCCTCGATGCCTCCTCGCTGACCCCGGAGGCGATCCACAAGGCGCTCTACCACCCTCGCTATGGCGCCGTCGCCGACTACGCGGTGATCCGGCGGTGATACAATAATCGCATGGCCAGCCGCCTCACCGTGCTTGCGGCATTGCTCGTTTCCATGGCCGCCAGCGCCGACGTCCTCAAGATGAAAACCCCGACCGGGGCGTACAAGGTCACTTTCGATCCGAAACGGATCCCGCGCGACAAGCTCAAGGCCGCGCTCAGGCTTTCGCCGCAGTCGGACCCTCCCGCCGTCAACGTGGTCTTGGAGCACTGCGATCCCGCCGATGAGGCGTACAAGCCGTGCGGCGGAGCGGAGGGCGACGAGAACGGCCTCCACAACGCGGGGGTCAATCTGGAGCGCGCCGCGCGGGAGGTTCGGGCCGCGGCATCCCTCGACGTGCCTCGCGCCTTGGCGGAGGTGAAGGCCTATTTCCTCAAGTCCGGCAGGTTCTACCTGTGGTCGCTCAAGACCCGAATGGACTTCTACCGGACGGAAAAGCTCTCCGTGCTCAAGCGCACCTTCCGCGACATCGATGCGTCGGAAGCGTGCAGCGCTTCGATCAAGCGCATCGGCGAGAGCGCGAGTCGGGGTGACGCTTTTCGGCTCGTCCGGACCGACTGGCACAACTGCGTGAACCTCGTCTTCAACAGGAAGTACGGGGAGTACCCTGCGGCCGCCTGGGAACGCTTTCTCGCCAACTACAAGATCAAAGCCAGCTTCGAGCCGGTACGGTCGCTGGCAGGCAAGTACCCGGACCCGAAAGACATCCCTCCCGCGCCGGACTCCGGGCAGTGACGAATATTGCGCCTGGAATCTTCACACGCAAATAGGCTAAAATCCGCGTCCACTTTGAATGTCCTGGGGGTTGGATGCGGTTGGCGGGTGCGCTGGTATTCCTCTGTCCATTTTTCCTCTCCTGCAGCTCGGAGCACCCTTCCGACGTCGTTGTGGCGGCCCAGCCCACGGCATGCGTGCGCCCCGGATTGGGCGAGTCGCGCATCGTGATGGATTTCTCCACGCCCATCCCCGCCCGTTACCGGCTCTCGCATCGGCTCGTCCCGGGGGGGACGGAGCGGTACGAGGCCATGGTGAGCGTGGGTTTGCATGCCGCCGATTCCAGCGTTTCGGTGGCCGACGTGGCCAGGCTGGAGGCGAAGCTGGATCGCTGCCTCAAGGCTCTCGATCCGTATCTTCAGGGGCCGGATGGGGAACGGCTCATCGTTCGCCGATCGGCGCCAGGGGAGCTCGCGGGGCCCGCGGTTGCCATCGGCATCACCTCGAAGCCCGCGCGCGGCCACGCGCGCCTGTGGCGGTCGGACTGGGGCTGTGCTCAGATCGTGCACGAGGTGTTTCACCTGATGGGGCTCGTCGATGAGTACCGTGAGCCCGTCTTCAAGGCCTTCGATTGCCGCGCCGTCGGCCCGGACGACTCGCTCATGTCGTATCCCCAGCTCGCCTACGAGCGCACGACGGGCTGGAGGCAGCAGGTGGAGTGCTCCTGCGCGGGCGACGAGGCCTGCCGGGCCGAGCTCGACTCGGCGGATCCTTCGCGGGGCTGTCCCGCGGGGGCGCGTGAGACGGTAATCGGTGCGGCGCTAGATCTGTTCGCCGCGGACTTCTCAGTTCCCGAGCCCGCGTTGGGGCGCGTGGACATCGATACTTACCGTTTCAGCCGGCTCGTACGCCAGGGCCGCGCTTCGCTGCTGCTGCCCGCGCAGTTCCGCGCGGTCGTGGAGCCGGGGTGCACGGACGTGAACGAGACGTACTACGCGTGCGCCGCGGACGCGTACCGGACGTCGCCGGCACTCGGTGGCAAAGGGTGCGGTGGGGGCAGGCCGTCGGTGTGCGGGGCGGAGCGGACCGAGTGGCTGGGCGTTTTTCGGTAATGTATAGGTAGCAAGATTCGGGCATCTGGATCGGGCCTAGGGCCTAGGGCCTAGGGCCTAGGGCCTAGGGCCCATGGCTGATGGCCGAAGGCCCCCGGCTACGGGGAGAGTCCTGTCGGGCCGGCTCGACCGTCCCCAGCCCTCATTCAGATTCAGGGCGATGCTGCTGGCCGCCCGGTCGAACTGGCTCTTCAGGTGGGCTGGTAGACGGCACGAGCGAGTTTCCCGGCCTCTAGCGAAATCCCGGACTCGGGATCTGGATCGGCGAACCGCGATCGGGATCTGAGATCAGCGACTGCGCTGCTGAGCGCCGATCCCGATCGCGGTTCGCCGTTCTCCGATCCCGATTCCCGTTCGGGTCAGGTTCAGGCCATGAACGGCAAAAAAAAACGGCCGGGGCGACGTCCCGAGGGACGCGCCACGGCCGCCGGCTTGGAAACTTCTCGTCAATTCACGCGCATCGCCGCATCCAGCTCCTGGATCCGCCGGATGACCTGCTCGTCGGAGAGGCCCTCGGTGCCTCCTTCGAGACGGTCGAGGAAGCTCTTGGGCGGTACCCGGTTCATCACCAGGTTGGCGTTGTAAGCCCCCGTGTGCACGGGCGTGTGGCCGCCGATCTTTTGCGTCTTCCACACCGAGAAGTCGCGGATCTCGCCGAGGCTGAGATACCCGTCCTTCACCCCGTCGACGTAGCCGTCGGCGTAGCCGATGAGCGACTTCCACAGGGCGTGCCCGAACGCGCTGCCCGCGCTGCCATTAGGCGCGCCGGGCTGGTCGGGATCGGTGCCGGGGCCGGTGCTCGAGGTCTGGGACTTCTTGCTCGACGCCAGAACGAAGAGCGTGCGGCCCTGCTCGGCCCACTTCTCCCACACCGCCTTCTTCGCATCGAACCCGTCCACCAGGCCGCCCGAGTGGCACGCCATGATGAAGACGACGAGTTCTCGGCCGGGCAGCGCCAGCACCGCGTCGCGGATCTCGTTATAGCTGACGCCGACGCCCAGGCCCGAAGGGCTGCCGTGGCCGCTGGAGTATTGCACGAGCATATCGTCGGAGGTCATCGTGCCCTTGAGCTTCGCCCACTCGGCGCGGATCGCCGTGCCGTTCACGGTGGTTCCGATGAGCTGGGTGCCCAGGTAGCCTCCGCCGACGTTCTTGGTGAAAATGTCGTGCGTGTGCAGCACGTCGTACTTCACCTCGTTGTGCATCATCGAGGGATCGCCCGCGCCTGCCGCGCCCCAGCCCAGGTAGTATTTCTTGCCGGTGAAGCTCGTGGCCGTCAGCGAGCGGCTGGTGCCGTCGGACGGCATCTGGAGCTTGATACCCGAGAGGAAGCGCTCGGCGGTTGCCCGCGCCGCCGCCACCGAACTACCGGCCGAGTACCCGTAGTACACATGGCCGCGGAAGTCCGCGCGGAAAGCGAAGGTGTGCGCCGCCTTCACGTCGCCCGTCGCGGGGCGTGTGGCCTCGATCGTGTCCCAGTCGAACGGGCCCGCCTCGAGCGTCTCGGCTTTCACGATCTGGACTCCGGGTCCGAAGAGCCCCTTGAAGTCCAGGTCGCCCGAACGCTTCACGTAGAAGCGTGCGTAGTCGCGCCCGTTGGCGAAACCGATCAGCAGGGTGCCGTTGTCGGCGGCCTCCTGGTGAACGGTCCACCCCTGAGGCACTTCCAGGATGATGTCTTGCAGAGCGACGTTTTCAGCGCGACTCGGCGCCGACACGGCCAGCCAGCAAAGCGCGGCCCAGCCAATTAGGCTCATTCGCGGCATGGATTCCTCCGGTTTTTGGAAAAGCGTTTGTGTCAGGGAGCCGGCCAGGTGACGGGAGCTGGCGCGGTCAGGTCTTAGGATGCCATGGCGGCAAGGGGCGATTCGGAGGGGGGCAAGATGTCCTTATCAGGTGTTAATCGGGGACGTCCCCGCCTTACTTCGGCTTACGCAGTACGAGAAAGGTCGAGAACCCTCCGTAGGTACTCCCCCGCTCCACGACCTCGAACCCGGCCTCGCGCGCCATCAGCTCCAGCTCCGCCCGCGAGGGGTAACGTGCGGCCAGGTCCGTGCTGCGTGCATCCCGCGTCAGCCGCCCGCTCGACATGGCGGCCAGGAACGCGAAATCGAACTCGTTGTGGGGCGAGCCGTTCTCGGCGGCCTCCACCATCCTGTCAGTGAGCCATTCGCGAAATTTCCCGGGCAGCGCGGCGCTCTCGCGATTCGGCTCGTTCAGCACGAGCGTTCCGCCAGGCTTCAGCGACGAGAGCAGGCCGCGGAGCGTGGGCATCCTCGTCGTCTTGGAGAGCGTGTAGAAGACGTGGTTCATCACCGCCCCGTCCGCGTTGTAAGCGGGGAGCGGCCGCACCGGATTGAGAAAGAACGGCACCGTTTCGTGGGGAGAGCCGGTCGTGGTCGTGAGGCGTGATTGGGCTATGGGCATTGCGCCTCGGTTGTCGAACAGGGTCATCCGGCGGTCCGGCTAATGTGCGCGAGAAACGCGCTCAGCGTGCCGGGCCCCGAGCCGACGTCCAGGATCCGCCCCTGAGCGGGCAGCGCGCTCTCGATCTTTTTCATCACGTTCTGATACTCGGGCGAGAAAGCGAAGATCTCGTACGATCGGAAGTAGTCCTCGATCCAGTTTTCCCTCGTCACGACGCGGGCGAAATAGGCGTCGACTTCCCGCCCCAGCGGGCTGGTCTCGTCGTAAACCTGATCGAGAATCCACCGCACGCGTTTCCCCGCGCCCTCCGCCGAGGCTCCCGGGGGGGCTTCCTTCAGGAGCGTCGAAGGCCAGGAGAGCCTCACGTCCGCGGAGATGGCTGCCGCCATCTGCTGGAAGAAGAGCCGGCAATCCATCGCGGCCGTGGGGAGCGCCGCCGTCGCCAGAAGGAGGAGAATCTTGAGAATCATCGCGCGCGCGAGGCCGGGCATTGGAGGTACAGGCCGACCGTGGCGGTGAGCAGGGCTGGAAAAACCCAGCGCCAGTCGAACGCCGCGAACGCCGGAACGCTCACCGCGATGAGCGCCAGCGCCGTCAGCGAGACGAACGGCTGGAAGCGGAACAAAGCTCCAGCCAAGGTCACGATGAGCAGAAAGGTCTGCAGGACGGTAAAGTCCACCTGAAGGGTGGCGAGCGCGGTCGGTTCCCAGTCGAGGCGCCATTCAGGCAGTAGGCTCAGAACTCCTTCAGCCTTGGAGAGGCGCAGCCATGGGTACCTCGCCCAGCTCAAGGGCTCGCGCACGCCGCCGCCGATGAAAAGCTTCAGCAGCATGGCGAGACTCGCGGCGTTCGCCGCGGCCGTGAGGGCGAAGATCGCGGGCGGGCGCGGGCGCGCCAGCCAGCGGCGGTGGTACGCAAGCGCGATCGCCAGCGCCGCCAATATGCCCTGGTACGGATGATTGGGAGCGCCAAGCCCGTGGAAAGCCAGTGCCGCCGCGGCGACCATGACGACGGTGCCCGTCAACAGCTGAGGAGAGGCCAGCTGATCGCCCACCGGGCCCTGGACGCTCAGCAGGGACTCCAGACGCGCGACGCGTTTTTCGAGGGATTGCCCGGCGTCGAGATCTCGCAGTGCGTTATCCATGGGGTAACGTAAGGTTATCAGCGCCGCGCCCGGGGCGAAAGGTGCCTATCTACTTCCGTTACCGAAAGGTGCCGGGTACATGACCGCTACTTATCGGTAACGGAAGTAGATAGGCATCTAAGGGCTAGCTCCCTCGCGGCATGGCCTGCAGCCGCACCGTGAGGGCCGCGGCGCCCAGGATCGTGAGCGCGCCCCCAATTTGCAGGGGTGTCGGAACCTCGCCGAGGAGGAGCAGGGCGAAGAGCGCGGCGAAAGGGGACTCGAGCAGGAAGATCATGCTGACGACATCCGTCGGCAGCTGTCGCTGCGCTCGTATCTGGATGAAGAAGGCGAAGAGCGTCGAGGCGAGGGCAAGCGTGGCGATGCAGGCCCAAACCTTTCCGGAGATGGGCCACGAGGGTAGTGGCTCGAAGGCCAGAGCGATGGCGAGCGCCGGCAGCGCGGCCCACGCCGACTGAAAAAGGTTGAAAGCGAAGGGCGAGGGCACGCGGTTACTGACCCGATCCAATAAAAGAATCTGAATGGCGGCGAGCACGGCGCACCCGACCATGAGGAGGTCGCCGCGGTTCCAGCCGCCAGGGACGAAGCCCGTCATCATCGCCGCGCCGGCCATGGCGAGCGCCGCACAGCCCATCTGGGTCGGCGTGGAGCGCTTGCCGCCGGGGGCCAGGGCTCCGAGCACCGGAACGAAAAGCACGTAGAGGCAGGTGAGAAAAGCGCTCTTCGTGACCGTGGTGTAACGCATTCCCCACGACTGCAACAGAAGCGCGCCGGCGAGAGCGAGGCCCGGGAGCACGGAGAGGGAAGCCGCGCTCCCGCGTTTGGGCCGTCGCGAGGGCGGAACCAGGAGCACCAAGGGAGCCCCGACCGCGACGGCGCCGACGAAGCGGATGGCGTTGATCCAAAAGGGCCCGACCTCCTCCAGCGCCATGTGAATCGCGATGAAGGCGAAGCCCCAGATGCCCGCGGCCACGCAAAGCTCCACCATCGCCTGCCGGGGCGAGGGGTGCTGGAGTGCCTGGCGAAAGTTACGACCCACGATGGTCAGTGGTGCGCGGTTTTGAGCCCGGCCGCGAGCAGGCGGTGGAAGTGGTATTCGCCCGCCTCGCGCTGAACGCTGAACCGCCCGGTGCGGTACGTGCGGCTGTTGAAGCCCTTCTGCACGTCTTCGCAGATCTCCACGTCTTCGAGCTGTACTTGGTGCGCCACGGCCATGCTGCGGCGGCGGAACTCCTCGTCGATACTATCGGCGAAATAGAAATCGAAAAGCACGCGGCAGCGGTCGGGTCCCAGGGGATAAACCACGTTGGTGTCCACGATACCGTCGTAAACGTTGACCATGAGGTTCGGGTAGAACCACCAGTAGTACGCGAAATCGCCTTTGCGAACCGAGGCCACGGCGGCGTTTTCGCCCGGCTGCATGGCGCTGTACTGCACGCTGCACCGATCGAAGATCTCCGTTCGGTAGGTGGAGTAGTCGAGCACGCCCGCGAGCGCGGGGTGCAGGGTGTTCACGTGGTACCCACCGTCGAGGTAGTTATCGATGAAAATCTTCCAGTTGCAGCGGATCTCGTACTCCTGGCGCGCGTGAAACTTCACCGATCCCAGCGTCGGTCCGCCGAGCTTGGCGTCGAAGGGGTCGGTGAGCGAGGCCAGAGGGGCCGGGGAGGGTGAGGCGTTCACGAAAACCAGGGGCCCCCACCCGGCGACCGACCAGCGGGGGAGGCAGTTGCTCGCACGCTCGAACCCCGTGACTCCCTGAAACTCCGGCGTGCCCTTGAGGTCGCCGCAGAGATCGTAAACCCAGCCGTGGTAGCGGCACTGGAAGAAGGGCGCCTTCCCCGATTCGGGCAGCACGACCTTCGCGGCCTTGTGGCGGCAGACATTCGAGAACGCATGCAGCAAGCCGTCTTTCGCGCGAGTCACGACGAGGGGCTCGCCCCCGAC
>Ga0247727_10019230_pt1 | contig 10612 bp, 7 predicted proteins | sample WisWelCaveWW1625_FD_202498 | JGI IMG/M metagenome (GOLD analysis project Ga0247727, IMG submission 202498) | Biofilm microbial communities from Wishing Well Cave, Virginia, United States - WW16-25 | ecosystem: Environmental > Aquatic > Deep subsurface > Groundwater > Cave microbial mat | place...
TGGGCTGGAGCGGTCAGTAATCAGTGATCAGTAATCAGTGTGTCGGTGGTCAGGATCGAGCAACTCTACGAGCGCAGCCAGGATCAAACAACGAGCAACCAGAAATGAACCACCAGCTTAGCGACGATCCGGTCATCGTTCTCGGCATGCACCATTCCGGCACTTCCATTCTGGCGGAGATTTTACATCGGAATGGTGTGTTCATGCAGGCCAACATGCCTCATCACGAATCAAAGTTTTTTACAATCAAGATTAACGACGAGATGATTATGGGCGGCGGGGCCAATTGGGCGAACAATCCGATTATGCCCGTTGCGGAGGTGATGGCCAAGTTAGACGACGTCCGGAAGCAGGTGGAACGAAAAGCTTTAGTGAAGTACATGGAAGCCGGCTACGACGGCCATTCGCCCTGGGGCTTCAAGGATCCGCGCACTTGCGTGACGCTTCCATTGTACTTGGAAATTTTCCCGAATGCGCAATTGCTGCACATTATACGAGATGAAAAAGATGTGGCAATATCCTTAGCGGCCAGTGACAAGAAAGGGCTGGGAATCATATCGGATCTTGACTTCTGGATGGACTTGCAACGGCAATATGTGGGCCGCGCCAGAGAATTTGGAACGCGGCATAAACATTATCATGAGCTTCGTTACGAAGATTTTTGCCGTCACCCGGTCGAGGTGATGAAAGAGGTTTTTGCTTATTTAAACCTTGATTTCTCGGAAGTGGCAGAGCAGTTTCTGGAAAAGAATGTTTATACCCACCGGATCAATCTCAGTCGCCAAACCCAAGTCTCATCGAAACAACACGTTCACATTCCGCAGAGCGGCAGAGTGGTTGATAATATATAACTTAAGGCAAGCAGCAGGGAGCCGCGTTTTGCCGTTTATACGGTTCAATACCCATTCATTTTTGAACAGCATTGGTATTGATTGGGAGGTCGATACGATAGGGGTGAGGATGTTGTACTTCATGCTTAAAGCTTGCTAGGTTTTTTGTGAAAGGGTCATTTTATGAGCGGTTTTTGCGGAATTATTGGATCGCCTCCAACTTTGGTAAATGATGAGCTGATGCTCGCCATGCTGCACAGCATCAGGCATCGTGGCCCGGATGGTTTCAATTTCTTTGTGAATAAAGATGCCGGCACGGCGCTGGGGCAGGTGCATCTTAATTCCTTTCTTGGCGATCAGATTCCCATGCCGGCATTTGCAAACAGCGACGATCTCGTTGTGGCGATTGCCGGCGGCATCATCAATCGCGGTGAAGCCACTCATCATGTCCCTGCGATGCCAACGCCGGCGAATCGAGACGTGATGGCTGCGGTGGCAGCCTATCAGACGCATGGCGAAAATTTTTTGTCTACTCTGGATGGCCCTTTCAGCCTGGCCCTGTGGGATAAACAGAAAAGACGCCTGTTCATCTCACGCGATAAGTTGGGTGAAAAATCTCTCTATTATTATTTTGACGAAAGCCGGAAAGCCATCATTTTTGCATCAGAAATAAAAACTCTTCTGGCTTACCCGAAGGTGCGGGCTGAATTGAACCTGGATAGCTTTTCCCTGTATTTCGCCTTCGGCTACATTCCCGGACCGAGAACTCTTTTCAAAAATGTCTTCAAGCTTTTGCCGGGCGAAGTCTTACAGTGGGATCTCTACGGCCAACCTCAAAAAAAGAAGTATTGGCATCTGCCACGGATAAGCGATGGCATAAATGATGAGGCATATTGTATAAGCCAGCTTCGCGAGCTTTTCATGAAAGGCTTGGAAAGATATGTCGACGGCTGCCGCGAGGTTGGCGTTTTTTTGAGCGGCGGGGTCGATTCGAGCATCATCGTGGCCGGGCTGCGCGAGCTTGGTGTGCCGAAGATCGCAACGTTCACCATCGGCTTTAACGTGCCCTCGGCCAACCCTCAAGATCACGAAGACCTTGCGTATGCGCGATTGGTGGCGGCGCGATTCGGCACCAAGCATCGCGAAGTCGTTGTTGAAGCAGATCACCAGCCGGGGATGCGGCTATTGCGCGTCATCGAGCAATTTGACGACCTGGTAATGACGCCCAATTCGTACAGCAAATGCTTGCTGAGCGAGGCAGTGCGGGAGGCCGGCATCAACTCGGTGCTCACCGGTTCCGCGGCCGCCGGCGCCTGTGGCGTGCATCGAAAATTTCTCGATGCGAAAAAACGCGCCAAGCTGCTGAAGAAAACCCAGGAATGCGCCACCGATGAGGAACGATATTATCTCCTGCGCAGCCGCCTGTTCGATCTTGAGGATCAGAGACAATTTTTGCAGCAGCCGCCGCGCCTCAGCGAACGGGACATTTTGGATACCCTGCATCATTACATCGGCGACATCAAAAGCAACGATTTCTTCCGGCTGTTCTTGTTTTCGAATCTGATGATCACCTCGACGGAAAAATCGCTGAAAGTTCTGGACAAATCCGGCATCATGAATTCTGTCGAGCTGCGCTCGCCTTACCTGGATCGCGCTTTGGTTGAATTTTCCACCCAGCTTCCATCGTCTTTTGATGGCGTATCGTACGTCAGCCTGAAAACCCATCTCAAGAAGGCCTTCGAGAACACCCTACCGCGAGAGGTGTTGGAACGGCCGGTCATCGGCTATCCGAGCTACTATTGGCACAATGGCGAGCTGGCAGAATTTCAAAAGCGTGTGCTGAGCCGCGAAGCCATCGAGCGTCAAGGCATTTTTCAGTACGACGCCGTCAAACGCATTCTCGATGAAGAAAAAACTTCCGAGGCAAAATCCTTCGGCAAGTGTGGCTGGGCATTTACCCAATTTTGTTTGTGGCACGAGATTCACATAAATCGAAATCCGGAGTTCTTAGTGTAGCGCCGAACTCGAGCATCTGGCATAAGCATCAAGCACTATCATCCAGCAGCGGCATCAAGCATGAACATCGCCTACATCAGCGCCGATTTCGGTGTCCCGGTTTTTGGCTACAAAGGCGCATCCATTCACGTACGTGAAATGGTGACGGCTCTGCAAAAGGCCGGCCATTCGCTGCGCGTGTTCTCACCGGCGATCGAAGATGGAAAGAAAGATGTGGAGAGAGGGGGAGATGGGGAGAAGCGTGCTTCCACTTTTTCTTCTTTAATGTCTGGAGAAGATCGTCTCTACGTTTCATGCTTTCCTGTTTCTCCGCCTGAGCGACATTTGCTGCTCTTCAAGGAACTCGAACTTCTCGACAAGTTTATGGGCATGAAAACACGCATCCGCCAAGAGCTGCGTAATCTGCTTTATAATCTGGTACTATATGAAAGGACTATCGAAGATCTGCGCGCATGGCGGCCTGATTTCATTTACGAACGTTATGCGCTATTCAATTTTGCGGGCATCCGTCTGGCGCGGGAGCTGGGCGTGCCGCACATTTTGGAGGTGAATGCGCCGCTTTCTTATGAACAGGAAAAAATGCGCGGGCTGGAAATGAAAGAGCTGGCGCGCGAAACCGAGCGTCGCATTTTTCAAGAAAGCGATCGGGTCATTGTCGTCTCTCGTCAGTTGCAGGAATTTGTCGCCTCGTGCGGCGTGCCGGAATCGCGCATTCACGTGCTGCCGAACGCCGTGGATCCGCAGCGCTTTGCGGCGGTGCGCGACGGCGCCAAGGTGCGCGCGCAGCATCAGCTCGACAACAAGTGCGTCGTCGGCTTTGTCGGCAGCCTCAAGCCCTGGCACGGCACCGAAACGTTGATTGAAGCTTTTCGCGGTTTGCATGAACGGGTGGCTCACACGCATTTGTTGATCGTCGGTGACGGGCCGGCCCGGGAGAATCTGGAAAAGGTTGCGCAAGCCAACGTCTTGAACGGCGCAGTGACGTTCACCGGCAACGTGCCGTACGATGACATTCCGCGCTACATCGCCGCCATGGACATCGCCGTGGCGCCGTATATTCCGCATGAAAATTTTTATTATTCGCCGATTAAAATTTTCGAGTATATGATCATGGGCAAGCCGGTGGTTGCCGGAAAAATCGGCCAGGTCGAGGAATTGATCACCGACAATGAAACCGGCGTTCTTTTTGAACCCGGAAATGTGGCGCAGCTCACAAATGCTCTCGCGCTGCTTGCAAATGATTCACAACGCCGTCAACGGCTCGGCGAAACTGCCAGAGCGTGGGTACAAAAAGAAAGAACGTGGGACAACAATGCGCAACGGGTGATCGAAATTCTTCGAGGTTGCATTCACTCAAAATGACGTTGATAACCGGGAGATTTAAGGAGGATGCCGATGGCTACCTATCGAAGCTTGGCAGAGACGAATTATAAGTTATCAAAAAGAGCGCCCATCATCGAAAAGACGTTGCTTGATTTGCTGAAAAAAGAAAACGCGCTGAAAGTGTTGGAAATCGGTTTTGGGCGGGGCCGAACGTTGCTGGAGCTGGCCCGGCGGTTTCGGAACGGGAGGGTAAGCTTCTTTGGAGTGGATAAAAGGCAGGAACTGCCTTTAGAAAAACGTGAGAATCTCCGGGGTATGGCCCGGCAATTCGCAATCGTTTCGGAAGCGGAGTTGGCCGGCTTCGAATTGCCGGAAATCTTTTTTTATGACGCCACCCGTCTGCATTTTGACGACGAGAACATCGATCTCATTTATTCCGTGATGACGGTTCGATTCATCGAGCGCAAAGCCGAATTTTTGGAAGAAGTCTGCCGCATTTTGAAACCTGGCGGCGTCGCGCTGCTCCAAATTGGCGAGGCCGATTGGAGGTATCCGTACAGTTTGATGTGCGATAACAAGCTGCTCACGCCTTTCACCAATCGTTTTGTTCTCAAGTATGGCAACGAGCTGATCCCGCTTCCGGAGTATCTCAAACTTTTCGAAGGAGATGCTTTTCGGTTCGGATTTATCAACCGCCCTCGTTGTGTGATGCGAATTGACAAATTAAAACCGGGCCGCTTGCGCCTGCAATTGGAGTTTAATCAGAAGCTCGGTTTGCCGATGGAGGAATTGCCCTATCTGCATGGATCAGGCAAGGTAAGAGGAGGGTTTCGCAGCGTGTACGACGTTCGTCCGGAGATTTATCGAGCGCTGTTCGAGAGAGGACTTTTGTCGCGTGATCAATTGCGCACGGACATCAAATTTACAGATGATTCCCAGCTAAAAACAGCTCATGAAGAAGATTAAAATCTGCATCGTTACCGGACAATATCCGCCGCAAGTTGGCGGGGTCGGACATTCGGCTTATCGCGTGGCCAATCTGCTGGCCAGCCGGGGCCTGCAAGTTCACGTCGTCGCTTTTCAAAAACATGCGCAGCCGTTGCCTTTTGACGAAAGTTTTACGAGCACGCCAGAAGGCGAGGTGCTCGTTCATCGGGTGAAAGTTTTCCATCCGGATCTGAACGAGGCAGGGGCGTTGCCCGAATCTGAGATTTTAACCCGCTATAACCGCGAGATGTTTGATGCGCTTGATTATTTTCAGCGGCGTTATCGATACGACGTATTGCACAGTTTTTTTCTTTATCCGGCAGGTTTTATCGCCGGGCTGGTCAGCCGGCTGCATAAAGTGAAAATGATCGCTTCCATCCGTGGCAACGATGTCGGGAAGTATGCCTTTGATCCGCTGCGACTGCCGTTTATTCGCTCGGCGCTCGAAAACGCCGATTACGTTACTTCGGTCGCCACCAATCTGACGGATCTGGCCGACCGCGCCATCACACCGATTGCCGGCAGGGCGAAAACGATTCTAAATTCGCTTGATCTGGCTCATCTCAAGCCGCAGAGCCGGCCCGCGGTGAATCTTAGAGGCAACGTCATCGGCACCGCCGGCTTGTTTCGCTACAAAAAGGGGCTGGTTTATCTCTTCAAGGCGTTGGCCAGCCTGAAAAACCGTTTTGATTATACCCTGCTGCTGGCCGGAGATTTTTTCAAAGAAGAAGATCGCCAGCCGCATTTGCGATACCTGAGCGATTATGAGCTGATCGACCGCACGATCGTGACCGGCAAGATTCCTCCGGATCGCATGGCGGATTATTTGCAGTTATTCGATATCATGGTCTTTCCTTCGCTATTCTCTGAAGGTTGCCCGCTTTCCATGCTCGAGGGCATGGCGATGAAAAAAGTGATCATCGGCAGTCGTGCCGGCGCCATTCCGGAAATCATCCGCGACCATGAAAACGGGCTGTTGGTGAATCCGGGCTCGTCCGAAGAAATCGCTCACGCGCTGATGAAGCTCATTGACAATCCCAAGCTGCGCGAGCGGCTTGCCGAAAACGCCGCGCAAACCGCCGCAGAGATGACGCCGGAACGGGAGTTTCGCGAGTGGATGAGAGTTTACGAGAAGGTATGCGGGTAGACTAACTCTCTTACTCCTACTCTTACTCGCTGTTGATTTTTTAATGCGCAAAAGACAAAAGCGAGTAAGAGTAAGAGTAGGAGTACGAGCAACCACGGAAAAACTAATTTGCTCCGCTCGCTGGGAATTTAGGCCCACATGCTCAGGCTGCCATAAAATTCCCAGTTGAACTAATGAAGTCGGAATGGTATCCCGCTGAAATGAATCGTATGATGGAAAAAAACATTCGCTCAAATCACTTTTTGTCGTTGGCTTTCAATCGGCAATGGCTAAAGGAAAATCTGCCGCCATATCTTTGGCGTGAGAATGAGATTTCCGATGAAATCGCTCACGTGGAGATTCTCCACGTTTGGGAGTCTTCCAAGCGCATTACCATACTTTATCAAATTGATTTGAAGCGCTCCAATGGCGAAATCCGGCAGCAGATGTACGTGGGCTATCTGGTTGCGGATGAGCGTTTTGCCGATGAACAAAAATCCGCGCTCAAGAAAGGCAAAATTCAGCCGCTCACCGGCCGCGCGGTGACCATTATTCCCGAGGCAAATTTGATTTTACTGGCCTATCCGAACGACCGCAAAATGCAATTGCTCTCGGCGGAAGACTTGCAGTCGTGGCTGGGAGAGCATTGGCGAGAAATTGCAGACGATTCTTTGAATGGCAACGATTGGCGCATTCAAAACACGAAAGTGGAAATGCTACGTTATGTTCCGGATAAGCGTTTTACCGCGCTCTGTCGTGTAAGACTTCAAGATGAAAACGCTCTGAGCCGGGAGGTGTCTTTCGTTGCCAAACAATTGAGCGACGAAAAAAAAGCGAAAAGGCTTTACAGGAATCTCCGGTTATTGCAAACGGCATGGCCGGAAAATAGCGCCAATCGGCGCTCGCGTCTCACTGCAAAGCCGCCGATACGATTGCCCAAAGCATTGGCCTGGGATGAGAAACGGGCGGTTGTCTTCATTGAGGAGATCGCGGGGAAAAACTTAAAACAGGCGCTTCCGGAAATCGATCCGGCGCGGGTGATGCCGGCGGTTGGAGCGTTGCTCGCGATCTTTCATCGCGCGCGAAAACGCGTCCGCAAGCAGGTGACGATTAAGAATGAATTGGCAGAAGTGCGTGAGGCCATGCGAACCATCGCCAAAGCCTTGCCGCATCTCAAGCGGCGCATGCGGCAGTTTTACAAGCAATTCAAAACGTGGCGCTGGGAGGATGAAGCTCCGCAGGTGCTGTTGCACGGCACGTATCGGTTGAATCATATTTTCATCAACGGCAGCGAGCTGGCCCTGCTTGATCTGGACAGCCTGCGCTTGGGCCATCCAGCTTATGACCTGGCCAATTTTTTGTCGTCGTTGTACTATCTCGAGGAACAGCAACGTCTCACCCAGGCGCTTCGACGGGACCTCGCTCGACATTTCCTCGAAGGGTACACCGCCGAAACGCTGTCCAACATTCATCCCGGCGCCGTGCTCTGGTTTTTGGCAAGTTTGTTGATCAACAAGCAGGCGAGCAAATATGTAAATCATGATCACGAAGATCAGGAAGAGAAAGTGATGCGCATGCTGGCGCTTGCCGAAGCCACGCTCAGTGACGGACAAAACTTGCCAGGCAATTTGACGCTCTCTGCGCTATGGAAAGTGCTCCAATGAAATCGATGAGTGGTATGCGTGATCACTGGCGCCAACTCTGCTCCAGGCTTGCCAAAGCTGTGAAGGCGAGGCGCAACGACATCCGCATGGGCCTGGTGCTGTTGGGGCTGATCATTTTTCCGAGTGGATTGTTGGGATATTTCAGTTGGCGCGCCATGGAGAGTGAAAAGCTGTTTTCACGCGAACGCCTCCAGGAGAGTTATCACCAATTTGCCCGCTTGGCCGCTCGCGAGATTGACAACGAGATCAAAGAAGTCGAGCAGCGCTGGGTGACCGCGGCGAACGAAGTTTTCGGAGAATACGACCGCATGCCCACCGCGGAGCAACTCGAGCGGTTGGAAGATTCGGAAACGCTCATTGCCAGATGTTTCTTCTTTGCCTCGCCAGGCAAAGTTTTTTATCCGCCGGGAGGCGCCTTATGGGAAGGCAGAGCCTCACACGCGGCGTGGGAAAAAGAACCCTTTGTTCGTGAACACGAGGTTTTTAACACAATGGCGGCCCGCGGCGAGGAGCTCGAATATCGCGCCTTCGATTTGGACGGGGCGCTTGTCGCTTACCGCGACATCTCGTCGAGGGTTTCCAATCCGCGGTTGCGCGGCATGGCGGAGAGCTATGTTGGCCGCGCCCTGATGAAAAAAGGCGAGTGGAATGAAGCGCTAAAGGTTTTTCAGAAGTTGCTGGCAAACTATCCGGAAGTGCGCGATCTGAATGACATGCATTTGCGCTTTTTGGCGCAATATCAAATGGCGGGCGCTTTGGAAAATCTTGATCGCGATCACGAGGCCATCGAAACGCTTTTCGCATTGAATCGCGACTTGCAGGAACGCAGCGACGCCGTCAACCCGGTGCAATACGATTATTTTCTTGATCAAATTCGTGATTTGATGCCGCGGCTGCTGGCTTCGCCAAAGCTGTCCGATCGAGCAAGATATCAAGCGCAGTTTCAAACGTTGGGCGAGCAAAGCAAGAAGCGCATCAGTCAACGATATTTTCTTCAATTGCTCGAACGCAAGCTCAACAGCGCCGTCGTTGAGCGTAAACATTATAAGGCTCGCTTTCGCTATCTTTCGGACGAAGCAGCGGACGAACCGTACCTGCTGGCCTATCGTTTTCTTCCGGATGTGAGCGGCAGCTTTGTTTCGGGATTGATCGGGTTGCAGATTGACTTGGCTCAGCTCCACCACCAGCTTTTTCCGGCAATTTTGCACAATTTGAAATTCAGCGATCGGGTGACGCTGGCCATTCTGAATGGAAAAGGCGATTATGTGATTGGCACGGCAAAACCGGCAGCCCAACCTATCGCCATTCAGACCTTGGCGGCGCCATTCGACCTGTGGCAGGTAGCTGTTTATTTGAACGATGCGAGCCTTCTCGCGCGCAGGTGGAGCTTCCGCGCCACGCTCGGACTGTGGCTAATAAGCCTGTTGCTTTTGAGCATTCTGTCGGGCGCGTACATTTTTATTCGGCGCGCGCAGCAAGAAGCCCGGCTCTCACGGATGAAATCGACGTTTGTCTCAAACGTCTCGCACGAATTGCGCACGCCGCTGGCGTCGATCAAAATGCTGGCCGAGCTGATGGAAATGCAATTGTCCGGAAGGAATGCCGTTGCAGCGGAAAATTACAAAGCGCGCGTCGAGCAGTATTTGAGCGTCATCCGCCGCGAGTCTGACCGCCTCAGCCGTTTGATCGAAAGCTTGTTGAATTTCTCAAAAATCGAGCGCGGCGTGAAGCAGTATGATTTTGAATATGAAGATCCGGCAGCGGTTGTGCACCTGGCGGTGGAGTCGTTTCGGCTCCATGCCGAAGCCCAAGGCTTCAAATTGGACGTGGAAATCACCGAGCCGCTGGGCGAGGTGCGCATGGACGCCGATGCCATCACCCAGGTGATGTTGAACTTGCTGAGCAATGCCGTCAAGTACAGCGATCAGATCAAAGAAATTTGCGTCCGCGCCGACCGCGATGACCAGCATGTGAAGGTAGAGGTAAGCGACCGCGGTATCGGCATCGAGGCGGCGGAGATTCCGAAAATTTTTGACGACTTCTATCGCGTCGATCAGCGGTTGAGCTCGCAACAACAAGGCGGCGTGGGATTAGGCCTAACGTTGGTGCGGCATATTGTCAGTGCGCATGGCGGGGCGGTTACCGTGCAGAGCGAAGTAGGGAAGGGGTCGACTTTTAGGTTTACACTTCCCGTCGCTGACGAGCATGCGCAATTAGTCAACGTGGCAATTCCAATGAACGTAGAGCGCAAAAGCGCGGCGCGAATCGACCAACATATCGAAACGGCATCTTGACCCCAACTTTCAACGGTGAGATGAAGCATGAAAAAAGTTCTTATTGTCGAAGACGACGCCTCAATTGTTCTGGGGCTGGAGAGCGCGCTTCAAGACGAAGGCTACGAAACGCACACAGCGCGCACCGGTCCCGATGGTTTGCGCCTTGCCAAAGCGTGCCAGCCGGATTTGCTCATTCTCGATTTGATGCTGCCGGGAATGAGCGGGTTGGAGATCTGCAAGCACCTGCGCGACGAGGGCAACAACACGCCGGTAATTATGCTTACTTCCAAAGCCGAAGAAGATGACAAAGTTCTCGGCTTGGAATTGGGCGCCGATGATTACGTGACCAAGCCTTTCAGCTTGCGCGAGCTGTTGGCGCGGGTGCGGGCG
>Ga0247727_10019231_pt1 | contig 10611 bp, 12 predicted proteins | sample WisWelCaveWW1625_FD_202498 | JGI IMG/M metagenome (GOLD analysis project Ga0247727, IMG submission 202498) | Biofilm microbial communities from Wishing Well Cave, Virginia, United States - WW16-25 | ecosystem: Environmental > Aquatic > Deep subsurface > Groundwater > Cave microbial mat | place...
TACAAATTGTTCCCGCAGTCGCGCATCCAGCTGTACGGCAAAGTGGGCGTCGGCCTCTACGGCTTGGAAGAAGAAGGCACCAACATAACGTTCCTTGGCTCGGGATTCGCCCTCGGCGTAGGCGCGGACTGGTTTTTCTCCCGCCACTTCGGCATCGGCGCGGAAGTGATGTTCAAAGAATTAGATTATTCCAAAGTGAGGCAGACCATCAACGGCGAAGACGTGACCACAGATTTAAAACCGCAGCGGGACGGCGACGCAGTGGGGCTGATGGTGACGCTGACGATTCAGTAGTTTTACCCTCCGGGGGCTCTGAGCCCCCGGAGGTTTTTACTTAAGTAGATCAGCAACTATCGCTTTCTCTTCTTTAAGCTCGTTCAACGTCTTGGCAATTTTCTCCCGCGCAAAGTCGCTCCATTTCAGACCTTGCACAATCGAATAGTTGCCTTTGCCGTCGCTGGTGCAGGGAAAGGAGAGAACTCAAGTTAGTCTGACCTAAAATATTTATAAACTAAGTACGTAAAGATGCCCATCAAAATAAAAGACATCCATTTCAAGATGATTAAATTAATTCCCAAATTATCAAAAATCCATCTTATGCGAAACTCGTGCAAAAAATAAATCTTAATATGTTTCGAATTAAACATTTTATGCACGGTATTTAAAGCGAGATAAGGGTTTTTATTCAAAGCATAATTCCAAATTAGGTTTGTATAAATTAAAATACACAAGGTATCATCAGGAACGGTCTCAAGCGATTTATTAAAATATTTTTCTGCCTCAGCATAGTTTTTCATTCTCTGATGACAAAGACCGAGATTGTTTAAAGAGATATAATCAGTACTATCCAATTTCAATGCCCTTTGTAAAGTTGTGACAGCATCTTCTAGCCTACCTAAGTTTAACAAGTTTGTACCTAATGCAATATAAGCATTAGCAAATGTGCTATCAAATTTGATGGCTTTGCGATAGTTTTCATTAGCCTCATCTAGCCTACCTAATTTAGAAAAATTATAACCTAACGCATAGTAAGCGTTTGAAATATGTGCTATCGAATTTGATCGCTTTACTATAGTTTTCATTGGACTCGATTAATTTTCCGAGTTTAAAAAAACCGAGACCTTTCGAATAGTAATAGCGCGAACTGTCTATTTCCATTGTGACGCCACTCGATGGCGACAGTCTTGACTCAGTATTTTGAATATTGAGAAAAATAAGGGGCAAAATTATTTCTAGTGAAAATATCATTAGGACGCGCCCTACTTTAGCAAGGTCAGGTAAGTAGCTAAGGCTGCCAATAAACCACCTAGCCCGCAAAGCGATTTAAAACTTGCTGCAACCCAGTTCCATAACCGTGTTTGAATATCTTCCTTCTTCCCTGAAACAAAAACCAGTATCCAGTTGATAAATTTTAAAACCATCTCTCCTGTTTTGGGTTTTAAAAGTAAATTTGTAACCAATAAGATTAACCAATAGACAAATGTGGGAACAGTGATTGTAAAGATTGCTAAAAGCACCAAAAAATGAAATCCAGAATTTTCCACTTGCAACAAAAATGGTTAAAACATAGGTCGACAAAAAGGTCCCTAAAACTCCCATGTTGAACCAATGTTCAGGCAGGATACCCAGAGAGTCGATGCTAAAAATAATAACTACATTAATAAAAATCGTTATAAAATATCCGACAATCACTCCAAAGAAATCAAATAACAAATATTTTAATCGTTTTGTCTCTATTATTTTTTTGATGATTTTTCTCGTAATGCAAATTGAAATAAAATCACCAAAAAGATTACAGATAGAGAAGATTATGATGTTTAAAGAAATTGAAGAAAAAGCTGCAAAAGTCATTCTATCGGCTTCTGCGGTGCTATCAATCAAAATTAGTAATAGCCACCACAAATTAGCGAACAGACTAATGTAAAGAGTTTTTTTGAAACTAGTCCGAGAGATAATTCTAGTCCCAAAATAGTAGTCAAAGATTTTATCAAAAAACAAAGCTGGCTGAATAAAAATCCTATCCCTTCTTGAATTATAGACACTCACGCCTAATTTCAAGATTGTGAATTCCAGATTTTTATAAAACCGCACCAAAAAATATGTGAGAGACAAAAAAACAAGTATGATCGTATTGGCAAAAAGAGCAAATTTGAATAGATTTAGTAAGACTATCATTTTAGTCTATACTCTCGCATCATTAGGCTTACTCGTAGTTTTATATTTAATCTCAACGGACTGAGAAACGGGTGCTAAAAACCCCGTAGTTTTGAAAACTCCGCGGTTTAGAAAACTCATTTCAGCAAGTCCGCCACCACTGCTTTCTCTTCGTTCAATTCTTTCAACGTGATCTGAATTTTTTCACGGGCGAAATCGCTCCATTTCAACCCCTGCACAATCGAGTCGTTGCCTTTGCCGTCGCTGGTGCAGGGGAAGGATAACCCTCGGAGGCCTCCAGCATCCGGGGGTTAAAAAATCTCACTTCAGCAAATCCGCTACTACCGCTTTTTCTTCGTTCAATTCCTTCAATGTAAGCTGAATTTTCTCGCGGGCGAAGTCGTTCCACTTCACGTCTTGCACAAGCGGCAGAGCGTCCTCAAGCCTTCCTCCACCCCCTGGCAAATCGGTTAAGCTTCATGACGATTTCTATTTTCTGCTCGAAGGACAATCTGGCTTGTTCTTTACGATACGTTTCTTTTGTTTTAAACAGTTTTTGCCGGTATTTTTCTAAGTCTATTTCGTTTTTTGCAACAACCTTTTTCATCGCTCACCTGTAAAATTTTCAAATTTTTCCTTTAAACCATGCCGGGTTAAAATATCCGACAATAGGTTCTTGTCTATTTCCGTTTGTTCTAAAAGCCTCACAATTTTTTCCTGGTCTTTTAGCCGAAACACGCGAAGAAAAATAGCAATTAGGTATTCCGGTCGCAGAACATTTACCTGAATGTTTTTATATGTCACCGGAACAGCATGCTGCACAGCTTCTTTTTCCAGTTCCGTCGCCGCAGGCAAGAATTGTATTGGCGTTTCGTCTATCAAAATATATTCTTTATATGTCTTGTACCCTGCTTGGGTGCAAAATTCATAGAAAGGAGTTAACACAAGTAGGCCTTGTTCTTCAGGCGGAATAAAGAATATATCCACATCATTGGTCGCAAACGGTTCTGTATAGTAGATAGTTGCAATTGCGCCGCCGATGGCATACTCCTTCAGCACCCCTTCCTCGTGCATCCTGCTAATTACTCTCAATGCTTCTTCCATTATTTAAATCTTCTTTAATGAAGTGCCCCCGGAAGCTTTCAGCCTTCGGGGTTGAAAAACTCTCACTTCAGCAAATCCGCCACTACCGCTCTTTCTTCGTTCAATTCCTTCAATGTGATCTGAATTTTCTCACGGGCAAAGTCGCTCCATTTCAAACCTTGCACAATCGCATAGTTGCCTTTGCCGTCGCTGGTGCACGGAAAGGAGAAGAGCAACTCCTCAGCGATGCCGTAGCTGCCGTCGGTGGGCACCGCAGCGGAGAACCAGTCGCCCGCCGGCGTTTTGGTCACCAGACTTTTGACGTGATCGATAGCCGCGTTGGCCGCCGACATCGCTGACGAGACGCCGCGTTTGGCAATCACCGCGGCACCGCGCTGCTGCACGGTGTCAATAAACTCGCCCCGCAGCCAGGCCACGTGGCCAATGGCTTCCGTCATCGGCTTCCCTTTAATTTTGGCGTTTTCAAAATCCGGATACTGGGTAGAGCTGTGGTTGCCCCAGATGGCGACATTGGTGACGTCTTTCACCGAGACCCCGGCTTTCTTAGCCAGGATGGAGGCGGCGCGATTCTGATCGAGTCGCGTCATGGCGCTGAAGCGCTCACGCGGGATGCCCTTGGCGTTTTTCATGGCAATCAGGCAGTTGGTGTTGGCCGGGTTGCCCACCACCAGCACCCGCACGTCATCGGCGGCGCGGGCGGCCAGCGCTTTCCCCTGTCCCACAAAAATCGGGCCGTTGTCGCGAATCAGGTCTTTGCGCTCCATCCCCTTGCCGCGCGGTTTAGCGCCCACCAGCCACACCCAGTTCACGCCGTCAAACGCCTCCTCGGCTTTGTCGGTTATCACAAATTTTCCCACTAACGGAAACGCGCAATCTTCCAATTCCATCACCACGCCTTCGAGGGCGGGCAGGATGGGCGTAATTTCCAGCAAATGCAAATGCAGCCGGGTGTCCGGGCCAAATACCTCGCCCGCGGCGATGCGAGGTAAAATCGCGTAGCCGATTTGTCCGGCCGCGCCCGTGACGGCCACCTTCAACGTTTTTGACATGCGAATCCTCCTTGGACTTCCAGTATCTTCAGCCTAAGTTTCTTTGATCCCAAAGTTAAAAAATGACCGGTTATGCGCAAGTGAAATGTGATCGCTTCGGGAAAAATTTTAACATCTCGCCAAGCGGAAAGCGAGAAGCGTAGAGCGTTAAGCGTTTACGCCTTACGCTCTACGCTATACGCCGCATGTTGCCTCCAATCCGGATTGAATCACCGCCAACTGCAGTCGCATAGCCAAACTGAGATCGAGTGGTTGAATCTGAAATTCATGCAGCACATCATCAATTGAACGGCCAGCCGGCATTTTTGCTCGCAACTCCGGAATTTTTTCTTTGAACTCCAGATAAGCCAGCGGCATCCCCGCCGGTTGATTGGGAATTTCTTTATTAATGATGAACAGCGGCAGCTCGGTCACCAGACACAACGGGTCGCCGCCGATTTTGCGCACAAATTCCATGGAGCTGTCGTGAAAATTCAGCGCGGTTTCGCGGTCGCCTTTTGATTCGAAATGCGCGCGCATGGCGCGGCCTTCGGGAGTCGTCCAGAAACCGGGTTCAATATAAATAAATCCTTTCTCGCCTTTGCGGTCGTGGTCGTGCAGTCGCAAACCGGCGTTTTTTATTAGCGCTTTAAATTGCGCGCGCAAGTTTTGGGTGCGCTCAATCCAGTGGCGCTCGATGAGCAGCATCGCGCCCTCAGCGAACCCCATGCCGTGCAAGCTGGCGTGCATCACGAACGGGCCGTGCTCGATCAAAAACTCCGAGACGCGGGTGTTTTCTTTGCGCATATTGGGAAAGCCAAATTCCAGATCGCGGCCGGGCGGTTCGCGAAACGCGTGCAGGAGATACGCCTCGACGCTCGGCCAGATATCCGTCCAGCGCCGGTTGTGGGCCTCGCCGTCGGGATTAATTTGTGGGATGATGATAAACTGGCAGGTCTCGAACAATTCGGTAAACTTCTGTCTTTGAGCCAGTACTTGTAAAATGAACTCGCGCAGGGTTTCCGGCCCCACCGGCTCATCGGAATGGGCGCCGGCAATTAAGCTTACTCGCCGGACGCCTGTGCCGATTACTACCGCGTCCATCGGGCGGCCTTGCTCGCTGGTGCCAATCTGGTAGTAGCTGGCGATATCGGAATGGGCAGTGCAGACTTCTTTGAGAAGAGGGCGAACGTCATCGCCGGTTCGAAATCGCAGACTCGATGGCAAAGCAAGCGAAGTCAGATTCATTGGCTATGTGCAAACACTTCTTCGGAAGTCAGCCCGTAAAGTGGCGGCGTCGGAATCCCGAGCATTGAGAGGTAAAGGTAAATTTGTCCGCGGTGGTGAATTTCATGTTCCACCATGGCGCGCATCCATTTCCAGACGGTGATGGGCGTGCCGTTGGGCGTGCGGCATTTCTTCTGCAAATCTTCGTCTTTGAGTTGGCTGATGATGGTCACGCTTTCCTGATGCATCTGAACCATAAACGCGAGCACGTTTTCGTAGCCGTCCGCCAGTTCGCGGCCATGGCCGGGGTAGCGGCTCTTTTTGAGCTGAAAGTTTTCCGCAAACATGTAACGCTCCAGCGCCGCGAGATGTCGGATCAAATCTCCAAAAGTGAATTTACCGGCTTGATAGGTCCACTCGAGTTTATCTGGCGGGATGCATTTCACCACCCTGAGCGTGCGCTCGCGGATGTTTTCGTAATAATCTAAGAAGCTTTGAACGGTTGTGATTTCCATAGAAAATGCAGGGACTTCACACTGAGCGGAGTCTAAGGGTGAAGTCCGGCTTAAGTCACAAAGCCTCATGGTTCGACTCTGCTTTTAAGGCCACGCCCGATGTCATTCAGGAGGAATCCTTTTAAAGTTTAGGTAAATACTGTTGATTAAAAAAGTTTCCTCCTGAATGACAATTCCTGTCCTTACTTAAAAAAGGACGGTGGTCGTCGAACCTCACCATGAAGTTTGATAGTTTCAGCAAACAGGTTACGGTTACTGCCAGACCGACAGCAGCCCGCCCATGAGCAGAAAGCCCACCAGCGTGTAGCCGGCGTACATCAAATAAATCTTTTTGGAGCGGTCTTCATAAAAATAGGGCGGCGCAACGGTGGTGGCCACGAAGCCAAACCAGACAAAGAAGCCAGTGGTCAGCCCTGACTGCAGGCTGGCTGGCGCCTGCATCCTCACAAACATCGCCAGCACAAACGCCGAGATCAGCGACCCGATGAAACTGATTACATACGCCCCGACTGCCCCGCCTTGCTGGCGGATTTGCTCTGCGGTCTTCCCCAGCGCCGCCAGCCAGGGTTTGGCAAATAGGATGGGGGAATACCAGAGACCTCCCAGCACAAAATAAACGGCGCCCGCTACGAGCACGGCCCAGTAATTAACGTTCACTTCTGACATGTTCCCTCCTTCGAATGGTTAATGGTTTATTAATTGATGGTATGAAAAGTCACTTTTCACTCTTCACTCTCTCTCGAAGCTTTGCGCTCTGCGCTTTGCTCTATGCAATTATGATAGAATTCCTTAAGCAAAGATTGGAAGTGATACACCCCCTGCTCGCACTTGACGGAAAAGCGGCCGCGGTGGTAGGCCCGCGAGCGCAACCCCCTTTGCACGTGCTCACAAATTTCCATGTCCTCTTGCTGAATGCGGTCGCTGTATTCGATATCATCCCGGATGATTTTCTGCGCGCTCGGGGAAATGATGTCGTCATAGAAATAATCGAAAATGACGCGCGTTCGGTTATGCGACAGCGGTACGACTGAATTGGTCTGCAAACGTCCCGGCAGGATGTTGAGCATAAAATTGGGAAAGACAAAGTAATAAAACGCCGCGCCGACACTGGCGCGATACAGATTCTGTTCCTGTGTAAACGGACTGTACTGCAGCGAATAAAGACGGTAGGTTTCGGTCACGTATTTCTGGTAATCGAGCAAATTGCACAATTCGGGGTGAACGTAGGGCAGATGATAGCCTTCGAGATAATTGTCTACGTAAACTTTCCAGTTGCAGTTCAGCTCGTAAATGACTCGTTGGTAGAATTTCTTAGTGTCCAGTTGAATGGACGCGATGCGTTCCGCGATCCCCTCGAGGTTCGTGATAAGCGGCGCTGGTGGCTCGGACAGATTCACGAACACCAGTCCTTTCCATACGTCGAGTTGTACCGGAATCAAGCCATAATCTTTGCGGTCAAACAGCTCGACCCGATCGAATTCCGGCACCCCGCGCAGCGAGCCGTCGAGCAAATAGGTCCAGCCGTGGTATTGGCACTGCAGGGCTTTGGCGCAGCCATCTTTGGTGGCCAGCGGTCCGCCGCGATGGCGGCAGACGTTGTAAAACGCCCGCAGCTTGTTATCCTGTCCGCGAACTACGATAATCGGATTCTCGGCCACCTCAGCCAGAAAATAGTCGCCGGGGGTTTGCACTTTTCCGAGGTGCCCAACATATTGCCAAGTGCGCGCAAAAATCGCCTCGTGATCGAATTCATGAAATCGTGGGTCGGTGTACCAACTGGAAGGGATGGTTTCCGAACGCTCAATTGGTACAGAGGATAGGGTATCGCTGGTAAAATCCGGAAGTGCGGTTTTGTTGATCATAGCTTTGTACAATTCAGGGAAGTGAAACATCGTTTAATTAACGAAAATTCACCAATAGTGCAAGGGAAAAAATTCGATCACCCGCCTGTAATTTTTGTTTGACTTTTTCATTCGAATCAAATATATTTAATCAAATTTTATCGCGCTGGAAATTTAACCAGGGAAATTTTCAGCGCGCAATAGGTTGCCCTGATAAAAGGAGGTGATCCTATTAGTCGTCACGAAATAGGAGCCTCCGGAAGTAAGCGCTAACCAAGGTTAGCCTGAGCCTTTCGGGGTTCTTATAAGCAGCCAGGGCCTCGCTTCAGACGGGAAGCGCAGGCCCTGTTTTTTTATGGAGAAAAAATCTTTCATTTATTTCGCTATTTGAGTATATTCAACCCTGAAAAAAAGTTTGTTAATGGGTGAACTCAATAATCGAGGAGGCTCGTCAAGATGATTAAAAAAACCGTTGAAAAAGCCATCAACGATCAGATCAAGCAGGAAATCTATTCGGCGTATCTCTACCTATCGATGTCGGCGTATTGTGAATCGGTAAACTTGAGCGGGCTGGGGCACTGGATGCGCATCCAATTTGACGAAGAGACGGCCCACGCTCTGCGGCTGTTCGATTTTTTAATCAATCGCGGCGGACGGGTTAGCTTACAGGCCATCGAAAAACCGCCCGCCGATTTTGCTTCCCCCCTGGAAATTTTTCAACAAGCTCTGCAACATGAGAAAAAAGTCACCGCCATGATCGAAAAACTTTATGAGACCGCCGCGAAAGAAAATGACTACGCCACGCAAGTAGAACTGCAGTGGTTTATCAGCGAACAGGTGGAGGAGGAAAAGTCGGCGAGCGCGATGGTCGAACAACTAAAGCTGGTAGGAAAGGACAACGCCGCCATGCTGATGCTCGACCGTGAGTTAGCGGCCCGGACCATTGAAACTTCAAAATAGAGGCTTGAGATTTAGCATGACCAAACTGGTGCTGCTGCGGCATGGCGAAAGCGACTGGAACCGCGAAAATCGCTTTACCGGCTGGACTGACGTGGATTTATCCGCAAACGGTTTGACCGAAGCCAAACAAGCCGGTAAAATTTTAAAAGAACAGGCCTTCACGTTTGACGTAGCGTTTACTTCGGTGCTGAAGCGCGCCATCCGCACGTTGTGGATCGTACTGGATGAAATGGACTTGATGTGGATTCCGGTCTATCGTTGCTGGCGGCTGAACGAGCGGCATTACGGCGCGCTGCAGGGACTGAACAAAGCCGAGATGGCCGCCAAATTTGGCGAAGAGCAGGTGCTGCTCTGGCGCCGAAGTTACGACCTCCGGCCGCCGGCGCTGGAGAAAACCGATGCGCGGTTTCCGGAAAACGATCCCCGATATCGTGATCTCTCCGAGAAAGAGTTACCGCTCACCGAGTGTTTAAAAGACACAGTCAACCGGTTCTTGCCTTACTGGCATGAAACCATCGCGCCGACGATCAAGGCGGGCAAGCGGGTGATCATTGCTGCCCATGGCAACAGTTTGCGCGCGCTGGTAAAGTATTTAAACAACATCTCGGATGAAGAGATCGTCCAATTAAACATCCCAACCGGTATGCCGCTGGTTTATGAACTCGATACTAATTTACAATCGATCAAGCATTACTACCTCGGCGATCCCGAAGCCGTGAAAAAAGCCATGGCGGCGGTGGCCAAGCAGGGCAAAGCGAAAGGATAAACAAACCAGGAAGCCCAAATTCATTTGGGGTCCGGCCTCGATAAATCGAGGCGTCCAATCTTTAGTTTTAAAAAATTGAAAGTCATGATAAATCGAATTAAAGACTTGGAAACCATTGCCCGCCGATTAGAGCCGAATCCTTCGGAACGGGATCGGCTATTCCAAAAAATTAAAGCATACACCGACGCCTTCCTGAAGACGATTTACGAAACCAAAACCTACGTCGTCACCGAAGACAAAGGGAGCGGGTTGTATGACTCGCCGATCTCCGAAACACCCATCGATATCGATGCTGTACTTAATCTTTTAAAAGAACACGTCGACCGGCCGGGATTGAATCCCGCTTCGGGCGGACACCTGGGGTACATTCCCGGCGGCGGAATTGTATATTCGGCTTTCGGCGACTTTCTCGCGGATATTACCAATCGTTTTGCCGGAGTGTTCTTTGCCGGCCCCGGCGCGGTGCGCATGGAAAACCTGCTGCTGCAATGGATGGCCGAAATGATTGGCTACCCCAAAAGCGCGGCAGGCAATTTGACCTCCGGCGGCAGCGTGGCCAATTTAATTGGCATTGTCACCGCCCGCGATGCCCACGACCTCAGGGCGAAAGATATCGAACGCTCGGTGGTGTACACGACACAGCAAGTCCATCACTCGGTGGACAAAGCGCTGCGGATTGCGGGTCTAAAAGAATGCGTGAAGCGCTACATTGATCTCGATGACAAGTATCGCATGCGCGCCGACAAATTAGAGCAAGCGATAAAAAATGATCGCAACACCGGGTTGAACCCCTGGCTGGTGATTGCCTCGGCCGGCACCACCGACACGGGTGCAGTGGATCCGCTGAAAGCAATCGGCGAGATCGCCAAAAACCACCAACTCTGGTTTCACATCGACGGCGCGTACGGCGCGTTCTTTGTCCTGTGCGACGAAGGCAAAAAAAATCTCACTGGCCTGGAAACCTCCGACTCGATCGTCATGGATCCTCACAAAGGATTGTTTCTGCCCTACGGCAC
>Ga0247727_10019232_pt1 | contig 10611 bp, 6 predicted proteins | sample WisWelCaveWW1625_FD_202498 | JGI IMG/M metagenome (GOLD analysis project Ga0247727, IMG submission 202498) | Biofilm microbial communities from Wishing Well Cave, Virginia, United States - WW16-25 | ecosystem: Environmental > Aquatic > Deep subsurface > Groundwater > Cave microbial mat | place...
CGACCACAAGAACGACAAAAAATACCGGGAACAGAATCGCATTCATTCGGTTGAGATCAATTCCGGCAAACAGGTCCACACCGCGAAGGCGGGCCACCTGCATGGCAATCAATCCGAGAAGTCCGAGAACCACTGCAAGGAGGAATTTCACCCAGTTTGACATCGAAACGATTCCCTTATTTTCATCAATGGAAGGAATCGCCGGACCTCCTGCGGTGGCAGCAGGCGCGTATGATTTTATATACTCCAGAATATCATCTATATCATTGTTGCTGAGTTCGGGGAAGGCAGTCATGGACGTGTTGTGGAATTTGGCGTACAGCCCCGTAAAATAGGCATTGCCCGAAGCAAGAACCTTCGCGGAATTGTGAACCCAATCGTAGATCATTGCCCTGCCTCCGGGAACCCGGTCTTCCGCACCGGCAAGAGCGGGGCCCGTTGATTCCTTATCAACGGAGTGGCAGGATTTACATTTGTTTTCGAAAAGTTTCAATCCATTGGTTGCATTTCCGGCTGCAGCGGTCGTTGCTGTTGCCGAAGAATCTTTTTTGGAACTATCCTGAGCCAATGTATCCTGGGCGGCAAGTCTGCTGAAGGTTGCCAAACAGGCGACAAAAAACAGGAATACCGATTGTCTGATGAAGGTCACCATTGCCTGGGAGGTCTTATTCGCTTGAAATCTGGCAGTCATTTTCAATTTCCCGGTTTCAGTCATGTTTTTATACCCCCGTATCATGATGAAGACTTTCCTGGTAGTACGGATGATTCGTTGCCACAAGCGGTGCTTTGGCCAATGTCGTATATACAAGGTAAAAGAACATTCCACCCTGCACGACTACCATTCCTGCTGCTGCGATCATCAGGCCGAGGTTCCAATGTTCGCCCATCGTCCCGGGAATCACCAAAAGGAAAATATCGAGAAAGCGGCCAACCAGCATAATGATCGCCATCCTTTTCAGTGTATCTGCCTGCCGTTTGATTTCCCTCTTCATCAATCCGATGAATGGCGTGATAAAATTGAGAATAAAATTGAGCCAGAAGAGCAACTGGTAATTTTCGTACCTGTCGGTGTAATATATTGTTTCTTCCGGCATGTTGGCATACCAAATGAGCAAATATTGGGAAGTCCAGATGTAGGCCCAGAAGACGCTGAAAGCAAACATGAATTTACCAAGGTCATGCAAGTGATTGGCGGTTACATTCTCCAGGTAACCTTTTTCCTTGAGGGAAATCACAATCAGGGCGGTGATGGTGGCACCGAGAACAAACATTCCGGCAAAATTGTAAACGCCAAAAATGGTAGAGAACCATACCACATCAATGCTCATGATCCATTGAAAGCAGATCATGCTGAAACTGAATGCAAAAACAGGAAGAAAGACGCAGGCCATGACAAAATTCTTGTTGAACAACCGCGTTCCGCCTTCTTTTTCCTCTACAAGTGAATTTTTCCGGTACAGGTGACCGATCAGGAAATAAAATCCAAGAATCCCGACTACTGCGGTGGCATAAAATCCGGCATTCAGGAATGGAGCTTTGTGTTCAATGAGTTCTTCCACATCGGTTTTTGCGACATCGCTCACACCGGGAAGGCCATCCATGGCCCACAGATACACATCGGATTTGAATAGAAAAAAGAAACCGAGCATGAGGACAATTGCAGGAATCATCCACATATAATAAGCTTCAAGAATTCTCTTGATAACGACATACCAACCTGCATTTGCCAGAGTCTTGATCGTAATAAAGAATACGCCGAAACATGCAGCGAGAATCCAATACCAGTTGCCGATGAGTGTAACAGAACCAAGTTTTGCCATGAAAGAAGGCTCGGGCTTACCATGGCTTTCAGATCCGGCAGACGCTTCTTCCGTTTTTTCCCCGCCCCCTTCTTCGGGTGATCGCGATGCTGCGGCCAGCAATTCATTTCCATTTCCTTTCGCAACCTGCGCTGCATGTTCGTCTTTGGCTGCGCCGTGGCTTTCGCCAAGCTTCAGGTTTGACAGCAACAGGCCAACTACAAGCAATACCACACCGATGGCGATGCCCATGTAAATGCTTCGCTTGTGCTTTTCGTCGAATATAAACTGCTTATTCATGCTGTCTGTTTATCCTATATGGAATCCTTGATTATTCATTGCGGGTTTCCTGCTGGCGGAGGTGTAATTCCGGCCGGCGGCGGAGTGGCAGCATCTGCCGGCGGCGCAGCGACTGGTTTCTTTTGAAGTGTTTGTACAAAATGAACAACCTTCCACCGTTCTTCCACCGTCAATTGCGATGAATGAGACCCCATGGCATTCTTGCCATATGTCATGTTGTAAAATACTTCTCCTGCCCGGAGCTGTGTCGTGTCTTTGTCAGGGAATTTTGTCGGATTGATCAGGTCACTTCTCTTTGCGACCGGTCCATCGGCATTTCCCGTCGCGCCATGACAGAGACTGCAAAACCGGGTATAGAGCATCTCACCTTCTTTCATGACACCATCGGTCAGAGGAACCGGATTCTTCAAATCCAAACCCGCAGCAACCCGCTCCGAATCAGGTTTCAAACCGGCATAATTCAATGACGGAAAATATTTGGTTCCGTAAGGAATCGTTCCATCCGGCGGCAATTGTGCATTCATGCTGTCTGGAAACGCAGCATAATTTCCGTCAATCTGCGAATACGGTTCCAGTGGAATGGAATGATACATTTGCGGAGCAAATTCGATGCCGGTACTTTCCGGACCACCGCAACCCGAAACCAGCGTTCCGGAACCAATTGCCGCGAAGGCCATCCACTTGTATAAGTTTCGCTTCATGATTTCAGACTTCAAAAAGGTCGTCATGAACATATTTATCAACTACCTCGTGGGCTTCATGTTTCTTCAGGATGGATTCCGCTTTCTCCCGGTTCTCTACTTCTTTCATATCAATGGCTACAACCAGGACATCATCGGTTACCCGTTCATCCATGAGAATGGGTTTCTTGCCCGGATACATTTTGCTCACGCCAAAAAAGGAAAACACCATTCCGAATGCAGAGAACAAAACTGAAAGTTCAAAGGTGACAGGGGCAATCGCAGGTCCCGGCCAGTTTGGCTTGCCGCCGATATCCATAGGCCAGTCCATCACCAGCATGTATGCCATCATCGCAAGCGCGGTGATCGTTCCGGTCATCCCAAAGAAAAATGCAGCGACCGTCAATCTTGACCTTTTCACTCCGATGAGGCGATCAAGACCGTGTACCGGAAATGGAGTATAGACGTCGTAAATCGGATATCCCTCCGACTGCAATTCCTGCACGGCATCCATCAGATAATTCGGATTGCGGAATTTTCCCAGCAGAAAATGTTTGGTTATATCCTGGCGCATCGTGGTCATATATTAATGGTCAGATCCATGTTCGTCGTGCCCTTTCCTATGTGGCATTTTGATCAAAGTCTTTACTTCAAACATATTTACTACCGGCAGAAATTTGGCAAATGCAAAAAAGCAAGTGAAAAAAATACCAAATGTGCCGATGAGAGTTCCCAATTCAATCATTGTCGGATTGTACAGCGCCCAGGCAGAAGGCAGGTAATCCCTTGCAAGAGATGTCATAATAATCACAAACCGTTCAAACCACATCCCGATGTTGACGAATATGGAAAGAATGAATGTGATCGTCATACTTGTTCTGACTTTCTTGAACCAGAAAAGTTGTGGCGAAACCACGTTGCAGGTTACCATGATGAAGTAAGTCCACCAATACGGACCAAAAGCGCGGTTGATGAAAGCAAATTGTTCAAACAGGTTGCCGGAATACCACGCAATAAAAAATTCGGTGGCGTAGGCCAGACCCACCATAGATCCTGTCAGGATGACCACTTTGGCCATGGCTTCCATGTGACCAATCGTAATCAGATTCTGCAATTTGAAAGCAGAACGCGTGACGACCATCAAGGTCTGCACCATCCCAAATCCGGAGAAGATCGCTCCGGCAACGAAGTATGGCGGAAATATCGTCGTGTGCCATCCGGGCACAATAGATGTTGCGAAGTCGAAGCTTACAATGGTATGAACCGAAAGCACAAGTGGTGTCGCCAATCCGGCAAGAACCAGCGATACGATTTCAAACCTGTGCCAGGTTCTTGTAGAACCGTTCCATCCCAGGCTGAGTGCGCCATAGGCGATTTTCGCAATCTTGTTCTTTGCGCGGTCGCGAATCGTTGCCAGATCCGGAATCAATCCGAGGTACCAAAAAATCAAAGAGACTGAAAAATATGTCGAGATTGCGAATACGTCCCACAACAAGGGTGAATTGAAATTCACCCAAAGCGATCCCCGTGTATTCGGGAGCGGAAGTACCCAGAATGCGCCTACCCAGGGGCGACCCATGTGAATCAGTGGAAACAAAGCCGCACATATCACCGCGAAGATGGTCATGGCTTCTGCAGCGCGGTTAATCGAATTCCTCCAGGTCTGCCGGAACAAAAGCAAGATGGCAGAAATCAGGGTTCCTGCATGACCAATTCCAACCCAAAACACGAAGTTGGTTATGTCGAAGGCCCATCCAATCGTTTTGTTGAGACCCCAGGCTCCAACACCTTCGAAAAAGAGGTAAAGAATGCAGGAAACTCCCATTCCGGCAACAAGCGCCGAAAATCCGAAAGCGGCCAACCACATTTTCATTTTCTGTGGTGGTGTCTCGAGTGGTTTCAGAACTTCCTCGGTGACATCGTGGTAAGTTCTGCCTCCCAGTATCAGTGGTTCCCGTAATGGAGATTCGTAATGCATGGGGCTTTCTTAATTTTCGCTCTCCGGATTTGATGTTGCTTTGTTATTACGTACCTGGGTCAGATAACCCACGTTCGGATATGTTTTTACTACTTCCAATGCAAGGTAATTGCGGTCATCGTTCCACAATTGTTCAATTCTGGAACCGGATTGGTTGACATCGCCGAAGTAAATCGCTCCCGACGGGCAAGACTGCTGACATGCAGTCTGAATGTCTCCCGCTTCGTCAATGTCCAATGTCCTTCCCGCAACTTTCGACTTCAGTTTTCCGTCCTGGATCCGTTGAACACATAGGGAGCATTTTTCCATGACTCCCCTTGCACGCACAACTACATCCGGATTCAAAACCATCCGTCCGGTGTTCGATGCTTCTTCGAACATGTGGCCGTTTGTGCCACGGAATTTTTCATTGCTGTAATAACTAAACCAGTTGAAGCGGCGCACCTTGTACGGACAGTTGTTCGCACAATATCTTGTACCGATGCAACGGTTGTATGCTTGTTGATTCAATCCCTCATCGGAATGCACTGTTGCCAAAACCGGGCAAACAGATTCGCATGATGCGTTGTCGCAATGCTGGCACATCAGAGGCTGGTGAGAAACCTGCAAGGATCCATCCAAAGCTCCGGGAGCCCCTTTGAAATAACGGTCAATGCGCATCCAGTGCAAGTCGCGTCGGGTTGCCACTTCTTTCCTGCCGACCATCGGCACATTGTTCTCTACATGGCAACTCACCACGCAAGCTCCGCAACCCGTACATTTATTGAGGTCAATGACCATTTTCCAATGGTGACCGCTCTTGGGATGCTCTTCCCAAAGTGTGACCGTGTTTTCGTGAAGGTGAAAGTCGCGGTTTTCATTCCCCGCTTTTGAATTTTTCCTGTATTCATCCAGTGTAGCATCCTTCAGAATGTGCTTATCAATTCTACCCTCATTTGCTTCCCTTCCTTCAATGCCACCAAGCGGGCCGCTTTCCAATTCGATATCATAACCCATATAATACTGGGTCTTGGCAAGTTTCCGGTTCTCACCTTTTGCAGAAAGTGTTGCACCGGAACCACTGTACCGGAAAGTACCGTTCACTTTGACCAGTGAAAATGCATTGGCACCCATGTTGTCGGTTTCCAGACCGGAATAGTTCCGACCGTAACCAAGCGCGACAGAAACGGTATTTGGTCCCATACCGGGAATCACAACAACGGGAAGGTCAATGCTTCCTTCTTTTGTAGTCAGGGTGGCGATGTCGCCATCTTTCATGTTGTTATCCAGTGACCACTGGTATGGAATCTGAATCACATTGTCCCATACCACCTTGGTGATCGGATCCGGCAATTCCTGCAACCAGGGGTTGCTGTTGTATCTGCCGTCCCGCAATCCGACAGATGAAAACAGAACGTAATCAAGTCCGGATGATTCACCATTCACCTGCGATGCGGCGGAAGCTGCGGTACCGTTCCACTCCATCGGCTTACCGGTTGGAGCAGCGGTTTCGGCGACAGGATCGGCGACGGGAGCCACTGCGGCGTTCGCATCGGCAGCATCTGCAGGCATTTCGGGTACGACAATGGTAACGAAACCTTTGGCGAGGCTCTTTTCCCAATAGGAACGGGAATCCAATTCGCCCGAGACCGGAAAAGCAGTCATGTTCCAGAATTCGCGAATGGTGTCCATGTAACTCATTGCCGCGCCCTCTGTCCATTTCAGAATGCTGTCCTGATGCTGACGGGTTTGAAACAAAGGACGAATCAAAGGCTGGCTAAATGAATATCCATTTATCCCAACCATTGAAATGTCCCAATTCTCCAGGTAGTGGTTGGCCGGTACAATTACATTGCATTTTTCCGAAGTCTCATTCTTGCGGAGGCCTACGAAAACGGTATTCGAAACCTTTGCCAGTCCGGCAAGGAATTTATCTTTCTGTGCATAATCATAGGCAGGATTCACATCCACCAGCACCAGCAAGTCCACCTTGCTGCCACTCATGTCATCTACCAGCTTCACAAATGCTTCATCATCTGACCATACCTGCATACTTGCGTTTGCGATATCAAGCGTTCCACTCTCGCCGTAATTGCCAAGCATTTGGTTAATTCCATTGATGATTTCCTGAATCGCTGAATCATTTGAACCGCTGACAACCAGTGATTTGCCTGCTCCTGCTTTAATCAATTCCTGAGCAGCCATCGCAATTGAATTTCCAGGAGCTTCCCATTCCCGGCCGCTGATCGTTGCGGCGCCTTTGCTTTTCGCGATGGAGTTGTACAAGTTGATGATGGCAGCGCCTTCATTTCTCACATCCACCGGAATCCGGAGGTCCGCATTCGTGCCGGTCAGGGACATATTGGCTTCAAAATGAATGGTCCGTGACATCCGCAGATTGGATTTGTCTATCTGCCGGTTCTTCACCCAGTCGCGGGTAAATTCCACCGGGGAAATCCAGGTGCCAAGATAGTCAGCACCGAAACTTACAATGACTTCTGCACGGTCAAAGTGATAGGTCGGAACCATCCCCGATTCGAGGTTGAAATTCTTCTTATGGGAACTCCGGATCGCCGCGTAGGAAACCGGATCATAAATAATGACTTCGCCTGACGAACCCTGCTTGACAAACTTGTCATAAGCTTCGTAGGTCAGCCAACTCGAAAAACTATTGGAAACGATTCTTACATTTTTGCCTTTGGCTGCCCCGCGAATCAATGTGTCCAGTTCATCCCAGCTGACTTCGGCGCCTTTATTCATCGGTTTTCTGAATCTTTCTCCATCATAAAGAGAAAGAATTGAAGCCTGGCCCGTTGCACATACCCCCCCCTGCGACATAGTCGAATTCGGATTGCCTTCTATCTTAATCGGTCTTGCATCGCGGGTTTTCACGAGGATTCCGCAGGAGGCAGAGCATCCGTTACAAGTGCTGGCATACCAGGTTGCTTTTCCCGGCGTGACATCTTGTGGTTTGATTACATAAGGAATGGCCTTTTTCAATGGTGTTTCGCAGGCAGCAAGGGCCGCAGCGGAAACACCAAGCCCCATCAGTTTCAGGAAATCCCGGCGGCTGGTATTTGACGAGGAAGATTCTTCGATCAGCGATTCACCGACCGGAAGTTCTTCCTGAAATTCCTTTTTCAGACCTTCGCGGAATTCGGGGGTATTGTTATACTCCTCGAGGCCGTTCCAGAATTTAGTTTTTTGTTCCATTGATTTCAACAGGGATAATCAGGGTCTCTTTATCAATAATGGCATCTCGCACAATTCAATCCGCCCATTTCAGCCGCAGTCTTCGGTTTACCGTCTTTTTTCCTTGCAGGAGTTCCTATTTCATCATACAAATCTGCATTTACGGCAGTTTCGCGGTGACAATTCACACACCAGCCCATAGATAGAGGAGAATACTGGTACACAACTTCCATTTCCTGAATGGGTCCGTGGCATGTCTGGCATTCAATTTTACCAACCACAACATGCTGTTGATGATTGAAATAGACATGGTCAGGCAAATTATGAATCCGGATCCACTCAATCGGTTGCTTTGATTCGTAAGCGGCAACCACCTTTGCGATTTCATCCTGTCCATATTTCGGACCTTCCTTTACCACCTTATGGCAGTTCATACAAACATTTACAGAAGGAATCCATGCATTTTTTCCTTTGGAAGCCCCGGTATGGCAGTATTGGCAATCAATCTGCATCTCACCTGCATGGAGCTTATGGGAATATTTTACCGGCTGCGAGGGCATAAAACCCTGATGCAGACCGACACCGCGAGCCTGAACGGTCAGGAAGCTGACCACTACGATCGCGAGAACGAAATTTCCGCCGATTGCGAAGTAGCGGTTCTTGAGAATCCGCAATGTCAGCGACATCGTTCCACCCATAGAATATGCTTGCTGGCCGTCACGCACCCGGATCATATTCACCAGGTTGGCTGAAATAAAGACCAGGAGAAGGACTATAGCAATGAGAACAAGCACCAGGATCATCAGCGAGGTGTACACATTGTCTGCAGATACGGCTACCTGGGAATCTGCTCCTGCGCCTGCACCAAGGGCAGATTCTGTCTCAGCTCCTGCACCTAAACTTGGAGAGAATTGATTCCAGGCACCGGAAAGGCCCTCCTGAAACAATTCGACAGCATCCCCCTCAAAAAAACTTGCCGGAAGCATGTTATTTCCGGCAGCGCTCTGATAGTTTGAAAGCGAAAGCAGGAGAAAAACGACAACTGCCACGGAGGTGGTTACTGGTTTCCGGGCGACTCGTATGGTGGGGGTGGCAAGTGGATCCATCTAAAAATTTAGTTTTCGCTGAACCACGCGCAATTTAGTCAGGCGGATTTTGATTATCAAAGGCCCGATTCCACAAATTTCACGGTTTTGAAACAATTTATTTTGATTCTAAATAATGCCGGGTTTAGGCGAAACTGCATCAAAACAAGGGTTTTTGGAAAAAGACATTCCGCACTAAAATGACTCCGGCAAAATTAGGAGGACATAACCATCTGACTATCAATGATGATGCTTATGCACTGGGTTTTCAACGATTCTCTTACCGTTCTTTTTTTCTTCCATCATTGCTCCACCCAGTTCCCATCTTCCCGGATCAATTCTATCAACCGATCCACCGCCTGCTGCGCCGGTACTCCTTTCTCTACAACTTCCTTTCCGCGATACAAGGCAATCTTATCCGGACCGACACCAACATAACCATAATCGGCATCTGCCATCTCACCTGGACCATTCACAATGCAACCCATGATCCCGATTTTCACCCCTTTCAAATGTTCAGTATGCTTGCGGATCATTGCCGTAGTTTCCTGCAGATTGAACAATGTCCGTCCGCAAGATGGACAGGAAATATATTCGGTTCTCGTCGTTCGAAGGCGGCCAAGCTGAAGAATTCCAAACATCGTATTGACTCCTGCCTGATTTGAATCTTCCAGCCAAAGTCCGTCCAGGATACCATCCACGACGGCAGTGGAAACCATGGAACTCAGCCAAAGCTGCGGCTTTGCTGCCTTTTCCACCCGATATTCAGGTGGAATTTTTCCCTCTTCGTAAAAATCATATCCATCCGGAAAGCTGGTTTTGAGAATAACCGGATTCCGGTTGTTCATTGCCATCAATTTAAAAATTTGCCGTCGCCATTCCCAAACTGCGCCATGCCCCGCAGTTTCGAGGATCAATACTGCAGCTTCAATGAATTGCGGCAGCTCCTCCTCTTTCCATGCAATAAAATTGATTTTATCATGGACGAATCCGGCATTCATGAATTCAGAATAGGACCGGAAAAATGGCGATCCCCTTTGCCGGTTACTCAGATCTTTCCATGATTCAAAATCAAACACCGGAATCAGTGAACCCGGCAATTCAAATGGAGGTACTTGCTGACCAAAATAAATGATGTCTGCACTTGATTCCGAAAAATCAAATTTGTCCGGTTCCGGCTTGTACAAATATCCGGCTTCGCTCAGTCTTTCCCGGGTAACCGCTCCTTTCGAAAAATCAGCAACGACTACCGGCACCTGTCCGCCACCGACATTGGTGATGGACTGGGTTTTCCTTCGGCCAAAACTGAATGGATCCAGGCCGGCCGGATAATTGCGCAAAGCAACAATTGCATCAGCCGTTTCGCCCGAACCGGATTTGGTTCGGTTGGCAGCTGCAATCAGGTCAACCAAATACTTTGCCACAGGTGACTCATATTCAGGCTCTTCCGTCAGGGAAACCCGCACGGTGTCACCCATTCCGTCTGCAAGTAAGGTTGCAATGCCGAGTGCAGATTTGATCCGGCCGTCCTCCCCTTCTCCTGCTTCGGTAACGCCCAGATGAAGTGGATACAAAATTCCGCGATCCAGCATGTTTGT
>Ga0247727_10019233_pt1 | contig 10611 bp, 9 predicted proteins | sample WisWelCaveWW1625_FD_202498 | JGI IMG/M metagenome (GOLD analysis project Ga0247727, IMG submission 202498) | Biofilm microbial communities from Wishing Well Cave, Virginia, United States - WW16-25 | ecosystem: Environmental > Aquatic > Deep subsurface > Groundwater > Cave microbial mat | place...
ACTGATGTACGGGTCGCACTTGTCGCGGCAATCATCGCCGCCGATCGCGCAACCCTTGGTCACGGACGGGATGCATTCATCCTTGCACGCCGTCGCCTTCGATTCGCACTGCGACGGGCAGTTCTCCTTGCAGTCCTCGACAGCCTTCTCGAGCGTGCCAGGCGGCAGCAACTGCTCGAACGTGCCGGTGAACGTGAAGAGCTCCTTGCCGCCTTCGACATCGACGCGTCCGTCGCCCTTGCGCTGGACGGTCGCGCCCTCCAGCAGCGTGAACGTGCCTGTCGGCTTGAGCAGCACGGTGCCCTCGATGACAGTCCCGGACTTCGCCACGTCCATGTCGAAGACGAGGACGAGCGACTGGTCGGGCGTGACCTTGAGCGGCTTGACGACCTGCAGATAATCAGATGGAATCGAGAAACTGGTGAGGCCGGCGGCGTTGCTCGCGTCCCCGCCTGTCTTGAGCTGCAGGCGCAGCGTCTTGTACTCGCCCACAGGCACGACGTTGAGGCCTATCTCGGCGCCATCGTCATCCAGATTGAGGATGTCCACGGTGTATTTCTGGTTGCTCACAAGCGTCCACTTCGAACCTGTTTTTGGCAGGAGGTCGATCTGGCGGAACGTGACATTGAGCGAGTCGATACCCTCCAATTCGGCGTTGCTCGTCTTGACAACGGCGACAAGCGAACCGGTCTCGCTCTTGGGCGCCTCGACCGTCTTTTCCTCTTCTTCCGATTCCTTCTCTTCGACCGGCGGCGCGGTGAGGTTCTTCACTTCCTCGACCTGTTCAGAAACGTTCTTGATACTCTCGTTCTTCGCAGGCCCCGCAGCATTGCAGGCAGCCAACGTAAGCATCAACACCATCACCAACGCAACCCAGCGCATCGTACACCTCGCACTATCCTGAGCCCGCCGCGATTTGAACACGGGACCTCCGCCGTATCAGAGCGGCGCTCTAGCCAAGCTGAGCTACGGACTCGTTGTATATATTCGCTGTGGGGATGAGGGCGTTTTATAAAGGTTATGGGGTGGTTGTGGCAGTGATTTTAAGGTGGGCACAATAGGCATCCCTATGGATCTGCCGAAAGTCGGGGTGGGCGTCATCGTGCTGCGTAATGGGAAGGTGCTTCTTGGCAAACGTCTCGGGAGCCATGCGGGCGGCACGTGGAGTTTCCCTGGCGGGCACCTCGAGTATGGGGAAACGCCCGAACAATGTGCCGGCCGCGAACTGTACGAAGAGACCGGCTTGCACGGCACGAACTTCAGGCGCGGTCCGTACACCAACGACGTGTTTTCCGACACCAACAAGCATTACATCACGCTGTTCATTCTTTGCGACGCCACCCATGGCGAGCCGCAACGCCTCGAACCGGACAAATGCGCGGTCTGGCAATGGTTCTTCTGGGACAACCTGCCTTCACCGTTGATGCTGCCGATCAAGCATCTGCTTGAGCAGAAGTATATCCCTTTCGGGAAGATGTAGCGGGCCATGACGAGTAGCAGCACACAAAGGAACAATGTTCCCTGCGCTCAGGAATGGAAGCTAAGATTGAGCGATGCGAGCTTGTCCGCTATCAGGTCGCCGGCGAGCTGGTGCCCTTGTGCGCTCATGTGCGAGTCGTACTTGAGATAGAGTTCGTCGAGATCGCCTTTCCCGAATGCATCCTGCATGGTCACCAGCGGGACGTCGTTCTCGGTGGCCCACACGTTGAGCCGCTCCTCGATGACGTCGGTGCCTATCTCGACGTGCCTGCGGACAGGGATGACCGCGACCACCAGCGTCACGTGCTGTCCGTCGAGCCATCGCTGCATGTGCGTGAGCGTCGCGAGCGTCGTCTTCCAGTTCTCGCTTTGCGGGTCGACGACGTTTCTGGATACTTCATCCACCCACCCCATGCGGACCTGGAAGCCGTGCAGCGCAGGGCCGAACTGTTTGGCGACAAAGTAGAAGAGCCGGCTGTGTTGCAGCAACCAGCGCACCGGTTGCCCGTATGCCTGGTAATACGTCGGCGTCCGGCGCCATTGCGCATCATGGTACGGCACGGGCACGTTCGCCACCGTGAGCACGTCATCGCGGCGCACAATCACCGGACGCGGGTAGGCGAACTCGTTGCCGTTGTTGGTCTCGACGTTGTCCATCAGGTCGTTGTTGTAGAAACCGACCACGACGACGTCAGGGTTGTATGCCATCCCCTGCGTGCGCAACAGGAGATACTCCTGTGCGGTGCCGTATCCCGACACGCCCATGTTGATCACTTCGGCGTTGGCGAAGCGGTGCTCGAGTTGTTTGGTGTAGCGGTCCGCGGCTTCCACGCCGTACCCCCAGGTCTGGGAATCGCCGAGCACGATGATGCGTTTGACATCGTCCTCAGGAACCGGTGCCGGGTCATCGTCACGTAGTCCCTGTGCGCTGATGTGTACCTGCGTCGTCGATGCCGGGATGTGGAACGTTCCGTCCGCGAGCGGCTTGTTCGTCCAGCCGAGCAGCCGGTCATACTTGAAGAAAACGAGCTCGGTGTCACGGTGCTGTTGCAATGAAGGCATCGCGACACGGATGAATGCTTCCGCCACGACCAGCGCGAGGAGCAGGCTCATGCAACACACGACCATCAGCATCCACAACGGCGCTTTCGATGCCATTGTTCTGGCCTCTCCAGGGGCTGTTATATGCGTTATGAACCGGTTGCTGTCTAGGGTAACCCATCTTCACAATCTTTATAAAACGACATCAGGGCTGCCGACGTATGGGGACTGCGGCATATGCTCTCGGGCACGTACTCGGTATCGCATGCGGGGTGGTCCTGCCGAGCGTTGTCGCATCCTACGTCATCAGCAGGCACACCGGCGCCTGGACCCTTACGTTGTTCGGCACCATCTTGTTGGTGGTGGCGCTGTGCGTGTGTATCGTCACGGTGCTGAGTGATAGACGAGGTCATGACAATGTCGCGTGAGTTCTTCGCGGGCTGGCTCGCTGGCTTCAAAAAAGTGGGCCATAGCTTCACGACCATCACCAATGCGGTCTTCCTCACGCTCGCCTATGTCATCGGTATCGGACCGACATCGGTCATCGCCCGGTTGGCGCGCAAACGTTTCCTCGACACGACGCTCGATTCCGTGCAACAGTCATACTGGTGCGACCACGAGCTCAAGACAGAACCGATCGAGAAATACGAGAGGCAATTCTGATGTATGTCCTCGGCATCTCCTGCTATTACCACGACGCGAGCGCCTGTCTCGTCAAGGATGGCGTCCTCGTCGCCGCCGCCGAAGAGGAGCGTTTCTCGCGCATCAAGCACGACACGTCGTTCCCGTTGCACGCCATCAAGTACTGCCTGCAGGAAGCGGGCATCGACATCACGCAGGTCGGCCATGTCGGCTTCTACGAGAAGCCGCTGCTGAAATTCGAGCGCTTGCTGCACCAGCACCTGCATGCGTTCCCGTCCTCGCTGCCGACCTTCATCAAGGCGATGCCTTCGTGGCTCAACGAAAAGCTGCGGTTGCCGCGCACCTTGAAGAAGAAGCTCGGCTACACCGGCCCGGTGCTCTTCATCGAGCACCACCTCGCGCACGCCGCCAGCGTCTACCTCGTCTCGCCATTCACGTCGGCGGCCATCCTCACGGTCGACGGTGTGGGTGAGTGGGCCACGACCACCTACGGGAAGGCGGCAGGCACCGACATCACCTTGCTCAAGGAACTCCGTTTCCCGCATTCCATCGGGCTGTTGTACAGCACGCTCACCGCCCACCTCGGGTTTTCCGTCAACAACAGCGAGTACAAGGTCATGGGGCTCGCGCCCTACGGCACACCGACGTACTACGATGACCTGCGCAAGCTCATCGACATCAAGGAAGACGGCAGCTATCGGCTCGACATGTCCTATTTCGTCTACCACTACAAGGGCACCATGCCGAGCAGGAAATTCATCGAGGTGTTCGGCCCTGTGCGCAAGCCCAGCGAAGAAGTGACGCAACGTCATAAGGACCTGGCCTCGTCGCTACAGAAACTCACCGAAGACGTCATGGTCGGCATGCTCGACCACATCCACGACGTCACAGGGGAGAAGAACCTGTGCATGGCGGGCGGTGTCGCGCTCAACAGCGTTTGCAACGGCAAGATCCTGTCCAGGACAAAGTTCAAGGACGTCTACATCCAACCCGCCGCCGGCGATGGCGGCACGAGCGTGGGCGTCGCATTCTACATCCACAACTGCGTCCTCAAGCAACCGCGGCGCTACGTCATGCGTGACGCCTACCTCGGCCCCGGGTACACCGCCGCAGAGATACGGAAATTCCTCGACGAGCAGGGCGTCACGTACACCACGTTCAAGAACGACGACGAGCTCGTGAAGAGAACGGCCGCGATGATCAACGACAACAACGTCATCGGCTGGTTCCAAGGCCGCATGGAATGGGGTCCCCGTGCGCTCGGCGCGAGGAGCATCCTCAGCAACCCGTGCAACCCGAAGATGCAGGACATCCTCAATGTCAAGGTCAAGCATCGCGAACGCTTCCGACCCTTCGCTCCGGTCGTCGCAGTCGAGGATGCGCTCACGTACTTTGAATGCGACAAACCGATACCATTGCCGACGGACTTCATGCTCATGGTCTACCCGATCGTGCCTGCCGCCCGGAAGAAGATCCCTGCGGTCACGCACGTGGACGGCAGCGGACGCCTCCAGACCATCCGCAAGGAACAGAACCCCCGCTATTGGGGCGTCGTCAAAGAATTCGGCAAGCGCAGCGGCGTGCCCATCCTCATCAACACGTCGTTCAATATCCGCGGCGAGCCCATAGTCTGCACGCCCGAGCACGCCTACAGGTGCATGATGGGGACGGGCATCGATTATCTGGTCATGGACAGGTTCCTGATAAAGCGCGAGGACAACCCGCAGCACATGTGGGACAGCGAATCGATAGCGACGGATTGACGGGGTACACGAGCATGGTCACGAAAACCGGGGAGATGGTCCAGCAATTCTACAACAAGACACCGTTCCCCGACTACGAACTTGAGCGGTTCAACGGCAAGGAGGACCTGCGCATCGCGGCGTACCCGTTCGCGCGCACGCTCGACCGCAGCATACCACAGAACGCCTCCATCATCGACGTCGGCACCGGGACAGGACAGCTCTCGGCGTTCCTCTCATTGCGGCGTGACTGCGTGTGGGGCATCGACTTCTCGACCAGTTCGCTCGCGAAAGCCGCCGCGCTCAAGAAGAAACTCGGTCTCGCGAGCTGGCACCTCAAGCACGTCGACATCCTCGACGAGAAGCAGATCGACGCCATCGGCATGCAGTTCGATTATGTCCTGTGCATGGGCGTGCTCCACCACACCGGCGATGCGTACAAAGGATTCCAGAACATGCTGCGTCTGGTCAAGCCAGGCGGGCACATCGCGGTCGGCCTCTACAACACCTATGGTAGGATACCGCTGCAGGTCCGTCAATTCCTCGCACGGACGGTGTTCAAGGACAATGACGCGGTCAAGGACTGGTTCATCAAGATCCAGATCGGCGACGTGCAGGACAAAGAACGCGCGCGCGGCTGGTGGAACGACCAGTACAACCACCCGCATGAGACCACGCATACCATCGGCGAAGTGCTGCGCTGGTTCAAACGTAACGGCGTCGAGTACCGCAGGACAGTCCCCACAGCGGCGCCGTTCGACACGAGCGACCTCGAAGCGGCGGGCTGCTGGAACCCTGCCAACCAGGGTTACCCGTACCTTCCCCTCCGCGCGCTGCAGCAGCTGCGCTGGATCGGCTCGACCCACCACGAGGGCGGCTATTGGGTCACCTTCGGCAGGAAGCGCAGCTGAGCGACCATGGCGACAAAGGATACCGCAACGAAGAAACCACGAACGTATCCCGTGTGCGTCATCCTGCTTGGCATCCTGATACCCTGCGCGGTCGTGCTGCTCCTCCTCATGGGAACGTTCGAAGTGGTGCTGCGCGCGCAGGAGACTGCGGGGCCATCGTTGCGTCTCATCACGCAAAAGAGCAACAACAGCATCCTGGTCTATGAGCTCGCGCCCAACTCGTCCGTGATCGCCAACGGCGTGCTGATCCAGACCAATCCCGAAGGGTTCCGTGACACGCGCGTCTTCTCCGCACGTCATCCCGGCGTGCAACGCGTCGTGGTCCTCGGCGATTCCGCCACCTTGCAGAATTATCTCCCTGCAAATGAGACCTGGACCGCGCTGCTGGAACGACGATTGAACAGGTCCGTCCCGGTCGAGGTCATCAACGCAGGCGTGAACGGCTACGACACCAGGCAAGAAGCCGAGGTGCTGCGCACCAAGGCGCTGGCGCTCGCCCCCGATCTCGTCCTCATCGCGTACACGCTCAACGATCCCATCCCTTCCGCCGGCTCCTTGTTGGACAAGTATGTGGCAGAGGATAATGTCTGGTGCAAGGTCCACTCCTTCGGCATCACAGTGCCGTGTGCGCTCAAAGACCTCTTCTTCGTCAAGCTCCGTTCCGTGCGATGGCTCGTCCACCAGTATGACGCGCTCCACGCCTCGTACGTCGACGTCTACAAGGAAATACACGTGGGCGAGCAGTTCAAGACCGTGGAAGACGCGTTCGCGACCATCAACGCCACGATCCACGCCGGGCAAACAACACCTACGGTATGCATCGTCGTTTTCCCCGCGTTGCGCTATGCCGACGGCTATCCGTACACGGCAATCGATGCGCAGCTCAAAGCGCTCGCCGCACGCTACGGTTGGCCCGCCATCGCGCTCTCGGAAAAAATCGTCGATGCGAACGCGCAGTGCCTCCGACAAGCGCCGAATGACGAATTACATCCGAACTTCAACGCCGACGTGTCCATCGCGCTCGCACTCGATCCGTTCCTGCGCACAGAGTGCCTCACGACGTGATGTCTGAGGTCCGTGCCGGCGCAAGCACCGGTTCGTAACCTTTTTATATCTCGATTCAGGGGCTGCGTATGGTATGGGACTCGCCAGCGATTTCGTGGCCATCATCCGCGAGCACAAAGCCTGGTGGCTCGTGCCCGTGATCGTCGTGCTCGTGTTGGTGGGCATCTTCGTCGTGTTCAGCCAGTCGAGCGTCCTTTCGCCCTTCATCTACGCATTCTTTTAGCGGCTTCTTGTCTCCGACGTGTCGGGCTGTGACCTCAGTCCGTAATCTTTAAATAACGTCCAGCACGGCGCATCGGTCATGGGTTTGTGGACCGATGTTCTGTCGTTCATCCGTGAACGCAAAGCGTGGTGGCTTGTTCCGGTGCTCGTCATCATCATCGCGTTCGGCGTCTTCGTCGTGGCGCTGAGCCAGTCGAGCGTCCTTTCGCCCTTCATCTACGCATTGTTCTGAGACGGATCACACCGCGTCAAGACAACAGAATACGACCTCTCTCACGCCCTCGCGCAGACAAGCCCCGACTGTTGTCGGGTTGCCATGCGCGAGGGCTCCGCTTCGCTCCGCCCTCGCGCAGACTCGAACTGCGGACCTTGTGGTTACTGTGAACCAGGGGTTCACAGTCCATGGAACCCCGGTTCCATCGTAACAGCCACACGCTCTACCGGCTGAGCTACGAGGGCTTATGATTCTTGTAGCGAGGCCGCGTCGGACGACTTATAAACATTTCGTGGGTGGATGGCGGGACTGTCGGTTCCGATGAGTGTGCCGCCAGCCATGCAGCCAGTGCGGGGTTGTCACATATTATGGCGTCTATCGATGCAGCTTGCGCACGCGCCGTTGCAATTTCCGGAGCCGCCGCTTGAGAGCGACGCTCTTGCGGTACTTCGCGCCCACCTGCAGCGGCAACATCATTGCCAGGACGGCTATAGCAAGAGTGCCGAGCATGAGCAGCAAGACCGTCCATACCTCAATCCGTGCCGTGATGACGACCGATGGTGGGACCATTTGCGCGGGCGTCGGGAGTCCAGGCAATGCCACAGGCGCTTCGGGCGTCGGCACCACCGGCGGCTGTTCGGGAGTCGGTTTCATCGGTGGTGCATCATCGCTTCGTCTGCGGCGCTCAGGCACCGGCACGGCCACCGCCTCTTCGACAGGCGCGATGATCCTCGCACCGACCACGAGTTGTGGGCGTCTACCGCTCTGCGCGTGCTCGCTGCTCGCGTAGTCACGGCGATGACTGTCCGTGTCCTCGTTCAGTTCCTTGATCAGCCAGCCCGCATTCTGCGCGCTGTTCTGGACGAAGAGCGCCACATCACTCGTCACGTTGAACTCGATGAAGGTGTCGAGCGAGGCGCCGTCGAACGTGGCATTGGCGCTCTGGTTCGCCATGACGTCCCCCCCGGCATCGGTCCACGCGCTTGTGCTGTTGTGCTTGTTCCATGACACGTCATCTTCGGTCCAGAACCGCGAGTCATTGATCCGGTACAGCGTGTGCGTGATGCTGCCCGCGCTATCAACATCATCCTCGAAGTAGAGTCTGAGCGTCGCATTATCGACGATTGCGGTGGGCGGTATCGTGGACAGGTTGAACCGTAGCGCGCTGCGGAAGACACTGCCGGTATTCTGCCTTCCCACACGGAGGAAGGTCGCCCCGCCGTTGGTGGCATCAGGCGTGCCGCTCTGGAGTTGGCCGTCCGAGACGTTGTCAGGCCCGCTCACGGTCTGGCCGAACCCAGGATCGCCTGGTCCGAGTTGGATGCTGTAGTTCTGGCCGATGATGACGTCGTTCCTGCTCTGCGAGTAGTTCGACAGGGCGTCGCACGTCCCGTTCGTCAAGTTATAGTTGACACACTTCAACAGGTTGTTGCCCACTGCCAGGAAGGTGATGTTCACCCGCGACAGGTTGATGAAGGAGATATCCACGGCGAACGAACCGTTGAATGCGCCGTTCCGCTCAGCGCTCCTGTTCCTGAGCCGGAGCACCGAGTAGGGTGATGTCTCCGAATGATTGATCAGCAATGCCTCCAGCACAGTATGGCCGACCGGTCTGATGGCCACCGTCAGCATCCCCGATACGTTCGTGATGATGGTCGCGTTGAACGCGATTGTCTGGCCGTTTTCGTCGATGACGTCGATGACGTCGGCCGACTGTCTCGTGATGAACGTCGCACTCGTGTTCGTGTTGCCCAGACTGTCGTTCGTGATGAACGTGATGTTGTACCGTCCATCCTGCAGCAGGTCGGTGAAGTTGCCGCTGAACACGTTTCCGCTCCTGTTGAGCCGCACCAGCGTCGTCGAACCATTCGGCTTCGTGATGTTCGCGATGGCCGCATCGCCCCCTGACTCGTCCGTGATGTTGATTGTGAGATTCAGCGTCGCATTGAATGTCAGATTCGTGCCGGCGATCGGTGAGCGGATGGTGACCACCGGCGGCGTGGCATCCACCCTGAAGGTACCCGTTACGGACGAGCCGGCCTCGCTCAGATTCCTGCAGGTGACATTCCACGTGTACGTGCCGTCCGTGAACGACGTCACGGAGAAGTTCGTGAGCGTATCGTTGGCGGTCTGCACATCGCTCTGGTTGACGGTGCCATTGATGGTGAGGTTGCATATGTAGCGGGTATGCGGACCTGTCGCATTCCAGGTGAAGTTGATGGTCGTGGCGCTTGTATTGTGCTGGTCAGGCGGGAAGTACAACGTGACGTTCGGCGGTCCCGCGAGGACCACGGTGACGACATATGACGCATTTGCGCTCGTGAAGTTCTGCGTGGAGTTATAGCGGAGGGTGAAGTTGAACGTGCCTGGGTCGGGGAAGGTGGTGATGTTGCTGAGCGGGCTTGTGCCGTTGTTGATGAGGTGGGTGCTGTTGAAGAGTTCGAGGGTGCCGGTACCGTTGGTGAGGTTGCCGGTGATGTTGATGACGCCACCGACCGGTATTGTGATGTTCTGCTGCGAGCCGTTGATGGTGAGGTTGATGGTGGGGGCCGCCTTGTTGACGATGAAGGTGAATGTCCGCGTGGTGTTGGTGTTGTTGATGGTGTCGTTGGCTTCCCAGCTGTAGTTGTGTGTTCCTGCGGGGAGGTCGTAGATGGTGACATTGTAGCGGAAGCCATCGCGCGTCGCGATATAGGTCACGTTGTCGAAGATGAGTGTGACGTTCTTGACGGCGTTGAGCGCATCGGTGGCGTTGATGGTGAAGTTGTAGGCGCGGCCGGGCGTGTATGCAGTGCCGTTGATCGGGTCTTCTGTCCTGTTGTCGAGGCGTGGTCCTTGCGTGTCGATGACGAAGAGGCGTGTTTCAGATGTGTTCCAGGTGGTGCCGTCGGTGCAGGTGACGTTCCAGTAGTGGGTGCTGTTGGTGAAGTTGGCGACGGTGTAGTTGGTGGGTGTGTTGTTGAGTGTCTGGATGTAGCTTTGGTTGACGGCGCTGTTGATGGTGAGGTTGCATGTCAGGTTTGCTTTGCTGTTGGTCGCGCGCCAGGTGAAGTTGAACGTGACGTTCGTGCTGTTGTAGCTGGCGGGCGGGTAGATGAGGGTGATGGCGGGTGGTGAGGTGTCCTGTACCGTGACGAAGTGGCTGATGTTGATGCTTGTGTAGTTCTGCGATTCGTTGGCACGGGCGATGACGCGGTAGATGCCGGTGTTGCTGATGTTGGTGAGGTTTTGGAGCGGGCTTGTGCCGTTCTGTAGCGGGAGCAGTGTGGTGGTGGTGTTGAGGAAGAGTTCGAGT
>Ga0247727_10019234_pt1 | contig 10610 bp, 4 predicted proteins | sample WisWelCaveWW1625_FD_202498 | JGI IMG/M metagenome (GOLD analysis project Ga0247727, IMG submission 202498) | Biofilm microbial communities from Wishing Well Cave, Virginia, United States - WW16-25 | ecosystem: Environmental > Aquatic > Deep subsurface > Groundwater > Cave microbial mat | place...
GAGCTGCGGCCTCTGCGGGCTAACTAAGAAGTTATGCGGCGGCTCAACTGGCCGAGTGATGCTCATGCCTGACCGTCCACCGACCGCCGATTTTGCGAAAGCAAATGGTCAAGCGAAAATCGAGCTCGACTTTAGCCCCGTTCGCCTCCGTTCCACCACAGCTTAGAACATCGTGTTGGTATTGGCAGATTGTTCCGGGACGGGTTGCAGCACGTCCCAGTGCTCAAGGATTTTGCCCTCTGCATCGAAGCGAAAAATATCCACTGCGGCGTGTTCTTTGCCGCCCCAATTCAGATAGCGTACATGGATAAAAGCCGAGTCACCGTCAATTGCCATGCGCTTGACCTCGCAGGGAATGCTGCCCGCTTGTTTGAGATAGCCCATCAACGGCTCGGGGCCATTCGGAAAGAGCGGATTGTGCTGAATGTACGGACCTGCGACCAGACCGGGCAACAAATCCGTTTTCCCTTTGTTGAAAACTTCCGCGTAAATAGTTTCAATCGTGGCTTTGATTTTCTCTTTGCTCATGGTTTTCTCCTTTCTTGTTTGTTCGTGCAAAAATCCAATTGAAAAATGATTCGCTCGAATAAAACCGGCTCATCAATTCACTTCGGTCTCCTTAAGCTTGGAGCCGTGAAAATGAACCAGTTTATTGCCGAAGCACGCATCGAAGGCGGGTGTTTGGAATTATTCAACATTCCTTTCTCACTCAAAACTTAAACCCCAAACTGAACCTCTGCGCGTTATCCAGCCGCCCATAATCGGCCCAGCCATAATCGAAGCGAAACTCGTAATTCTCCACATCAAAATTCAAACCCATCCCGATCGTGAGTCCGGTTTCCACTTCGTGATCTTGTTTGAGATCTTTTTCCAGCAAAACATCTTCAAAAATATTTTGGCCTTGTTGAAAAAGATTTTGATAACCGCCGCGCAAGGCGAGCACGTTGAAGAGCGTCCATTCCACGCCTGCGCTCATGCTCTCGGTGTTGTCGTTGGGATGAAACGCATCCGCGGCGAACAGCAGTTGATTGTTTTTGCCAAGCTGCACCGGCCAGCTCATGCCCACGCGAAAGAGCACGGGCAGGGAATATTCTTCAGTGAAAACTTCTCCCGGCAGGGCGCTATTGTTGCCGAACTGGTCCGGCTCGAGATCGTATTGAATGCGCAAATCGCGGCCGGAGTAACCGGACTGCAAGCCGAAGTTGGAAATGCTGGCGCCGAGGCGCAAGCCGTTTTCCGATAGGCGATAAATGGTGCCGACGTTGAGCGCAAAAGTTTTCAGCGAGCTGTGCCAGATAGTTTCTTGAATCAAGTTCAATTGCACGCCGACGGAGAAACGATCGGACAACTGCCGGCCATAGCCCAGGCCTAGCGCGAGATTGGAGACGGTATAGCGCTCGCCCGTGCCCAAAGGCTGCGATACCGTGCGCACCGCGATTTCACCAGAATTGAGCGAGGTGACGCTCAGAAACAAATTGCCCAGGCTGCCCGCTTGCAACGCGGCGGCGGCGTAGTCGTAGCGAATATCCGCGAGCCACAGGCTGTGCGTGAATTGCACGCCGTAGCCGGTCTGTTGGCCGATGGCCGCGGGATTATAATAGGCCGAGACGATTTCATCATACATCGCGACGCCGGCATTGCCCATGCTCGCAGCGCGGCCGCTCGGCTCGATCAGCAAGAATTGGCCGATGGTCGTGCCGGTTTTGCTTTGCGCCATCGCGCCTGTGCTAATCATGAAAACGAGTGCGAGGAGAAAAAGAATAAATTTTGCCTTCATGATTCAACTCCTCTTATAGAAATGATCGTTTCAAAATTTCATTTCGGTTCATTGCCCAAGCACCTCTCGTGTCATTCCGAAGGAATCTTTTTACGCTGATAATAAAACGCCAAATGGCATTTTTCTTGATGCGCAAAAAGATTCAGACTGTGTGGAAACGTCATTGCGAGCGCAGCGAAGCAATCCCGGCGCGTGCACGTATTGGAGTTAGAGATTGCTTCGCTGCGCTCGCAATGACAAATTCGAGCGTTTTCACACAATCTGATTCTTACAGAATGACATTTAAAGTATTGAACAATCAATCTTGGATTTATCATTTAATAATCGCGAACTTGCCGAGGTGCTCGCCGTTGTCGCCGCCGTCCACGTGAAAGATATACAGGCCCGGGGCCACGTCGAGATTGTCTTTCGTGCGCAAATCCCAGGCGACGAAGCCGTCATTCGAGCCGTCGTGACGCAGCGTTTGCATCAGCTCGCCGCGCACGGTGTAAATACGAATCGTGCAGTTGGCGGGCAGGCCGCGAAATTCCATGCGACGCTCACCGCGGCCGGAAACGGCGAAGCGTTCGGCTTCAAAACTGGCGGAGCCGACATACGGATTCGGCACCGCATACGCTTGTTGTTTGAATTCCTCGCGTGCCTTCTGAGCATTGATGAACTCGCCCGTGGTCTTGAAAGAAAAAACCTCGTTGCTGCCAAAGGGCTTATTCAGCGCCAGATGATAAACATCGTCCTGTTTCGGCGGCACAATCGGCCCGCGTTGGGATTGGCCGGTGGTGTCGAGCTGCACGCGCCAGGTTTCGCGTTGTATGGCCGGGACACCTGGAATAGCGGTGACGATGGCGATAAATTCGTTGACGTCGCTGAGCGTGCCATCGCCATCGGTGTCGCGAAAACCGAACTGCAATCTTATGTCGCCGTTGTCGCCGCGCGCGATGACTTTAAACTTGGCCGGCCGCGCCGAATTGAAACCAAAGTCGATCGAGGTGTCAATCGCAACGTCGGCAAAGGTTATGGTTAGATCGCTGGGATAGCCCGGCCGCCGCAGGTTGATCGGCTGCAATTTCTGATAGGCCGCTTTGAGGCGCACGTTGGTTTTGCTCGCGGGCGTAAAGCCGCTGCGAGCCGGATCGATGGCGACCGTCATCGGCGTATTCACCACCGGCAGCAAGCCGGCGCCGACCTGGCCGGCGCCCTTCCCCGCAAAATCGTCGCCATTGGTGAAAACGACTGTGCCGGCGGTGCTGTCGATGAGGTCGTAGAACGCGGCGCGAACGCTATCCGGCGAGAGCGCGCGGAATCTTAAATTGAAAGTGTGATTATCCGGCACCAGCGCGGAATTGAGCACTCTGATTTCAACCGAACCGCTGCCACTGCCGGCAATGTGCCTGGCAGCGGAAGCATTCGCTGCCACGTAGCCGAGAGTTTTGGGTTCCGGTCTCACGGCGACGACGTTGATCGGCAGGATGGTGCCGCCGCGCGGCGTGCGTGACACCGTGATGGAATTTTCCGAAGGATAAAAATCAAAATCCAGCGTGTCCGCGCCGTGATCGTAAGAGGTGACCGCGTAATAATAAAGCTGACCGTTCGTCACCGTCGTGTCCGTAAACGAGTGTGAGATGCCGCTGTCGTTGCCCAGATAATACGCCACGCCTTCGACTTGCTGGCTCGAAAAACCTTTCTTTTTATTTACGAGATCGAATTGTGCCATGGGGCGGCCATTGCCAATCGGCCCGGTGCCGCGGCCGGTGGTGATGACTTTGGGATCGCGAAATTCGGGATCGGTGGCGCGATAAACGCGATAGCCTTCGAAATCATTTTGCAAAGTCACCGGATCGACGCCGCGCTCGGCCAAATCATCCCAGGAGAGCCTGACGTAATCATCGCCGGCTTCGGCGGAGAGGGTGGGCAACTGCGGCGGCACGGCAAACTGATAATTGGCGTTGTAGATCAATTGCACGGTTTTGACCGTGGTCTCGAGCTCATCCAAATCGGCGCCATAAGCCAGAGCAAGGCTGAAGCGCTCGGTTTTTCCTGCCGGCAAAGTAAACGGGCCGGAGGCAAACAAGAAGCCGATGTTGTAGTTCTGGATCAGCGGCGGATCAAAACGCGCCGCCGCGTCCGGATGGGAAAATTGGTCAAACAATCTCTTCGGCCAATTCTTGCCGTTATCAAAGAACACGATGTCGTCCGTTTCCAGGCCCGGGCTGGGGGCGCGAATGCGATTCATTTTGAAGCCGGTCAAGCCGATCTGATCGGATTCATGCAAATCGGTGCGGTCAAAATAAGGCTCGCCAAGCGTGGGCATGCCGTCCTTTTCACCGGCATCCTTGTCGGTTTCATCCTTCCCAAAGACGCCGTCGGCGCCGGTATCGTGCAACTCCGCAACCCAGTCGAGATCTTCGTCGCCGGTCCACCACCGTCCGGCGCGATAGGCCGGGCGGTTATCCAACTTGCCATTGGCGAGCTCGAATTTGGTTAGATCATAAAGCAACGCTAACATCTTCGCGCGAATGGCCTCTTGCCCGACGATCAACTCGCCTGGCCCGCCGTCGCGCTTTTCATCGCGAAAGCCATCATCATCATTATCGACGCCATCCAAAGGTTTGCCCGGCGTTTCCAAATAAGCATAGCCGAGATAGCCGGCGGGATAGCACCGATCTCCTAAAGCCGCGCCATGGCCGAGATTGTCCCACGTATAAACCAGGTTGAGGCCGAGGTCTTTATTATAGAAGGCATTGTCATCGTCGGATTCAAAAATGCCGTCACAGGAAAGCGCGGAGCCGCCGACGCCGGAATCCATGTAGATACCGAAGATGATATTCTCGTTATAGTCTGTCGTGCTCTCGTTGGTGATGTCGTAATGCCAGAAGATGACGTTTTGCGCCTGCGGGTTGGCCCATTGAAAGCCGCGCACTTCGATGCGCAAGCCGAGGCCGCGCCGGGTTTGATCGCGAGCATCAGGATAATAATCCCACGCATCGTAAAAATCATCATCCATCACCGTGAAGCTTTCCTGATCCGCAGCCGGGCGCTTGCCGAAATAGCCGTTCCAGCTTCTCCGCCAACCTGGATCGTCGGGATCGTTTTCCTTGTCGGGCCATGAATTCGGCCAAGTGCGATCATCATTGCTGATGGCGGGCGAGCGGCCCCTGTTGCGGTTGGGATCAGGCTCAAAAAAACCCGGCCGCGGCTCAAAACGCATGACGCGATTGCGAATGGGACTTGTGGCTTGGCGCTCGCGAAACCCCGTTTCCATGATATAATCCTCGCGGCCATTGCGCTGTTGGATTTTCGCCAGCACGAACGGCGTGATGCCGTCGCTGTAATTCATGCCGCTGCCTTTGGGCACTTCGACGGAATGAAAAACGCTCAAGTCCACTCGGCCCGGATCGGGCGGGTAATCCCCGACCATGCCGAAGTTGGAGAATTCCGTGCGAATGTTGGCGGCATCATGAAAGCCCTCGCGTTCGGCGTCGACACGGCCGCGTTTTTCCGGCGGCACCACTTGCGCAAATGTGGTTACAGCATACAACGCACAAAATATCGTAGTAGGAAGATTCATAACTGGTCTCGCAGTTTCAATTAAACGGTAATTTTTGAAAGTCACCAACGGGATGAAAAGCTGCCAACAGATTTTAAAAAATGTTTGTCATGATTTGGCGCAGTAATTTGTTAAAAAATTTTGTAACTATTCAGGCATATCTTGAAAGGCAAAACTATTTAGGGCAAAACAATTGTCCCAACGACGAGCCACAACCAAAAAGAAAATCAAAAGCGCACGCAAAGACGCGAACCCGCAAAGTTTTTCTTTGCGGTACCTTTGCGGCTCTGCGTCTTTGCGTGAAGGTTTTTGCTTTTTTTGCAACGATTAGACTTTTAATGGACTAAAAGCTTTAATAGTTTTGCCCTAAATCGTTTTGCCCTCTTGTTTCTAATCCGTTGGCCGCTTTTAATCCGTTGGAAAAATTTTTCCAAACGAAAATCACAATGACGAATTGATCGTCAAGCCAATCTCGATCCGCCGCGGCGGATAAAAGCGGTTGGGATCGGCCAAAGTCGCGCGATCGCCAACTGGATTGAGAGAATAATCCGGGCTGCCGGTGTTGCTGAAGATGAAGCCATTTCCGAAAAAGCGGGCGTCCAAAAGATTGAAGACGCGGCCAAAGAGACTCGTGTTCATGCCGGCGAAGCGGAAGAATTTTTCGGCGCGCAAATCCACCACTGCGGCGGCAGGCTTGACGCCAGAGTTTCTTTCCAAATCGGCGCCGAAGCCGCTGCCGATGGAAGGCGTGTAGCGCTGGCCGCTGCCATAGCGAATGATTGCGCTGATTGAAAAGTTGTTCGGCTTTTGCGCCGCGATCGTGGCATTCAACGTGTGGCGCTGATCCCAATTTAAAGGAATCTGCTCGGGACGCGGATCGGCGCCGGCGGAGGCGCGCGTCGCAGTTTCGCGCGGATCGCTGGAGTTGCCCGCCGCTCTTTGCCAGGTGTAATCCACTGCAGAGCTAAAAATGCCGGCGCGGCGCTGATCCAGCGCGATGGTGAAACCGATGACATTGCCAAAATCAACATTGGTGAGCCGGGCATATTCCGCCGCTGCGTAGGTTGAAACAAATTCGACGCCGAGCAGATCGCGAATGTCTTTGTAGAAGAGGCTGATATCCAGGCCGAGATTTTCCGTCACCGCATGCTTGTAGCCGAACTCATACTGCGTGGTGCGCTCGGGCTTGATATCCGGATTGCCGAGCACGCCGTAGCTGATGCCGCCGGCTTGCAGCTCGTCCAAAATCGAATAATCCGAATTGCTAAAGATGGTACCGAGGCCGGGAAATTGATAAAAATGTCCATACGCAAAAAAGACCGCGGCCGTGGTGCTCACCGGATAAGAAACGCCGAGGCGGGGCGCCAGAGAAATTTTCCTGCTGGTTTGTTTCGACACAGACCGCGGCGCGCCAGCAATAGCGTTGGCCGGATTTTGCAAATCACTGGGTATGGTTGAGCGCGCATCAAAATATTCAAATCTCACTCCGGCGCGCACGTTCAGATCCCTCCATTCGAGCTGATCCTGGGCATAAGCCGCGAGCGAGATGGGTTCATACGTCGCGATTCCTGGAAGCTCCGGCGGCAGGGTGGCAAGCGGAACAAGAATTCGCACACCGCCGACAGTGACATTGAGGACATAGCCCGGAGAGCCAAATTTGACTTTGGCAAGCTGTCCCTCCACGCCGAGCTTGACTTGGTGCGCGCGCGACACCTGGCTGGTCAGCGCACCTTTGAAAACAAAGCTGTTCGTCTTCTGTTTGAAGCGCCCCAACTCGACGCCCTGCACGTTGGCGCCCAGCTCGTAGTTCTCATCGCCTTGCGGTGCGCCTGCATCCAAGTAGCGGGAATCGAGGTAGCTCTCGAAAACGAAATCTTCGTAGTCGAACAAATTTTGCCTGAGGCTGAGATTGTAAAAAGTTTTGCTCGACAACGTGTGTGTCCAATCCAAACCATGCACGAGAGAAAACGTGCGCTGAATGGGCGCGCCGTCGGGATTGAGCCGGAAGCCGAAGTTGTAACGCTTGCTCTCCACGTCGTTGAAAATCGCCTGATACCCCAGCTCGATGTTTTCCAAAGAACGATTGGTCAGCTTCGCCAGGCCCGACCATTCCCGCGAGAAATTCATGGGAAATTCCTTGCCATCGCCGGTTGGCTGAAAAATTTCTCTCTCAAAATCAGCGCTGTCCGTCGGGACGAAACGCCGCGTGGCGAATAAATAGCCGTCATTGACGAAGCGGCGGCCGCTCACGATAAACGTCGTCTTGGGCAAAAAAGTCGGGCCGCTGAGGCTGAGCTGATAATTTTGCTGCGTCAACGGTTCGAATTGATCTCCCGCAATGCGCTTGCTATCAGAAAAAACATAATCGCTGGCAAAAAATTCTGCGTTCAAATCGAATCTGTCGGAGCCGCTCTTGAGCACCGCATTCACCACGCCGCTCAAGGCCTGGCCATATTCGGCGTCGAACGTACCGCTGATGACCTGCACTTCCTGCAAGAGCGAGCGGTCGATGCGGAGGGTCGAGGAATTATCGTAGCTGTTGTTGATGGTGACGCCGTTGAGCTGGTATTGCACCTCGCCGATTCTGCCGCCGCGAATATGGCCATCCACAACGCCGGCCTGCAAATTGACGACATCGTTCAGCTCCTGCACCGGCAATTTGTCAATATCTTCCTTGGTGATGGTGGCCACCGAGCTGGTCAAGTTCGTTTCCACCACCGGACGCTGCGCTATCACCACCACTTCTTCACCGGCAATCGTCTCCTCTGCAAGCTCGACGTTCTGCGTCGTGGTGTTGTTGGTGGTGACGAGAACATTTTGCACCATGACGGTGCCATAGCCGACAAAGCGGAATTGCACGCGATACGTTTCTGGCGGAACATTGATGACGCTATAGTAGCCTTCTAAATCCGTGACCGCGCCGAGGGTGGTTCCGACCAGAAGGACGTTGGCGCCGGGCAAGCCTTGCTTTTGTTTATCCGTGACGCGACCGGCCAATTTTCCCGTGGTGCCGGCGTGGGTAAAAGAGCAAAAAGAAAAAAGCAAAAAGCAAACGGTAAGTTGAGCGAAGCCGAACTCGTGCGGTGAAATGAAATTCCCCTGCGAAAGGCCGGCCTCACTGTGAATCGATTTTGTTCGCATGAACATTCCGCGCCTCATGATGCAGTTGTTGTTGAAAACACTTCGCAAACCACTAGCTTAAAGTCAAAAAGGAAGTTGCGCTAGGGTTGAAACAATGATTCTCGATGGTTTATAACGCCCCCAAATTTTGTCATTCAGGAGGAATCAAACTGTGTGAAAACGCTCGAATTTGTCATTGCGAGCGCAGCGAAGCAATCCCTAAATCCAATACGTGCACGCACCGGGATTGCTTCGCTGCGCTCGCAATGACGTTTTCACACAGGCTGAATCTTATTACGCATGGAACTTATTACGCATGGAACAAATTACGCATGGAACAAACTTTCCATTTTTAGAAAGAGCAAGCGCATGGCGCAAAATATTCTTGCGCTTCGCTCCATGCGCTATGCTCTTTGCACTCGGCTACTTACTTAGGAATACCGATTAAATAACTTGCTCATTTCATCTGTCATGCCCGAACGCTTTAATCGGGCATCCAGGCGCCTAAAATGGATTCCCGCTTAAAGACTGCGGGAATGACAGACTGTCGCAAATGGGAAAGTTATTTAATCGGCGCTCCTTACTTACTTACTTCATCAACACCAGTTTGCCAACCTGCGTTGAGCTAACTTTGCGCGTCCGGGCCGAGGTCATCTCCAGACGATAGAAATATATGCCCGAACTGAGATGGGTGGGCGCAAACACCGTCTTACGCGTGCCCGGCTCCTGCAAGCCCAACAACGAGGTTTTCACGTGACGGCCTAACACGTCAAACACCTTGAGTGTGACGACACCCGGCTCAGGCACCGTGTAAAGAATAGTCGTTGAGGGATTGAAAGGATTGGGATAATTGCCGAGCAAAGCAAAACGATCGGGCAATTGGGTAGTGCCGGCATTTTCCTCGACGCCGACCACCAAAGCGGGATTCATAAACGCCCACGCCGGCGACGCACCGTTCGCGCGCTCCTTGAACCACCATGTCCAGTTGCCGTAGTTCTCCGTGGCATTGGCGAACGAATCGCCGTCATACAACGCAGCGCCGATGAAAACAACGCCGTCGCCGCGGCCCGCGGGATAGCCGAATTTGGTTAGATCAATCGCCAGCTCCACAAAAAAGCCCTGGTCGATGTCATTGAAGTTGTTGATCGTGGTCCCCGGCTTCGTCTTGACGCCGGCTTTTACGCCTTTGCCGAGGAACGTTTTCAAATCCTCTTCGGCGACGACATTGCCTGCCGGATCAAACCGCACGAAGAGCGCCCATCCTTGTAAAACGTTATCGCCATTACGTATAACACGATCATTAATCGTGAACCGGATGCCATCCCATTGATTGTCACCCGGCAGCGACCAAACCCCTTTGTCCCGCACATCTGCGCCGACGTAGAGCGTATCATCTTTGAAGAAATATTTAAACGTGGCGTCGCCGGGATCCTGAATGGAGGCCCTCACGCCATTGACCTCCGGCTGAAATTGGCCGCTGGCGATGGGGCCAATGCTGGGATAGGCGGCCTTCACCGCGGCATCGCCATATTTAACATTGAAGCTGGGGGCGTTTTGCCAGACCGCTTCGGTTAAATTGCCGTCAACCACCGGCGCAGGATTATTTCCGGCGCTGGGGATAACGACTTCGGGAGGAATGTCGGGAACCGGGCCGGAATTTATTGTGACATCCGGCCGAGCATAAATGCGCACCGAATTAAATATCGGACCGCTAAATGGACCCTGAAACCAGACGCGGTTGCGGCTGAACTTTTGCTGATTGAGCGGCCATTGCCAGTCCCCATCGTAGAGCGAAAGATTGAAGCTCATGATGTCGCCTGCCGGTTTGGTCACGTCATAGCCGCGTGGCGTCAGATTCAGGCGGAACTCCATGACGTAGCCTTGATCGGCTGCGGTATCCGAATTGGAAATGCCTTGAACCGTCGTGACCGCATCCCAAGCGTCGACATTCTCCGGTTTAGTCCGGTCGCCGGCCGGGCCGAAAAAGCTTGGCAATGCCCCTTTTTTCAAGGTATTCGGATCGCCATCCAACCACGCATACAAATATTCAAAAGGAAATTGATTCGGTGGCTCATTTTTTCGGCGAAGGTTCATCAGGATACCGTCAAATTGGCCAAACCCGCCGCCGCCGATCGAACTGTCTTTGGCTGTCACGCCGAGATAGAGTTG
>Ga0247727_10019235_pt1 | contig 10610 bp, 4 predicted proteins | sample WisWelCaveWW1625_FD_202498 | JGI IMG/M metagenome (GOLD analysis project Ga0247727, IMG submission 202498) | Biofilm microbial communities from Wishing Well Cave, Virginia, United States - WW16-25 | ecosystem: Environmental > Aquatic > Deep subsurface > Groundwater > Cave microbial mat | place...
AGCCGTGAGAACGGCGAGGGTTGCTACGCGACGCGCATCGAGACGATCGCCACGGACCCGCTGAGCGGCAGCCCGCCCCAGCCGCAGCACTACGTCGACATAACGTACGCGGCGGCGAACTCGGACTCCATCGCCGAGATCACCGACAGCGCGAGCCGCACGATCTCGTTCGGCACCGTTTCAGGCGGGAAGTCGATCACGCTGCCGGCTGTGAACGGCTCGACGCCGACGACTGCGACCTACACCCTTCTGATGTCGCAGAGAGTGATCCGAGATCCGTGGATTCGACTCGGCACTCCAACGCCGGGGGATAGCACACGTACACGGTGGATGCTGACCAACGTGACGATTCCCGCTCTCGTGGCGAGCGAGAAGTACACGTTTAGCTATACGCCCCAGTCGACTGAGACGGACTTTGGGTTCCTATCGCAGTGGACCGTTCCGACCGGCGCAACCACGAAATACTGGTACACGCAGTACAAGACGAGCCAGCGCAAGCCCTGGAACTCGACGATGACGCTGCGTGAGCTCACGGCGAACGGACAGACCCATCGTTGGACCTACAACCGCTTTGGCGATGGAGCGTGCGCTACGTCCGCCTGCGTCATCGCATCGATGCTGGGCTCCCATCCGATCGCGCGCTCGAACCCGACTCGGGTCGAAGTGCTCGATCCGTTCGACAACTTGACCGTGTACACGTTCCTGGCGACGACGTTCGTCAGTCCCAACAATTGCGTCGGGAATGAGTGTCCATCGAGCTGGTTCGACGGTCTTCTAAACCAAGTCGAGACGTTCGCGGGGCCGGCCGAGAGTGGGGACCGACTGGTCCGCCGGGCCGCTTATCGGTACACCTACGACGATGTGATCCAGACGCGCACCGCGGCGCTCCAAAGCGCGTTCTCGGTCGCGCGCAACGTACGGGTCGAGGAAGTGGAGACCGTCACGCCGGGTCATGGTGTTCAGCCCGCAAGCGTCCACCGGGTCGTCTACGGCCGACCGGAGGGCGTACCCGACGATGGATGGACTCCGGCGAGCGGGTTCATTCGGCGCCCGAGAGTCACGCGGGAGTACAAGGGCAACGAGTTGTACCTGGAGACGCTGCAGGAGTGGTATCCGACGCCTCAGTTCCACGACTACGTGTTGGTCACTGAGCTTCGCAATGCGAGCGGTGAAGCGCAGGAGAAGACGCACACGGTATTCGACGGGAACCGCCTTGTGTGCGCGATCTCGCGCCTGGACCCCGGGGTCGATCCGCTGAACCAGGTACTCCCCGCAACTTGCCCCGCGACGGCCGGGGACCTACCGCCCGGATCGGGGGACGTGGCGAGCGTGCATGCGTACGATCCGTCGACCGGGAATCCGACAGGGACGAAGATCCTCGGGGGTGACGACGGAAGCGCGTTTGAGACGACGTTCGAGTACGTCAACGGGGTCTTGTCCGACAAGAAGTACGCGCCATTCGAGTGGTCTGCGCTCCACCGGACGACAGACCCGAAGACCGGCCTCGTGATGTCCAGTCGCGATCCGAACCTGCTCGTGACGGCGTACACGTGGGATTCCCTCGGGCGGTTGCTCTCGGTCGACCCTCCCGGCGGCGTCGAGGCACCGGTAACGGTCCAGTACGCGAACGTGAAGGAGACTCACGTTCGGCAGACGGTTGGGACGGAGACGACCGAGTCGGTCTTCTTCTATGACGACCTCGGGCGAGTGATCGAGGAACAGCGCACCAACGCGATCGGCGGGAAGGACTTCCGCAAGACGGAGTGGGACATCGCGGGCCGCACGACGCAGCAGTCGGAGTGGGCGCAGAGGCCGTCTGGCGCCCCGCCGGGGATGACGAACGTCCCGGCGAGCACGCTGGCCTGGACAGTCTACGATTACGGGACCCTCTCGAACCCGAACGCTGGCCTCCCCGGGGAGCGGGACCGGTTCACCGATCCGCTCGGGCGGATCGCCGAGGTCACGCGGCCCGACGGAAGCGTGACCGAGACGCGATACGACGGACTCGCGACGACCGTGATCACGCGTGGAATCAACGGGCTCGCGGGGGTCCTCGATTCGGCCACGACGTACATCAACGATGTGTTCGGTCGGTTGATCGGGGTCGACTCGCCGGAGACGTATCCGGGGCCTGTTCCCGGAGACGGGGCCGACGCCGTGTACACGTACGACGAGCGCGACGACTTGGTCCAAGTCGACTTGACGGACCCCACGAACACGACGCGCGTCCAGCGCCGGTACTTCGAGTACGACGCACTGGGGAATCTGCGCTTCGCGACGAACCCCGAGAACGGCACCGTGTCCTATCTGTCCTACGACGCCGGCGGGCGGTTGCTGCACCACCGCGATACAGCGTCGCGGGAGTTCATCAACACCTACGACGAAGCGGGGCGGCTCGTTTTGCAGCAGGGCAAGATTTGCCCCATGCCGTCGTGCCTGTCGAATCCCGCGCTGACGCTCCTCGCGAACACCTATGACGTGGGCAACGCAGGATTCGATTCGGGGGCCGCTGCAGGCAAGCTGACGCAGCAGAAGAGCTATCGAGACGACTCAGGCCAATCGGCGCTCGTGTCGACGCGCAACTACCGCTACGGGATGGGGGGCGCGCCGTGTCCGCTCACCGAGGTGTCGACCGACGCGCTTCTCGGGCTCAACGGCCGCCTGGAATTGGTCACGACCCAGATCGAGCCCTGGGACCAGAATCTCGAGACGCGGTATTGCTACAACGCGAGGGGCCTGCCGGCAGCGGTGCTCTACCCGGACGAGTATTCCAATCGCACGACGGCCCAGGTCACGTGGAGCTACGTCAACGGGCAGCTCAGCTCGGTCCGGGACGTCGCCCGGCAAATCGATCACGCGTTCGGCATCCAGTACGATGCGCACGGCGCAGTGACCGCCATCGAGCGCCTGAGTGGGGTCAGGACGACAATCGCGCGGGACGTCCAAGGCCGTCCGCTGCAGTTCGATGTCACACGTGAAGTCTGGATGTCCGGAGGCGGTGGTGGTGGTGGTGGTGGTGGTGAGCCCTGCGGCCCGGGTGGCCCTGGGAACGTCGTGCCGCAGGAATGTGGTGGCGGGGGTGGTGGAGGCGGCGGCGGTGAACCGTGGCTTTCCGTACAGTCGCTGTGGCAATACGGTCCCTACTCGTACGACGGCGTGGGGAACATCGCGCAGATCGGTCAGGACACATTCGCCTACGATGAGCTGAACCGGCTCGTGGCCTCATCGATTCTGAACGACGGTGTGACCTTCGGCGACAGCTGGACGTACGACGCCTTCGGGAACATGGTGGACACTACGCGATCGGTTATCGGTAGCTCGGCGTATCCGAGCCAGACGAGTCATGCGTTTTCGCTCGAGTGGCAACGCAACCAGCTGCTGAGTCAGGGCTCGATCCTCTACGACCACGATCCAGCGGGGAACCTGATCCGCGACGGCGAGCACTGGAATGTGTTCGACGAGCGAAACCGGCTCGTCGAGGTCTGGGATGAGTCGACTGGCGGGCCGCAGGCACGGGTCGCACAGTACGACTACGACGCAAGCGGATATCGTGTCCGGTCGCTGGTCCAAGGCATCGAGACGTACTTTCTGCGCAACGAAGCGGGTCAGGTCTTGAGCGAGTTCCGGCGGGCCGAGGACGGGACGAGTCAGGCTGGCTGGGACAAGGACTACGTGTACGGCCTGGGCCAAGCCTTGGCGCTCGTCAAGAATGAAGCGCCGGGGCCAATCGGTCGACTGCGTGTCGCGAGTAAGACCAGCTCATCGGTCACGCTCGAGTGGGACCCGTCGGACGACACCGACTTCAAGTGGTACTGCGTGGAACGCCGGACGATGCCAGAATCCGGAGGCTACCACTATCAGTGCCAGGTTTTCGGCACGACCTGGCAGGACACCTACCCGGCTGGGAAGACCGGGATCTACTACCTGGTTCGGGCCGTGGACTGGGCGGATAACGAGGGGCCCTGGTCGGCCGAACTCGTGTTCCATCCGAACGACACGACGGCACCACCGGTGCCGGTGCTTCTTGCCGCGGAGGGACTCGATCGAGCCGTGCGCGTGCGTTGGCAGGCCATCACAGGGGTCGACGACCTTGCCGGCTTCATGGTCGAGCGCAGCGTCGGACCGAACAACTACCAGTCGATCACGCCGACGCTGGTGCAAGGGTCTGAGTTCATCGATGTTGGACTGACGAACGGCACGTTCTATCGCTACCGCGTGCGATCGGTCGATACGTCGAACAACCCCTCCGCGCCCAGCAACTGGAAGCCTGCCACTGCGAGCGACGGCACGCCACCGGCTCCGCATGGTCTCGTGGCGCGACCGGGGTTCGTGCCAGGGACGATCGAGCTGAGCTGGACGCCGATCCTCGGCGCCACGAGCTACGACACCGTGCGCCGGGTCTGCCCGAACGGGGTGGGGGGCAGCACGCCGGACAACGACGACACCGACACGGAGGCGACCGACGTCAACGTCCCCGTGGGTCAGGACTGGTGCTACTACGTGCAGTCGTGCGAAGGCCAGTGTCTCCCGACACTGCAGTTCTACGGCCCAGTTGTGGCGCGGGCGCGCAGCTTCGTGCCGGGCGCCCCCACCGCGATCCAGGCCGACTTCGAGGTGCTCTGTCCGGGCGGTTCGCAACCGCCCTGTTCACCGCCATCGGATCCGAGAAACGTGATTTATGAGCTATTCCAGCAGATTGGCGTCCGTGTCTCCTGGACGGCCATCGGCGATCCCGCGATTGTCGGATTCCGCATCTACCGCGCTCCCGGGACGACGGCGGAGTTCGTGCGGGTTGCAGACGTAGCAGAGCCGGTCCGGACCTTTTTCGATACCGGCATCGGGGACTGGAAGTACACGTACCAGGTCGTGGCCGTGCTTGCCGATGGGAATGAAGCGGTTGGATGTTCGAGCGGCTGCACAGGTGCGCTGGCCGAGGACGAATACCCAGACGATGCCGTCGTGCGCAACCTCGTGGCCTACGACTCGTCAGGCGATTCCGAGGTCGAGAACGAAGCAAGCCGCGCGGTCCGCATCGAGTGGTCGCGCGTGCTCGAATCGCAGCTGGTCGGGTACCACGTCTACCGGCGTTGCGCGTGGGACTTCTGCGATGCACATTCGCCTGGCAGCTCGTACAGCATGGACACGCTCGAGTGCGGCGACGCTTGGGTGCGCTTGACCGACGTGCCGATTACGGCCAGCGAGGAGTTCACAGACACAACGACGGGAGGTCTCGGTGGCTGCTTTCTCTACGCGGTCCAGCCTGTAGGTCCCGGCGGACAGCTGGGTGACTTCCAGAAGATCTTGTCGGTCGACACGTACTTCGCTGATACCGTGCAACCGCAGTATCAGCAGCAAGAGCAGTTCCTGGACTGGACTGCGTCGCCGCAGGTCCGTAGCCACGCGCTTGAGATCGCGAGGCTGAATGCGGCGTCGCGAGGCAACGGTGCTCCGGGTGGCCCGGCAGACCCCCCAACAATGCCGCCATCCCCGCCGGGGGCAGACACGGATCCGAAGCAGTACCCTTGGGTGGGGACGTTGGCCTGGGAGTATCCGACGACCAGCGTGTCGCTACAGCTTCGATTCACGCAGGCTCCGGCGAGCGACCTCAAGGGCTACCACGTGGAGATGGCGGGGTCCTTCAACGGGCCTTGGCAACGCGTGACCCAGCACCCGGTCGCGTGGTGGGAAACCGAGTACTCGCTGCGCGGCCTCGGCGCGTGCACGTTGGGTAGCGGCTGCCTAGGAGATACCTCGTTTTACGGCTCTCACGATTGCGCCCACGTGCGGCTGATTGCGGTCGACGAGGAGGGGAACGAATCTCCGCCAGCGTATCCTGAGTATGTGACGACGCCACCGAATACTGCGTTTTCTCGGCCGGGCTGTTCGACGCTTCCGACGCCGGCGGCACCCGACGGTCTGACCGCCTCGGAAGCTCAGCAGGCCGGCTGCAACGTCCAGCTCACGTGGAACCAGGTTCCGGAGGCGGTATCGGCACCCGCTGAGTACGAGTACAACGTGTATCGACTGACCTTCGACCTCCCCTCGCGGTACTTCTATCGCACGCAGGTCGTTCAGGCCACGAGCTGCGTCGGGAACGTCTGCTCGCATGTAGAGAATGGGGACTCGGGCACCTCCCGCGCAGCTGACTCCAACCTCGACTGCCCGTACGGTCATGATCTCGCCTGTCAGAGCAGCGGGACGCAGGCTTTCTACGTCACCGTGCGTAGGAAGGCCGTGGGCGCAGAACCTCACGGTGGCGAGTCGCCGCGGTCGCAGGTGGTCATCTGGGACTGCACCCTGGGCGATGTGTCCAGAGCCGAGCCTGTCGAGGAAGATGCGGTCTACTTCGCCAGCGTGGGTCCGTCAAGAGAGGAAGGCGAAGTGCGCATGGTCGCCAACCCGGTGGTCGAGTTGGCGGTGTGCGAGACCGAGGCCGAGTATGGAGACGTGGTCGTCGCGCAGAGCCTCCAGCCGCTCGACGCTGAACCCGCCCTCGCGCCGTTGCTGTTCCTCGGGCAAGTTCCCCCTCCACTTGAGAGCCCAGGCTATCGCGTGATCGACCTCCACGTCGACCACCTCGGCTCCGTGCGGCTCACGACCGACGAGCTCGGCCAAGTCACCGCACGGCACGACTTCCTGCCGTTCGGCGAGGAGATCAACCCGATCGTGCCAAGCCCAGACGCGAGCACGAAGATGTTCACGGGGCATGAGCGGGATAGCGAGACGGGGATGGACTACATGATGGCGCGGTACTACGCGCCGGGATCATCGAGGTTCGCGTCACGGGACCTCGTAGCAGGTGTGGTCTCGCGCCCACAGTCCTGGAACTCGTACACCTATGTACTTAACCAGCCGGTGGATCTCCGCGATCCGACGGGCCTCTCATGGGCTCCCGGGACCGGCCCACCGAAGCAGCGTTCGGTACCTCAGGAGCCAGGTCGCCCGTGGACAGGAATCGGGCGGGTTTCCTGTTTGATGTGTCACGACTTTGTTGGGGGCACGGAAGAGGAACGAGAGCAAGCCTACGCCGACCAGGAAAGGCTCAGACTGAGCCTAACTCCTGGGGTCAAGAAGTGGTTCAAGTACTTTTTTGGGGTTGATATCGACGAGGTGTTGAGGAAAGGCAAGGGCGTGATCATAAATCTCGACGAGGCTCCCCCCAACAAGGGTGGTCTCGGGCAGGTAACGCCCGATGGGAAGATCTACATCGACATGAATCAACTCGTCAGCTCGGAACTGTTTCAGGCGAATCTCTTACACGAGACTGCGCACTGGGCCACACTGAAGGAGTTTGGGAGTATTCGCGGACCACAGGAGATCGTGTGGCCAGGTTTGAAGGACGCAGTTGCGAACCAGGCCAACAGCGGGCCCTTGGTGCTACACCTCATATACGATGGCTATATTGGTCTCGCAACAGAGCAAATACAGTTCGGCCGGGTCGTCACATGGTCATATTGAACTCGCGTCTAGCGGAAGAAGCGCCCGACATTGGCAAACGCGTGGCTGTTCGCCACAGGCGCGCTTGGCCGATCGGTTGCGTACTTCTAGTGTGTGTCGCAACAACCTTGGTGTGCAGGAGTTCGAGGCGAGTCCTAGAGCTGGAGCCGGTTTGCGAGAACGGATCGGCTTCGTGGCAAAGGGTGGGATTCGTAAAGGCTGGTTCCGATACCTGGGTGAGAATCTCCGAATTCCACCAGGAGGGAAGTTCAGGTGAGGTGACAGGGCAGAATCACTCCTTGGAGCTTGTACTGAGGCTGAGTGACCATTCCAGTGATGTGTCGCAGGAGGCGATGGGCTACGCCGTCTGGGGTGCTGGGCATCACATCATCCTGGACCTGGGCGACGTACGACTGAACGAAAGAGGTGGGAATGGCGGTCTTCACCTCGAAGGCACAGTGACCGTTCATGAGAGAAGCGGAGCGTCGGTGTCGCCCGTTCTTTGCCGGGAGAGCTGCCGAGTCGTCCTAGGCAGGGTTGCCATTGAAGAGGACCCGGCATTCGCGTGCGGGATTTGGAGCCATGGATATGCGAAGTTCTCTCCTGCAGTGGCGAGACTCGAACCTCCGTCATGTGTCGGCAAGGAAGACTTGTGGCAGCGAGACTTCGAGGGGCTGTAGGACGAAGCGCTCCTGCAGCGTGAAGCGCGCCAGGTGTGCCGTGCAAAGGTCCGTGGGTCCAGCAGGTGAGAGTCCTGCCCCGGCAAAAGTTGTCGCGCCGACGCCTCCGTCGGCGAGAGCATCGCGGAATCCCTGGGAATCGGTGGCTCTTTTTGTTGTCGTTTGACTCACGCCTGGGGAGCCAGGCAGATTCTATTCCAAAACGGGGGAGAGCCAGGGGTCCGCACGCCGCGAAACTGCGCGAAGTTCCGGACCGCGTGGGTCTGCCTGCTGCGCGACCGAGTCGGGAACGTCGTGAGAGAGGCCGGACGGGCTCTCTGGCTCTGGCTCGTTCGGTGGAGAGCTCGCGATTCTTCCCCCTGCTGCACAGTGACCGCAGGTTGGGCAGAGAGTGCGGGGTCGTCCGGGCACGGGACCCACATATTCTCTCAAGGAGCGGTTCGCTGATGACGAGGAACCTCGGGACTCGGCTCGCGGCGCAGCTGGCGTGTCTGACGATGGCCACCATTTCGCCGGCGTGGTGTTGGACCATGTCGCGAGAGAATCACACTGTCGAAGTCGCGGTGCGCTTCGCCGACATCATCGTCGTTGGTCGTGTGCTCGAGTCGCCGGGGGCCGCAGCGCTTCGCGGCAATCTCGGAATGAGGCACCGCATCGGGGTCGAGCAGTACGTCAAGGGACGCGGGCCTTCGGAGTTGAGCCTCTTGACCTTCAACGGGTGCTTCGAAGCTCAGGTGAAGGGCAATACCGAAATCCAATGCGTCATGGGCATGCCCGAGCCCACGGTGTCCGATGTGGGAACGGCTGCCGTCTTCTTCATCTCGGGACAGCGCTTTGCTCCTTACGGGCCAGGGTTCCTTCGCATCGAGGAGGATCCTGGGGCGGGGGAGCGATACATCCAGGTCTCGATTCGCTGGCATGAGCTCCTCGACGAAGGGGGCGTTCGGGCCTACGAGGAGTTTCATCGCAGCCTGCCGTTGGACAGCTCGCACTTCCAGTTGATGGAGTACTGGCGCTGGATTCAGAAGGTGCGTCTCGAGGAGTTGACCAAGTTCGTGCAACAGATCGAAGCGATCGAAGCTCGTCGAATCCAGGAGAGATTCAGCCTTGACGTCCCTTGAGTGGAATTGTCGCTCTCAGTTTGAACACCCCGGCAGCGCCGCCGGGTCCCTCCCGCTCAGCACGCCGTTCGTCGCCTTCCGCCCGTACCGCCGCTGACAGCCGCACGCCTTCATTCCCCGTATACCTCTGACCACAACGAGGTTGACGTCGTGCTCGTGTTGTCGTCCTTGTCTGAGAACTCCATCTGGAAGCCATCGCTCGTCATCGTGAGTCGCAGCTCGAAATCGACCTTGCCGATCGGGGTCTCCAGTGGCTTGCAGTCCGGCAGGTTGGCGGCCGCTTCGCCCTCGGCGCTCGCACCGGTGGCGGCTTGGGCCATGAGAACGACGGTGAACAACGAGGTCGTAAGCCCTCTGTGCCAACGTACGTGAGACACTGACCCCCTTCGAGTTTAGTGTAGAGGGCGGGAAGGTTGGATCTCATGGAATTCAGGGGTGATCGGTTCTTGGCGGGGGAAACGGAAGGAGCCCGTAGGGCGACTGGAGTTTCTCCCGCCGGCGCGGCGCCCGGGGTACCCGACCCTGCCGTCGATGCGAAGCCCAAGCGTCGCCGGTTCACCGCGGAGTACAAGCTCCGCATCCTGCGCGAGGTGGATCGGGCCAAGGGGTCGGGCGAGGTCGGAGCCATCCTTCGGCGGGAGGGGCTGTACTCCTCCCTCCTGACGCAGTGGCGGCACGATCGGGACCGGGTCGCGAAGGCCGGACTCGCGGCACGCAAGCGAGGGCCGAAGGCTCGCGCGGTCGATCCCCGCATCAAGCAGCTCGAGCGCGAAAACGCGCGGCTGGAACGCAAGCTCAAGCAGGCCGACACGATCATCGAGATCCAAAAAAAAGTCTCCGAGATCCTGGGGATCCCCCTGAAGCACATCGACGTCGACGAGATCGACTGATGCACGCGGCCCAGGGACTGCCTCACGACGTGTCTCGCGCGCCAGTGTGCCGAGCCTTGGGGCTCGCCCGAGCCACCCTGCATCGGCGAGGCCACCCCCGGCCGGGACGGACGGCGCCTCGCCCCACGCCGCCTCGAGCTCTCAGCACCGTCGAGCGTGAGACCGTTCGCGATGTGCTGCACTCGGAACGGTTTGTGGACAAGGCGCCGGCCCAGGTCGTCGCCACGTTGCTCGACGAAGGCGTCTACCACTGCTCGACTCGCACCATGTACCGCGTGCTCGATTCGAGCCGCGAGGTGCGTGAACGGCGCGATCAGCTGCGGCATCCGAGCTACCAGAAGCCCGAGCTGCTCGCGACGGCCCCGAACCAGGTCTGGTCCTGGGACATCACCAAGCTCCTGGGGCCAGCGAAGTGGACCTACTTCTACCTCTACGTGATCCTGGACATCTTCAGCCGCTACGTCGTGGGCTGGATGCTCGCC
>Ga0247727_10019236_pt1 | contig 10609 bp, 9 predicted proteins | sample WisWelCaveWW1625_FD_202498 | JGI IMG/M metagenome (GOLD analysis project Ga0247727, IMG submission 202498) | Biofilm microbial communities from Wishing Well Cave, Virginia, United States - WW16-25 | ecosystem: Environmental > Aquatic > Deep subsurface > Groundwater > Cave microbial mat | place...
TGAAGCGTCTCGACATCACCGGCGACACCTTCCATCCTGACTGGAACTACACCGTCAGACCACGACGCCCGCAGAAATCGTAGCGGTTATTGTTCCGGGTGTCCTAAGCCCGGCCGGCGCCTCCAGCACAAGCTGCTCGACGAGATCGGGGTGGCGCACCGCAAGCCAGAGGGCAACCCACCCGCCGAAGGACTCGCCGATGACATCCCACGCGCCGGCAATGATGCCGCGCGCGAATTCCGCCATCAGATCGGCGAGATCGACCATGGACGCGACCCTCGCATGGGCCGGCGTGCCGTTGTATCCGGGCGCTGTCGGCATGTAGATCGAGTGCCGTTTCGCCAGCTGTTCGATGGCGGGAGAGACGCGCGGTCCGCCGGCGCTGTGCAGATGCAGAAGCGGCCGGCCCTCGCCGCCGTGCAGATAGAATAGCCGCCCGCTGTCGAGCTCGACGTGCTGTTCCTTGAACGCGGTCCCCGTCACATCACAACTCCCTGGCCTCGGGCTGCACTCTGTCGCGGAACAACTCCATGCCGCGGCGCACGACCGCGTCAGGAATGTTGCCGATCTTCAGGTTGATGTTGAAATGGCCGTTGCCGAGCTCGTCGCGGATGCGCCGCATCTGTTTGACGACGCTTTGCGGGCTCCCGCACAGCACGGAACCCGCCTCGATCATCTCCTCGAGCGACCGTTCCTTCAGCGTCACCAGCCGGTTGACGAAGCGCTCCCCGTGCTCCTTCTCGAAGAAGCGCGATCGCTGGATGACCAGCCGCTGTGCGTCGCGGATCGAGTGCATCAGCACGCGGTGGAAATAGCGCAGGCCTTCGCTCAGGTATTCCCGTGCGTCCGCATCCGTCTCGGCAATGCACGTGTTGTAACTAAGGAGGATATGCGCGGGCGTCGGTTCCAGTCCGTGGGCTCGCGCGGTCTCCCGGTAGACGTCGATGCACCGGCGCGCAGCATTGAGATCGGCAATCAGAGTCATGCCCATCATGGCGCGATGCCGGCCAGCGAACTCGGCCGACTCCTCGTTGCTCGCCGACATCAGAATGGGCGGGTGCGGCCGCTGCAGCGGCTTGGGCCAGATGGAAACGGAGGGGTACTGGTAGAACTCGCCCTCCCATCCGAACGGCTCGGGCTCGGTCCACGCCTTGACGATCAGCGCCGCCGCTTCGCGCAGGCGCTCGCGCGACTCGTCGGGCGCGACGTTGTAGGCGATGTACTCGTGCGGCACGCCGCGGATCATGCCGGCGATGAGTCGCCCGCCGCTCATCACGTCGAGCATGGCGTATTCCTCGGCGACCCGGATCGGGTTCAGCAGGGGAATGAGGTTGCCGAGCATGGCGAGACGGATCGTGCGGGTTCGCTGCGCCAGCACGGCGCCGATCAGATTGCAGTTGGCCATCAGGCCGTATGGACTGAAGTGGTGCTCGTTGCAGCCGACCCAGTCGAAGCCGCATTGCTCCGCGAACACCATGGTGTCGATGTAGCCGTCGTAGAGCTGCTTGCCGCGCTCAGGATCGAAGGCGCTGTTGCTCACCGGCCATTGCGCCGGCGCCTCGTCCAGATCCGTCCAGGGCATCAGGTGGAAGAAGGAGAACTTCATGAGGCTTCTCGCGGGCGGCTGAACAATCGGCGCCGGTTACTGTCGTCGGCCATGGGGACTAGGCGGGCTGTGCGCTCGTCAGAGATTCCGACGGATCTCGGCCGGTGCGCTCCGCCTCCCATCGTTCGCATTCGGCAAACGCATCGATGATCCGCTGGTGCCGCGCTTGCAGCCATGCCCTCGTTTCCGTGTGGGTGAACACGTAAAGCTCGCGCGCCCGGATGGCGCGCACCACCCGTTCTCCCACCTCGTCGGGCTCGAGCCCGTCCTCTAGCTCTGCCTGAAACGGGTTGTTACCGGGCTCCTCGTAGGGTCCGCCGAAGCGGTCCGGCCGGTTCTTGCCCGAAACGTAGATGCGCGTCTTGACCGCCGCCGGGGCCAGAACCGACACCCCTACGAAGGTCCCAGCGAGGTCATGGGCAAGCGATTCCGAAAGCGCCACGACGGCAAACTTCGTTGCAGCATAAGCGCCGCTCCGGCGCTGGCCGCGCACCTGGAAACCGGCGATCGATGCCGTGTTCACGATGTGGCCCTCCTGCCCGTGCGACTGGATGATGGGGAGAAAGGTCTCAATGCCGTGGATGACGCCGCCGAGATTGACGCCGATGATCCAGTCCCATTCCTGCGGGGTAAGGTCGGCGACGGACCTGCCGTGGATGGTGACGCCGGCGTTGTTGCAGGCGACGTGTAACGCCCCGAACGCCTTGATGGCCTGATCCGCCGCGTTCCGCACCGACGCGCGATCCGAGACATCGGTTGGCACCGCGATGGCGCGGGCGCCAAGACCCCGCACCTCCGCCAGCGCCGCGTCGAGGCGGTCCGTGCGGATGTCGCAGAGGGCGATCGACATCCCGCAGCGCGCAAATGTCCGCGCCAGCCCCAAGCCGATGCCGGACCCGGCCCCCGTAATGATGGCCGTCTTCCCCTCCAACTCGCGCATTGTCCCTCCTGGGCCCGGCATCCCTCCTGGGCCCGGCCTCGATCGCACTTTCTTGCTGGTCTCGGCGGGTGTCAACGCTGCAGTCCGCCCGCGCAGGCGCAATGCCGGTGTGCTCCCCGAGCGGGCGTCTGAGGTGATGGACGCTCGGCAAATGGTCGACTACCGTCGAGGACGGCCTTGAAATTCCTGCGCACGAGAGCAGGAGCATTTGTCCTCGGGGGAGGAATGGCATGTTTCGGATCAAGAGCCCACAGGATCTCGGAGCTGCCGCCGTCTTCATGGCGATTGGTCTGGCGGGTATCTACTTCGGCCACGATCTCACGTTCGGCACGGCTGCGCGCATGGGGCCCGGATACTTTCCGGTCATTCTCAGTTGGATCATCGTTGCGATCGGCGTCATCGTTGGGATCAAGGCACTAACGATCGAGGGGCCAGGCATCGAGCCCATTCAGCTGCGCCCGATCCTGATCATCATTCTGGCAATCCTGGCCTTCGGCTATTTGATCGATCGGGCCGGTCTGGCGATCACGGCGGTCCTGCTTACGGTCCTTGCTGCCTTTGCGCGCCGCGATGTGAACCTCGTGGAGGCGATCCTGCTCGGGGTCTGTCTCGCCATTTTCGCAGTTGTCGTGTTCGTCTACGGGCTGTCGCAGCCGTTTTCTGCCTGGTGGGGCCGGTAGGATGGAGTTTGATCTCATCCAGAACCTGGCGACCGGCTTCGGCGCCGCGGCGACGCTCAAAAACCTCGGCTTCGCCTTCCTCGGCTGCCTGCTGGGAACGCTGATCGGCGTGCTCCCCGGCATTGGGCCGATCCCCACCATCGCCATGCTGTTGCCGATCACCTTTGGTCTGGACCCACTGTCCTCCCTCGTCATGCTCGCCGGCATCTACTACGGCGCGCAATACGGCGGCTCGACCACATCGATCCTCGTCAACATCCCGGGCGAGGCGGCGTCGATTGTCACCACCATCGATGGTCATGAGATGGCCAAGCAGGGTCGCGCGGGCGCGGCCCTTGGCGTTGCGGCATTGGGCTCCTTCTTCGCCGGGTGCGTCGGCACCGTTTTCATTGCGGCATTCGGACCGCCGCTCGCGGCCGTCGCCCAGCAGTTCAACTCCCCCGACTATTTCTCGCTGATGGTGCTCGGCCTCGTCACGGCGGTGATCCTGGCGCATGGTTCGGTGATCAAGGCGGTTGGCATGGTCCTCGTCGGCCTGCTGCTCGGGCTCGTCGGCACGGACGTGAACAGCGGGCTCACGCGGTACACATTCGGCGTCTCGGCAATATGGGACCGCATCGACTTCGTGCCCCTGGTCATCGGCCTGTTCGGCATTGTCGAGATCATCCGCAACCTGGAGCAGACCACCCTCCCGCGCCCTCAGCTCAGGGCAAGAATGAGGGAGCTGTGGCCCAGCAGGCAGGACATCGCGAGCTCCTGGCCGGCGGTGCTGCGCGGTACCGGTCTGGGATCCCTCCTCGGCATCCTGCCGGGCGGCGGCCCCGTGCTCGCCGCGTTCGCCAGCTACACGCTCGAGAAGAAGGTTGCCAAGGATCCGACGCGGTTCGGCAAGGGTGCCATTGAGGGCGTTGCTGGGCCCGAGGCCGCCAACAACGCGGCTGCCCAAACCTCCTTCATTCCGTTGCTGACCCTCGGCTTGCCGTCCAATGCGATCATGGCACTGATGATGGGTGCAATGATCATCCAGGGCATCCAGCCGGGCGCGGCGGTGATGACTAATCGTCCCGATCTGTTCTGGGGAATGGTCGCCAGCATGTGGATCGGCAATCTGATGCTGCTTGTGATCAATCTGCCGCTGATCGGCATATGGGTTCGGCTGCTGTCCGTGCCCTATCGCCTGCTTTACCCGGCAATTCTGCTGTTTTGCGTCATCGGCATCTACAGCACCAACACAAGCAGCGCCGAGCTCGTGCTCTGCGCCGTCTTTGCGGTGTTCGGCTACATACTTCTGAGGTTCGGGTGCGAGCCCGCGCCGCTGGTCCTGGGGTTCATTCTCGGCCCCCTCATGGAGGAGAACCTGCGGCGCTCTCTGGTCATCTCTCGCGGCGACCCGATGGTCTTCATCGAGCGGCCAATCTCGGCAATCCTGCTGGCGACGACCGTCGTGGTCGTGTTCGCCCTCATCGTCTTGCCGCAGTTCCGCAGGACACGTAAGGAGGCGTTCCAGGAATGAGGGCGGTGTGCCGTTGGGTCTACCCGTCATCCCGGAAGCCGCAGGGGCGAGACTATCCGGGACCTCGCGTCACGAGTCGAACCGCCGAGGTCCCGGCTCGGAGTGCTGCTCGCCTACGGTTCGCATCGCTCCGGCCGGGATGACGGGTAGGTGCGTCAGAAGCAACAAAGAAGGAGGAGGAACATGAAACCAAGATCACGATGGCTGCGGTCCGGCGGGCTGGCCCTTGGCTTGGTGGCCGGGTTGGGAGCGATGGCAGCTGACGCGCAGGAGTATCCCAGCCAGGACATCCGTTTCGTCTGTGCCTTTCCTGCCGGCAGCGGCGCCGACGTTCTGGTCCGGTATTTCGCCGAGAAGCTGCGCCCGATCGTCAATCGCACCGTGATCGTGGAGAACAAGGCCGGCGCAGGCGGCAACATCGCCACCGAATACGTGGCGAGGTCGAAGCCCGACGGCCACACCATCTACGTCCACGCCGGCACGGCGGTGGCGGCAAACCAGAGCCTGTTCAAGAAGCCGCCGGTCGACGCCGCCAAGGCCATACGTGTCGCCGCTACCATCAACCGGCAGCCCTTCATGCTCGTCGTCGACGCCAAGAGCCCCCACAAGACGGTGGCCGACCTGACGGCTGCCATGAAACAAAGGGGTGACAAGGCCACCTACGCCACGGCCGCGCCCAACGGCCGGATCATGGGCGAGATCTACAAGCAGGTCACAGGGATCACGGCGGTCGAGGTGATCTACAAGACCGCCCCGGACTCCTTGAACGAGCTGACGAGCGGCAAGGTCGACTACGGCATGCACGATCCGGTGTTCTCGCTGGCGCAACAGCGCGAGGGGCGGCTGCGCATCCTGGCGGTGAGCACGGGCAAGCGTCTTGCCGCCAGCCCGGAGCTGCCGACCATGACGGAGGCTGGTGTACCGATGGACCTGACGGGCTGGTGGGCGGCCATGGTGGCGGCCGGCACGCCGAAGCCCGTGATCGAAAAGATACACCAGTGGTTCGTGCAGATGGTCTCTTCGGACGAGACCAAGGTGTTCCTCAACAAGTTCGGCGGCGACCCGTTCATAAACACACCGGAGCGAGCCCAGGAGATGTTCGAGACCGCCATCAAGGAATGGGGCGAGTACGTCCGCATGGCCAAGATCGAGCCGATGGGCTGACGAACGGCGGCATGACGGACAAGCGCGCTGAGGCGCAGTGGAGCGCAAACCATGGAACGAGCTCGAGCAGACTCCCCTCCCCCTTGCGGGGAGGGGTTGGGGGTGGGGGTAGACCCGGCCGTCGCCGCTGTGATCCCCCCACCCGGCGCGTCACGCCGAAGGCGACGCGCCACCCTCCCCGCAAGGGGGAGGATAGGCAAGCGGCATGCACTCTCAACAACAACAACCGCCGCGACCCGGCGGTTGTGTCGCAGATCAATGACTCTGGAGTCAGGCGTGGGAGGAGGCACATGGAAATGACCAGGAAGAAACTACTGCTTGTGGCCGGCGCACTTGCGCTGGTCGCCGTCTGCGGCGACGCGCGCGATGTGCGCGCCCAGGAGTACCCCAGTCAGGACATCCGCCTGATTGTCGGCTTTCCCGCCGGCAGCGGCGCCGACGTGTTCGTGCGCTACTTTGCCGAGAAGCTGCGGCCCTTGGCCGGGCGCACCGTTATCGTCGAGAACAAGGTCGGCGCGGCGAGCAACATCGCCACCGAGTTCGTCGCCCGTTCCAAGCCTGACGGACACACGCTCTATCCTTTCGCCGGTACGACGGTCGCGGCAAGCATGCACCTGTTCAAGACCCCGCCGGTCGATGTCGGCAAGGCGCTGCGGGTTGCGGCAACGACGAGCAATCTCGCCTTCATGCTCGTGGTCGATGCGAAGAGCCCTTACAAGACCGTGGCCGAGCTGACGGCGGCCGTGAAGAAGAAGGGCACCGCCGCCAATTATGCTGTGGCGGCCAACCCCGGCCGCATCATGGGCGCGATCTACAAGGACAAGGCGGGCCTTGCCGCCACCGAGGTGCTGTACCGGACTGCTGGGGATTCGTTGAACGAGATCCAGACTGGCAAGATCGACTACGGCTTGCACGATGCGGTCTTTGCGACCTCGCAGCAGCGCGAGGGGCGGCTGCGCATTCTGGCTGTCAGCAGCGGTAAACGTATGGAGTCCCTGCCCGATATCCCGTCCATGACAGAAGCGGGCATCCCCATGAACCTCGATCTGTGGTGGGGCGTGATGGTGCCGGCCGCCACGCCGGACCCCATCGTCAACAAGATCAATCAGTGGTTCAAGCAGATCGTGAGCGCTCCAGAGACGAAGAAGTTCCTCAACGACTCCGGGGCCGACCCCATGATCCGCACCCCCGAGCAGGCCCAGAAGATGTTCCAGACCGCCATCAAGGAATGGGGCGAGTTCGTCCGCCTCGCCAAGATCCCACCGCAGTGACCTTGTCAATCGCCGCCTACCCGTCATCCCGGTCGGAGCGATGCGAGCCATCGGCGAGCAGCGCTCCGAACCGGGATCTGCGGCAGGTTCAATTCGCTTCGGGAGGTCCCGGATAGCCTCGCCTTGCTCGGCTTCCGGGATGACGGGTGGAGTTGCCGTCCGCCGCGAGACAGCCATGCGGCGGACGGGGTTGCCGGCTGACAGGCTTCCCGGTAAGGCTCGCGGCGACCCAATGAGCCTCGCCATCCCCGCTCCCGCCCGCTCCGACAACCTGCGCGGCATCCTGGCCATGCTCGCCGCCATGGGGTCGCTCATCGTCAACGACTGCTTCATCAAGATTGCCGCGGCCGAGCTGCCGACGGGGGAGGCCATCTTCCTGCGCGGTCTCTTCACGACACTGCTGTGCGCCGGCCTGGTTGCCGTGACGGCGGGCCCGGGCGCCTTGCGCCAGACACGCTCCCGCGGGGTTCCAGCGCGCGCCGTCGCGGAAGTCGTCGCCACCATCCTCTACCTCAATGCCCTGTTCAACATGCCGATTGCCGACGCCACCGCGATCCTGCAATTCACACCGCTGGCCATCACCGCTGGCGCGGCGCTGTTTCTAGGCGCTCAGGTGGGCTGGCGGCGCTGGCTCGCGACCGTCATCGGGCTCATCGGCGTGTTCATCATCGTCCGGCCGTTCGGCGAAGGTTTCAATCCGTATTCGGCGCTCGCGCTCGCAGCGGTTGTATTCGTCGCCGCGCGCGATCTTCTGGTGCGCCGCGTTCCCCCGAGCGTCCCGGCCCTCGTCATCGCCACGTCATCGGCGGCCGCGGTCACCGTCGCCAGTCTCGGCCTCACCGCATTCGAGACCTGGCAGACGCCATCGGCCCACACGCTCCTCTTGCTGTTCGGTGCCAGCTTCGCGCTCGTCGGCGGCTACTACTGGATCATCGTCGCCATGCGCTCGGGCGACATCGCCGTCGTCGCCCCCTTTCGCTATTCTATCATTCTCTACGCAGTCCTGGCCGGCTTCGCCGTCTGGGGCGAGATGCCCGACACCGCCTCCTGGATCGGCATCGCCATTGTCACCGCGGCGGGCCTTTACACGTTCGTACGCGAGCGCTCGCTAGCGAAGGCGGCGCGAACGTGACCGACAACCTGAAGGGCATCCTGGCGGTCCTGGGCGGCTCCACCGCCTTCGTCCTGAGCGACGCGATCGTCAAGCTGGTGTCCGCCGAGCTGCCGGCGGCCGAGATCATCGTCGTGCGGGGAGTGCTGGCTACGGTCTTCCTCACCGCCGGCGTCTTCGCGCTGGGCGCCGCGCGGCCCCTTTCCCTGCTGCTGCGCCTGGCCAGTGCCGCGGCCGCGACGACCTTCATTGTCATCTCGCTGCGGGACGTGCCGCTGGCCATCGTCAACACGGTGTTGCAGGTCACCCCCCTCGCCGTGACCGCGGGCGCGGCGCTCGTCTATCGCGATAGGGTCGGCCTGTCGCGCTGGGCCGCGGCGACCGCGGGCTTTCTCGGCGTGGTGCTGATCGTCAAGCCAGGGGTCGGCGACCTCGGCATCGCCGCCTACGTCGTGCTCATCGCCCTGGCGTGCGCGACTGTGCGCGATCTCACCACGCGCGGCCTCCACCGCGATATCCCCTCCATCTTCGTGGCCGCCGCCAGCTCCGCGGCAATCGTCCCCGCCGGCTTCCTGGGGCCTGTTGACGGCTTCCGCCGCCCTCTTCTTCGTGGCCAATACGCTCATCATCGTGGCTCTGCGCACCGGCGAGATCGCGGTCGTCGCGCCGTTCCGCTACGTCGCCGCGCCGTTCTCCGTCCTGCTCGGCTACTCGTGGTGGGGCAACATCCCCGATGCGCTGGCGTTCGCCGGCATCCTTCTGGTGGTCGCCGCGGGCCTCTACACCCTGCATCGCGAGCGGTCCAGCCTCGGCGCCAGGCCCCTGCCGGCACCGGAAAGAAGCCCCGCCCAATGAATCGCAATCGCATGAAGGAGAAGATTGCCAGCGGTCAGCCCGCGCTCGGCTGCTCGGTGATGTTTCCGTCACCCCAGATCGCCGAGATACTGGGCTACGCCGGCTTCGACTGGGTGCTGATCGACTGCGAGCACGGCAGCATCGGTCTTGCCGACGTCGAGCTGATGGCGATGGCCTGCGATGCCGTCGGCATCACGCCGATCGCTCGCCCCAAGACTAACTCGGCCAGCGACATCCAGAGCGTGATGGACCGCGGCGTCATGGGCGTGCAGGTGCCGCACGTCAATTCGGCCGAGGACGCGCACCGGGCGGTGGCCGCCGTCAAGTTCGGCCCGGGCGCCGCGCGTGGGCTTGCCGCCGGCACCCGCCCCGACAGCTGGGGCCTCGGTGCGCGCATGCCCGAGTTCACCCAGGCCGCCAACGCCCAATCGCTGGTCTGTGTGCAGCTCGAGCACCCCGAGGCGTTGCAGAACCTCGACTCCATCCTGGCGGTCGAGGACATCGACGTGTTCTTCATCGGGCCGTCGGATCTCTCCCAGTCCATGGGCTTTCCCGGCGATCCCAAGGCGCCACCCGTGGCGGAAGCCATCGAGGCAGCGCTTGCCAGGATCGTCTCCGCGGGCCGCGTTCCCGGCATGCCGGCCACGGCCGACACGGTTGCGGATGTGGTGGCGAAGGGCTGCAGATACGTCTACACGCATTTGCCGCGCCTCATCGGCGCCGGGTCCGCTGCATTTCTCCAAGCTGGCCGCCGCCCGGAAGGATAGGACAGCATTCTTCCACGATGCCAGGCTGTGGCGACCATACGAGCCCCGGTTGATTGGCTCCACAGTTGTACATGGCGCCTTGCCGGGGCTGGCTATCCCCCATTTCGGGCAAATCGTTTCCTTGCCGCCTGACGTCGCCGGGGATCGCCTGAATTGCTTGGGCTACCACTCTTACCGGCCCGGCGGCGAGGCCACAGGAGGCCATCTACGCCGCGGCATAGGGCATTTCCGGGAGCCACCGCCCGTCTCGGTCACGGCGCGCGGCAAGGCAGCCCCCGCGTACCCCCGGCTTGGGAGATTAATCAACGCGATTTGGCTATCACCCTGCTGCGAGAGTACGGCCCGCATCGAGCGCGGATCGGCGGAATACGGCTATCGCCTATTCCGCCCTACGCCGGCCGGGCCTCGCCGCTGCGCTCGTGCGAGCTGACCCCCAGCGCGCGCAGCTTGCGGTGCAGGGCCGAGCGCTCCATGCCGACGAACTCCGCCGTGCGCGAGATGTTGCCGCCGAAGCGGTTGATCTGCGCCAGCAGGTACTCGCGCTCGAAGATCTCGCGTGCCTCCCTGAGCGGCAGCGACATCAGGTGCTCGGCCCCGCCGTTGACCGGGAGGGGCACGTTGGAGCCGATCTCCTCGGGCAGCAGGTTGGCGGTAATGATGGCGTCGGGGTCGCCGCCGGAGAGGATCAGCAGGCGCTCGATG
>Ga0247727_10019237_pt1 | contig 10608 bp, 8 predicted proteins | sample WisWelCaveWW1625_FD_202498 | JGI IMG/M metagenome (GOLD analysis project Ga0247727, IMG submission 202498) | Biofilm microbial communities from Wishing Well Cave, Virginia, United States - WW16-25 | ecosystem: Environmental > Aquatic > Deep subsurface > Groundwater > Cave microbial mat | place...
AATCATCAATAGAAAAATTGAAAAAATTTTACAACTTGCTTCTTGAATATTCTTATGCTAAAAATTTCCCACGGTAACATTCTTTAATGAGTCAACGGGAGAGAAAACAGGGCATTATCCCCTTCAAATCAGTTGAATTTCCCGGGCAATCGCCCTCACCAGCGGGGCGATGGTCTGTTCGGAAAAATCGAACTTGATACCGGCGGCCTGATACAGTTCGGGCAACGGACGGCTGCCGCCAAGAGAAAGACCTTTTTTGTAGGCCGCCAGCGCCCCTCTTTTATTTTTCTTGGCGTTGGTCCATAACTGCAACGCGCCGAGTTGAGCGATCCCGTATTCGATATAATAAAACGGTACTTCAAAAATATGCAGTTGCCGGTGCCAAAGGGTTTTGTGAAATTCCTCCAACCCCGACCAGTCGACCAAATCCGTGCCGAAACGTTGGCGGATCGAAAGCCACGTTTGAGCGCGCTCTTCGCGGGTATGGTTTGGGTTTTCATAAATCCAGTGTTGAAAGCTATCGATCACCGCCACCCAGACCAGAATCTGGATGATCCCTTCAATGTGCATTATATTGGAACGTTTCACGTCTTCGGGTTTATAAAAAACATCAACGGCGTTGCCGACCAAAAGTTCCATGGCCATGGACGCGACTTCATTGAACTCCATCGGCCCGTGGCGGTAGGCATAAAGCGGTTCGTCGGCGCAGGCCAGCGCATGAAAGGCGTGACCGCCTTCGTGCAAAAGTGTACGGATATCATCGTCTACACCGACAGAATTCATGAAGATAAACGGCTTGCGCACCTCCGCTAACGTCGACTGATATCCACCGGGTGCTTTGCCTTTACGGTTGGCTAAGTCCAGTAAACCTAAATCATTCATCATCTTAAAATTTTTGCCTAAGTCGGGATCAGTATTATCAAACATCTTGGCGACGCCAGCCACCAACTCCGAAACCTCGGAAAAAGGCTTTAACGGCGGACGGCCCAGGGGGTCAACATCCAAATCCCATGGCCTAAGTTTCGCCAGCTTCATTTCGTCCCGGCGTTTGTCTAAAATCTTTTTCCATAACGGAACCAGAAGCTTCTCGATGGAATCGTGATATTGTCTACAGTCTTGGGGCGTGTAATCAAAACGGTGGTAGGACAGAAATTGATAATCACGAAAATTCTTAAAGCCGGCGTTAACGGCGATTTCATGGCGAAGTGCCAGCATTTGATCGAATAGCCCGTCGATCTTCTCTTTATCCTGAATCCGCCGCTCGGCCACCGAGCGCCAGGCCGATTCGCGCAGTACCCTGTCGGGTTCAAAAAGATATTTCGACATCTCAACGAGCGTGCGCTCTTTTCCTTGAAACTCAACGGTCATCGCGCCGGTGACGGTCTGATATTCCTGGGACAATAACGCCACCTTTGTCTGCAAGGGGACATTCTTCTCAACGAATAAATCGATGTCCGTTTGAATCGTGCGGTTGTAAAGTCGATACCTTTCACTAGGCGCATTAAATTCCTTCACCGCCGTTAAATATTTCCGGTTGAGTTGATCGTCCAATGGCTTGATCGCCGGAACAACGTTCTCAATAAAATCCTGATAAGCCTTGGCGCGCGCTTTATCATCGGTCTGACACGTCATGCGGATGTAAAGGACAGTCCCCTCCTGATCGACGGCCGCCTCAAGATCAGAACGGTCCAATAACCACTTCTCTAAATCTTGCGGGGAATGAACCGGACACTCGATAAGTTTCTTATATAAAATCACCACTTCTTCCTTGTTGCGTAAATTAACTTTTTCCGGGACAAAAGAACGCCCCTGATAAGGTTTTAATTTTTCAAAATTCAGTTCATTAACTTCCGTCATCATTAAGTCTTTCATCGCTTGTTATTGGAGCATTTCATAAACGGCATGGCTGATCCGCTCGGCCCAGATGGCGTATTCTTGGGCCGATGGATGCAAGTTGTCCGCCGAGATGAGTGACGGGTCTTGAGCCATCCGTTGTGATAGATCGTAAATGTCGATAACGACCAGATTGCGCCGACGCGCCTCTTCATAAATTATTTTATTAAACGCACGCAGGCCCGCCGACACATCCACGGCCGCCGCGAACTCTTGTCCGGCGGGTGTTATGGAATAGTCGGGGATCGTCACGACAAAAAGTTTTCGCCTGTCCGGCAAAACGGCCAGCATTTGGTCCAGGAGAAAAGCCAATTCTTGACGGTAAATTTTGGGGCTGCCGCCGCGGACAAGGTCATTGGCTCCGATGAGGATCGAAGCCAATGACGGTTGAGCGGATTTATAAACAGGCAATTGTTTTTCAATCACGTCTTTGGTCGTCCAACCCGAGCGGGCCAGATTGGCCACCAGACGCAGGCGAACGCCTTTGTCCTGAAGTCTTTTCGTCAACAAGACCGGCCAACTCTCCTCTGGCGAAGCTCCGGTCCCGGCCGTATAGGAATCGCCGAGGGCGATATAACGAATTTCATCAGACGTATTATTTGAGCATGCCGGCTGGGCCATAAAGATAAATAAAAGAATCGGTAAAAATATTTTTTTCATCTCATCAAAGCGGCGATGGGCTGCGGGTGCTTGAATTTATACCCCAAACGCTCCTTCACCTTCCTATTGGAAACGACCTTAAACTTGAGCGGCCCGGCGTTATCGAATTCAGGAGAGGCTGTCCCCAACTTGCCGTAAAATTCTTTTCTGGCCGGGTGTCCATCTGAGCAGGCATTGAAAATTTCCCCACGGACATCCTGGCGGAGAATTTCCAATAGAATCCCGACCGCGTCGTCGCGGTGAATCAAATTAACCGGCGCATCGCCGTGGCCGGGCGCGCGCTGCCCCGACAAAAATCGCCCCGGTTGACGGTCGTAACCGTAAAGTCCGGCGAGGCGGACAACAGTTGTCTGAAAGTTCGGGTTATTCAAGAGAATTTGCTCCGACTCCCAGAGGACTTTCCCTCGGATATCCCCGGGGACGATCGGATCATCTTCCCCCACAACTTTGTTTGTTTCCGGATAAACGGACGTTGAACTGGTCATGATAACAAACTGGACTGCGGACTTCTCCGCCCACCTCCCCACCGATTCAATTTGTCGATAATAAAAATAGGGATCGGTCAACCCCCGTTTAAATGGAATCGTGATGACCAGGATATCGGATTTAAAAAAATTGTCCACATTCTCGGCACTACCCCGAACTTCGGGATCACAATGCAGAAGAAACGCCTGTACGCCGACGGCTTCTATCGCGCTTATCTTCTCCGCAGAAGTCGTCGAGCCGTACACGCGACGCGCCCTGGCCAAATCCTGCGCCAGGGGCAATCCCAACCATCCACAGCCCAAGATACTGACAGTTTTCACAGCCCAAATGATTAAACCAGGGTTAAAAAGAAACAAGGCAAATCTTTGCCCTGTTGGCGAGGCGGACGGTTTTCTCTCGGTCGATGAGCAAGGTCTTTCCGGATTCAACGGCGAGACACGAGGCCCGGCAGCTGATCATATGATGAATAGTGCGGGGTCCGATCACGGGGATATCGAAACGGTTGTCCTGTTGGGGTTTGCTGGTTTTGACCACCACCGCCCCCCCCCGGGCGATCTGCCCCCCCCGTAAAATCGCGCGGTCGGTTCCTTCCATCGCTTCGATGGCCAGAATCGCCTTCTCCTTAACGACAACGGTCTGGCCGACGTCAATGGCGCCCATCTGCTTCGCAAGCCGACGGCCGAAATCAATATCCGCCAATTCCCGCTCGGTCGGTCCCCGCCGCGTCAAAGTTCCACGCGGGGCTAAATATTCACTAATCAAAAATGTCGAATCGATTAACTCCATACCTTCACTCTTCAAGCGATCGGCCACCGCGGCGAAAATGGTGTCCGCCTTATGATTTTTCATGGCCTGGAAAAGTTTTTGAAATTCCTCATCGATCTTCACGTTTTTATCAAAGAGGTTGTCCGGGTTCACCTGACCGGCCATGATCACTTTTTTGACATTTTCTTTTTTCAAAATCTCAAAAAGCATTTTAAGGTCCCCCGCCCCCACCCAGTAAATCTTATCGACAAAAAATCTTAGCAAAAAAGAAGTATCCCCCTTGATGGCGATAGTAATCAGCTTGTAGCCTTTGCTTCTGGCCTTGCGGGCAAATAGAAGAGGAAATTTACCGTTACCGGCGATGAGACCCAAGATTTCATGAGAAGGCATAGGACTTTAGAGGTTTATGGTGAATGGTGAATAGTTAATGGGGTGTTTTACTATTGGTCATTAACGATTAACGATATATCGCTTTAAATTTCTGTCCCCGATCCAAAATTTCTCTTCCCCGCACAGACGCCGCGTTTGGAGGTCTGGATAAAATGCAGGAGATATTCGATTTCGGGCAATTTCGGCAACTCTTTCTGGACTTTCGCAATCGCATGCGGTTTCAGGAGCCCGGAATGAAAAAGGATTTTGAAAGCCGTCCGTAACAGCTGAATCGTCTTCGTTGACCATTTCGCGCGTTTCAGGCCGACGAGATTAAGGCCATAAACCCTCGCCGGATGGCCATCGCATAACGAATACGGCGGGATATCCTGCACCACTTTCGAACAGCCCCCCACGATAGACATTTTCCCCAAACGGACAAACTGGTGCACCGCCGCGAGCCCCCCGACGACCGCGCCGTCTTCCAAGGTCACGTGACCGGCCAACGTAGCCACATTGGCCATCACGCAAGAATTTCCGACCACACAATCGTGGGCCACATGGGCATAGGCCATGAATAAATTCTGGTTGCCGATGACCGTTTTTCCCCCTTCTGCTGTCCCGGGGTTGACCGTAACGTATTCTCGAAATATATTTTCCTGACCTATCTCCAAATACACCTTTTCTGCGGGATTGTATTTGCGGTCCTGCGGGTCGCTGCCGATGACTACCCCGGTAAAAATTTCCGTGTTCCGGCCAATCGTCGTACGACCGGTGAGCACACAGTGGCTGCCCACCTTGACGTTTTCGCCGAGAACAACATGTTCTCCAACCGTCGTGTAGGCTCCGATTTCAACCCCCTCGGCCAATTTCGCCTGGGGGTGAACTATCGCTGTTTTATGGATTTCAATCATAATCGTCGTTCGTATTTCGTACATCGTCATTCGTACATTGTACTTCGAAGTACGATGTACGAATGACGATTGACTGTTCTACTACGCCAAATAATCCGCGCTCGTAAACGAAAAGACCAAATCCGCTTCGGCGGCGATTTTGTCGTCAACCTTGGCCACCGCGCGAATCTGGGTAATTTTAGATTTTATTTTCACAACTTCCGCCTCAATCACCAGTCGGTCACCGGGGCTCACGACCTTGCGGAATTTAACTTTATCCGCCGCCATGAAAAAAGCGACCTGTCCGCCGTGCTGTTCATGGGTCAATACGGCCAAGCCCCCCACCTGGGCCATCGCTTCCACCATTAAGACGCCGGGCATTACCGGTCTGGTCGGAAAATGTCCCTGAAAAAAATTGTCATTAATCGTGACGTTCTTAACCCCCACCGCCCGTTTGCCAGCATCTAATTCAATCACAGCGTCAACCAACAGAAACGGATAGCGGTGCGGCAAAATGGCCATGATCTGGCCGATGTTAAGCTGTTTGGCGCCTTTCACTGATTCCGGCATCGCGATCCGTGTATTTTTCTTTTCCGGATTTAAAGCGCTCATCTTTTGCAAAAGAGTGAGATTAAGCCGATGGCCGCTTTTAACCGCCAGGACATGCCCGTGGATGGGCTTACCAAACAAATATAAATCTCCGATAAAATCCAGAATTTTATGACGGACGAATTCATTGTCGAAACGAAGTTTGTTATTCTTGACCCCCTGGCGGCTGACGACGAGGGTATTCTCATAATTAGCGCCCTTGCCTAAACCCACCTTCTTTAGCTGTTGGGCCTCGCTTTCCAGACAAAACGTCCGGCAGGGAGCGATCTCTTTTTCATAGTTCGCCGGCGAAACATCCACACTAAAATACTGCGCTCCCAGATCGGGATGATTGTAATCCAAGGTGTAAGAAACCTTAAAATTCGCGTACGGGACGACACAAATAGCGGAATCGTCGCGCTCAACCCATAAAGGTTCTTTAATCTCATAAAATTCCCGTTCGGCCGCCTGTTCGACGGTCGTCGCTTCTTTAAAGGCCTTTAAAAACATCAAGGCACTGCCGTCGAGCCCCGGGACTTCGTTGCCGTCGATTTCCACGATCAAATTATCGATCTCCAAACCGCACAGGACCGACATCAAATGCTCGACCGTATGAATGGTGGCCCCTCCGGCGCTGATGGAAGTACAGCGGGGAACATCCGGTTCGCTGACGATATTTTTTAATTCGGCTTTGATGGTGGGTCTTTGCGGCAAATCGAGACGGACAAAATTAATACCGGCATTGACCGGGGCGGGTTTAAAGCAGACCTTGACTTTATTTCCGGTATGAAGCCCGATTCCCTGAAGAGATGTTTCGCGGGCAATAGTTTTCTGCTTCACGGATATTTGAATTAACCAATTGAAGTTGTCGTTTTTTTATAAGACTCATCAAAATGGGTGAATTCGTTCAATTTGGCTTCCAATAGCTCTATGCGCTCCTTCAAATCCTGTATGGTCTTCACATAGTGAGGTAGTCGCTGCAAGCTGGCATTAACTTTCTTGGCCAAGTCATGCGGCTTGGCCGGATAACCGGAAACCTTGGTAAATGCCGGCACGGATTTGGTCACCCCGGCCTGGGCCGCGATGATCGCGCCTTCGCCGATCGTTAGATGCCCGGCCACGCCGGCCTGTCCGGCGAGGATAGCGCCTTTTCCGACAGTAGTGCTTCCGGCAATACCTGTTTGGGCGACGAGAATACAGTTCTCCCCGATAATAACGTTGTGCGCAATCTGGACCAAATTATCAATTTTGGTGCCGCGGCCAATAACCGTCTTATCAAACCGCGCGCGGTCAATGGTGACATTGGCCCCGATCTCCACATCGTCTTCGATGATAACGATTCCGATCTGGGGAACCTTCTCATGAATCCCGTCAATATTCGTAAATCCAAACCCGTCGGCGCCGATCACGGTCCCGCTGTGGATGACCACGCGGTTCCCGACCCTGATCCGCTCCCGGATCGTAATGTTGGGATAAAGCAAACATTTTTCCCCGATAACGGTCTGGTAACCGACATAGGTACCGCTGTGGATGATGGTCTGATCACCGATTTCGGCCCGCGATTCAATGACCACATAAGGGCCGATAGAAACATCTTTCCCGATTTTGGCATCGCCGGCGATAACGGCGGTCGGATGAATACCCTTTAATTTATGCGGACTGTCATCAAAGACCAGAGAAACGATCTTGGCAAAAGCCAGGGATGGGTTTTCCACGCGGATAATCGGCTTTTCTAAGCCGGTGATGTCCCGGGGCGTGATCAGGGCGGAAGCCTTGGTTGTTTTGGTAAACGAAAAATATCTATTGTTGGCCAAAAACGTTAAATCCCCCTCCTGGGCCTCCTTGATGCCGCAAAGGCCGGTAATCACCACCTGGCGGTCGCCGACAACTTCCCCATCGATCATTTGGGCAATTTCGCCAAGCGTTTTTTTCAACAACCCTCTATTTGCTCTGTCCGCCATTTTTTTCATTTAACTTCTTGATGATCGGATCCGTGATTTCATAACCCTTATCGACGTAAACAAGCACTTTGTCATTGAGAACCAAGGTGTATTTCTGCTCTGTCGCATAGTCCTTAATAACCTTCTCAATCTCGCCCAAAAGCTCCCGGACTTTCTCATCGCGGGCCTTGCGCAGTTCCGTCTGTTTCTGGCGATCGAAATCCATGAGATCGCTTTTGTCCTTATCGATTTGGGTCTGCATTTTATTTTTTTCTTCGTCTTTTAATAAAGACAACTTGTCCTGGTTGGCCTTAATCTTGTTCAGCTTATCATTATGCTCTTTTTCATAAGCGCCGTATTTCGACTCCAACTCTTTATCGTAATCCTTGGTTTTAGAATATTCATCAAACACTTTGCCGATATCCACATAAGCGACCTTGAGTGCAGGGGTGCCCTCGGCAAAGACACGCCCGACAAAAGCTAAAGCAAAAATAAAAGTTAGAAAGAAAATTCTATAATTTTTCACTTTTTCTCCTCCTTTTAAAATCCCCGACTGATATTAAAATAAAACTGTCCCTGTCGGTCCTCTTCTCCGGGTTCGTCGTTCAATGGCCAGCCGTAATCCAGACTCACCGGACCGATGGGCGTCTTGACCCTGAAACCAAGACCGGTTCCCGATTTATAGCCATCTTTTCCAAAATCACTGAGTTTACTCCAGACATTACCCGTATCGAAGAAACCGGCCAGCTTGATAAACTCAATGAGCGGAATGGTGTATTCAATATTGCCGACGAGCATGGCCTCACCGCCGATGGGGTCTTCGGTCACGCTGTCGATGGGGCCTACTTTACGTTCGTTATAACCGCGGATCGTATTCGCCCCCCCGGCAAAATATCTCTCAAAGATAGGGACCTTACCTGTGTCCCCATAAGAATCGGCGATCCCGGTCAAGAGACGGAACTCCAAGACCGATTTAAATTTCAAAGGGACATAATAGCTGGACCGGGTATGAAATTTCACAAAATCCTTGTCCCCACCCAAGGCACCGCCGGCCACTTCTGTCGTCCCGCTGGTAAACAATCCTTTCGTCGGACTGAAGACATTGTCCCGCGAATCCCGCGCTAAACGGAAATTAACGGTGCTGACGGCGTTCTCGCCTTCCTCGCTCGCCAGGTCCGCCGAGACGTTACTGTCCAGATCGCTAATCTTGATGGTTTCATAAGTGTAACCCGTATTGGCGCTCCAATATTCCGACAGCTGCTTGCCGAAACGGACGCCCCCGCCTGTTCTTAACTCATCGTACGCATACCCAATGTCACGTTCCTTCTGGCGCTCGGAACGGTACACATCAAAACCACCCGAGATAGGATGGTCGAATAACCAAGGCTCGGTAAAACTCAAACGCAGGTTTGTGCGTACCGAACCGGCTTCCGCCCGGAACAAAAGATTCTGTCCGCCGCCCGTGAAAGTCGGCCAGTTGGCAAAATCAAAATTTTTCTGTTCGATTTCCACAAAACCGACCAACCGGTCAATAGTGCTAAACCCGCCGCCAAAGCTAAACGTTCCCGTCTTCGCTTCCTTGACCTGCACCACCAAATCCTTCTGGTCAGCGACGTCGGTATCTTCGATGTCATAACCGATATCCTCAAAATATCCGAGATTCCGCAGCCGTTCCTTGCTGCGACGCAATTTGACCCCGTCAAACTGGTCCCCGGGATTTAAACGCAATTCCCGGCGGATAACAATATCCCGCGTACGGGTATTCCCTTGAATTTTCACCTTGCGCACGTACGCCAACGAACCTTCCTGGACAGCGAGATTAATTTCCACTTTCCCCGTGTCCGGATTAAGCGAGGTCGACTCTTTCACATTGGCGAAAATATACCCTTTATCGAAATACAGCGTGCGGATCTGCGCCAGATCCAGATCCAACCGCGAACGGCTGAAGGTTTTCCCCACCTTAATTTCTGTCATGGCTCCCAGGATATCATTTTCCGCCACGACCGCGTTACCAGCGATGACAATCTTCCCCGTATAATAACGTTTGCCTTCATTAACAGAAATGATCACCGTGGCGCGTCCTTTGGCACCGGTTTCGATTTTAAAAGAAGCCTCCGCGTCCATAAACCCTTCTTTTTCATAAAAATCTTTGATACGCTCCATATCCTCTTTTAAAAGGTCTTCTTTCAAAAAACCGGCATTAAAAAGCCAGGCCCGCCTGCTTTTGATGAGTTTAATAACGCGCTTATCCGGGAAGGCCTGATTGTTTTCGACATTCATCCGCACGATTTTCACCCGGTATCCCTCGTTAATGACAAAATGCAGTTTGGCCTTATGTGTCGCCTCATCTAAATCCGTTTCCACATCCACGGTCGCGGTGGTCATCCCCTTCTTGACATATAGTTCCTTGATGATATCAACGTCGTCCATCAGTACTTTCTGGTCGAGGAATTTACCTTCCTTGGTGGTGATCTTGGTGAGAAGGAAACGGGAATTGTAATAGCGGGTTTTGGTAAACGTGATTTTATCGATGATGGGTTTTTCCTTTAAATAAAAAATGACCTTAAATCCGCCGTCCACATCCTCCCGGTCTACGCTGATATCCGCAAAATAGCCGGTGTTATAAAGGCGCTTAATGTCATCACTAATGATATTCTGAGAATACTCCTGTCCCGCCTTGGTCTTGATCTTGGTCAGGATGGTCGCAATGCCAATCGTTTTATTGCCGCGGATATCCACCGATTTAACGATTTTAGCTTGCTCACCACTTTCCAAGGTGTTTTCCAATCTGGGCGGTTCGCTTTCCAAGGAAACAGGCTTTAAAGTGGGCGCCGCTGCTGGTTCAATGGCGTTCTGCCCCTGGGCATCTTCCCAGTGGTCCAGTTCGGATTTCGCCGTACTGTCCTGAGAGGAGGCGGCCGGGGCATCACTAGCGGCCAGTGTCTGCGCGAAAACAGAAAAAAAAGGGAGGATGAAACTCAAAGTGATTGTTAGAAATATTAATATTTTTTTCA
>Ga0247727_10019238_pt1 | contig 10608 bp, 10 predicted proteins | sample WisWelCaveWW1625_FD_202498 | JGI IMG/M metagenome (GOLD analysis project Ga0247727, IMG submission 202498) | Biofilm microbial communities from Wishing Well Cave, Virginia, United States - WW16-25 | ecosystem: Environmental > Aquatic > Deep subsurface > Groundwater > Cave microbial mat | place...
TCTACATCTGGGTTCAGCAGCAGCCAAGTATATTCTTTAGGTATCATGGGTGAAACCTCCTATTGATGGTTGAATGCAACGTCCAAAAGTACGCCCGATCTTTTATCTTTGCAACAAACTTCTTTTTTGCCGCCACACTGAAGCGGTAGCTTTTAGGAAATTTCCCCGTATGTTGCAAGAGCCATTTTGAAAAATCATAACCGCGTTTGATCACCAAAAATTCTTGTGTTGCCATTTTTTTGCCTCCTCGTTTTTTTCAAAAAAAAAATCGCCCCGCGAAGCGGGGGTTAATTTCAGAGTAACAGATGGTCAGAGTATCAGAGTCTCAAAAAAGGGACTGGCCGGCAACCAACCGAAAACCACCGTCGCTCCAAGGACCGTCGGGATGGAAGTCGTTGCGAGCGGCGCACGGCAGAAAGACTGAGGAATCGTTCCACGAACCGCCGCGCAGAGCGCGCGCCTCCTTTCCAAAAACAGCTTCTTCGCCATACAAATTCTCACACCATTCCCAAACATTTCCGACCATGTCCATCAATCCTTCGGGCGTCGCACCGTTCGGGTAGTTGCCGACCGGCGTAGTTTGGCCAACGTTCTTGCCATAATTCGCGCGCTTGTCATCAGGATCATCTTTGCCCCAAGGATATTCGCGCACGCCGCCGCTTGCGGCCCATTCCCATTCTGTTTCCGTCGGCAAACGAAATATCATCTCACCCTCGCGCTCTTCGCCCTTCGCCCTTCGCCCTTCTTCATTCAACCAATGCGAATAGGCGACCGCAGCGAACCACGTTACGCCGACCACGGGGTGATCCTCGCCGTTAAAGCGTTTGTCGTCATCGAATCGCGAGCGCATTTGCTCGGCCCATGTCTTCGGGTTCTTCTCGAGATGCTTTTTGAAGCCTTCGATCTTTTCAGCTTTGGCGCGCAAGCTCTCCGCAAACCGGCCCAATGACAAATGTCCCGATGACGCTTTTTCTTCGAGAAAAGCGATGAAGCGACGATAGAGCTTATTCGTCACCGGATATTTGGCAAAGTACAACTCGGGCACGGTCACTTCTTTTTTCGTGACGGAGTATTTGTACGCACCTGCTTTGATGAGAATGTATTCCGCGTCCAGCTCGAACGGATTGCGAAAACTCTTTGCCCCAGCCTCCGCAAGCTGAAAGCCGACGACTGACAGCTTCGGCTGCACCAGCTTCCACGCAATCAACATCTCCTCGGCCTTTTGCTTGAGGCGCATTTTGTTTTTTTCCTGCTCCTGTTCCTGCGGTAGCGCAGGCATCCTGCCTGCAGACAAGATGTCTGCGCTACGTTTCTCCGCCGACTCCCACACTTTTTTCACCAGTGCTTTCGCGGGTTCGGAGGCAATGAGGCGCAGGCATTCGAGGGCGTTGTAGCGCTTTTGCCAAGAGTGTTTTTCCTCCAACACAAACGCTTCGAACGGCGCGGTGTCTTTGAGTCGCGCTTCTTTTATGACCTGGCCCAAGAGCAGCGGGAAGCCGGCCTCATTATGTTGGTGCGGCAGGAAGCGCGACATGAAGTCCGCGAAGATCACGGGCTTGTGCAGGCCGAGCGCAAAGAGCAAGGTTTCGCGCCAACGGCCTTCATGAAAATTATCCACCAAAATCCGCGCGCGGTCCGGCGTGCGCTGCACTTCCTCCGCAAGCTGGCTCGCAGCCAAAAACTCGCGAAACGATTTGTGGCGGAAGGCATAGCCCTCGTCGCCCGCGCTTTCCAAAATGCCCGCGCGCTTCACGAGATTGTCGATGAAATCTTGCGGCTTGAGTCCGGGTTGAATTTTTTCCAGGGGTCCGGCAATTTGCGCGCGCAGGTCCGGTGCGGCCACGCTCTCTTCTTTGAGCTTTTCTTGCATCCACAAACAGAGCGGGCGCAGCACGTTCTTCGCATCGTCCGCGGGCAGCAACGGCAGAATCTTTTTATGGCGGTCGCGATAGTCGAGCAGATAATCCGTGCAGCGTTCATAAAGCGTGGCGCGATGCGGCGGCAGGTTATGATATTCGCGCCATAAGATCGCCATGATTTGCAGAAGCACGGGCGTGCCGGCCATGAGGCGCAAGCTTTCGTGCTCGTCCTGCGCCAAATATTTTCGCACGGCATCGGCAACTTCCTGGGCTTGGGCCTCGGCTTCTTGGTCGCGCTCAAATCCGTGGCCGCCAGCTCGTCGCGATACGCGGCAGTGAACCATTTTTTGAGAAAGATTCCCTGCTGCTCGAAGTTGAGATCGAGCACGTCGGCGCGCGCGTGATCGCAGCGCAGCTCGATGCCCTCGGAAAATTGATAGCCGCTATAGCGCGAGGTGACCACGAAATGAGATTTGCCATAGGCGGTGCAAGCGTCGTCGATCCATTCGCAAATTTCGCGGCGGCGCTGCGCCTCGCTGATTTCATCGAGGCCGTCGAGCAGCACGAGGCAGCCGCGTTTTTCCAGCCAGCTTTGAAATTGCGCCGGGCTGACGCTGCGATTTCTTTTGGTGGCCCATGCGCTCAAGGCTTCGCAAAAAGGCAGACGCTCATTGACCTTGCGCAACGGCAGCATGATCGGAAGGAAAGATCGGGCCAGCCCGAGCTTGCGGCGGCCGCGCTCGTCGAGACAACAAATCGCGTAATATTTCATGAGCGTGGTTTTGCCGGAGCCGGGATCGCCGATGAGCAAGAGCAAGCGCTTCTTTCTCTTTTCAAAGGCGCGCTGCAAAACTTGCTCGGGGCTGAGAGAGCGGCCGTCTTCTTCTTTTTCCAGCCACGCCTCGCGCATTTCGCCGCGCCAGGCTTCGCTCAAACGCAGCGAGGTGAAAACTTCGAGCGTTTGCACTTTCACGTTGGCCGAGGATTGAAAGCCATAGAGGCTGATCTTGCCATACTCTTCGAGCACACCGTTGAGATAGCGTCTTTCGCTTTCGTCTTCGGCCTCGATTTGAATTTCCTGCTCGGCTTCCAGCTCGCCGCGTTTGCCCGCTTTGGCAAGAGTCTTGGCTTGCTTTTGCAGCTCAGGCTCAGCCTCGCGCTCGGCAGTGATCTCTCCCGCTCGCGCCGTGTGCGCGGACTTTTTTGTTTGGCGCGAAACGAACACGGCGACGAGCGCCACGAGCGCGCCGATCATCGCGCCCAGCAAACCGGTGAGCGCGGGATGCTCTTCGAACCATTGCGCGAGGTTCGTGCTTGCACGCTGCGAAGAGGAGTCGGGCTGTGTTTGCGCGTATGGAATTTTGTTCGGCAAGCTGTGTGAGGTTGCGAGCGCGTTGGACGCGGCTGCGCAGGCGAGCAAGCCAATGATGAGAGCGAGGGCTAAAGTTTTCATGTGTGATTCGGGTTGAGAGAAAATTGCAAACACTCGTCTAAAACCTCGGCCCAGCCGAGGTTGGAACGTTTATATTCATTTGTAACTTTCCTCACGTTGTCATTCTGGAAGAACCTTCCCTCGCGCTGAAATAAAGCCGAGCACGAGGGTAGGGCCTTGCAGGATGACATTTTTAAAAAAGGCATTGCCAATCAACCCTCCGAAAAGGTCTCAGCCTCAAAGTGCGCAACGCGCCGTTGAATGTCAAGCGCGCGGTCATCGCCCTCCTAAAACCTGTCATTCAGCAGGAATCCTTCTCGGCGCCGGGCATCAACTCCAGTGCATAAAAAGATTCCTGCTGAATGACAACGAGGGAGGCCGCCTGGTTCTCGATTTTGATCGTCAAATTTCATAAGGGGAAAGGTTCAATTGCTCCTCAGATTTTTTCCTCGCCGGCTTGCGTTTGTCGCGGAAAAATTCCATTATGATGCCCATCGCGTTTGTGCAATGCCCGCGTCTCGTTGCTCACCTCTCGGAGAAAAGCATATGCTGCCGCGCCGTTCTCTGCTCAAGTTGCTCCTCCCTGCTGTTGTGCTCCTCTCCGCCCTCGGTTGTGCGCAAAACTCCGCTCCGGAAAACAAACCCAAGAGCACACGCTATGAAGATCTCACTGCGCTGTTTGCAGAATGGCGCGCGTTTGAACGGCCTCCATTCATTGCAGGCGTGCCGGATTATTCCGCCGCGGCCATGGCAAAGCAGCAGCGTGAATTGGCGCTATATCAGCGGCGTTTGGCGAACCTCGATCCGAACGGTTGGCCCGTTGCGCAGCAGGTCGATTATCAACTCGTCAAAGCGGAGATGAACGGCCTCGACTTCGATCATCGCGTGCGCCGGCCGTGGTCCTGCAATCCCGCATTCTACAAATTTGTGTTTCCCGAGCAAAGCGACACGCCGGCGCGCGAAGGCCCGGTGATTCACGGCGCGATTGATTTGTGGACGTATCCGTTGCCGCTTTCGCAAAATCATGCGGCGGAGCTGGCCGCGCGCATCGGCGCGATTCCGAAACTCTTGCAGCAAGCGCAAACCAATCTCGTGGAAAATGCGCGCGATCTTTGGATCACCGGCATTCCGGTGATGAAGCAACAGAGTGAAGAACTAAACGAGTTCGCGCGAAATGCCTCGGGTTCGCACGCGGAACTGGCGAGCACGATTCAAGCCTCGCGTGAGGCCACTGAAGCGTTTTGTGTTTGGTTGGAAAAAGAAGCGCCGAAGAAGAACGGGCCTTCGGGTGTGGGTATTGAAAACTACGATTGGTATTTGAAGCACGTGCATCTCGTGCCTTACACGTGGCAAGACTTGGTCACGATCATGCACCGCGAATTGGCGCGTGCGCATGCTGCGTTGCGTTTGGAAGAACATCGCAATCGCAAACTGCCTGCGCTTGCGCCCATTGCCACCGTGGAAGAATTTGATCGGCGCATGAACGCCGCGGTAACGGAGTACATGGCGTTTCTCAACGAGCAAGAAATCGTTTCCGTGCGCGATTACATGGATCAAGCCTTGCGCGAGCGCCTCGGCAAATTCAGTCCCGCGCAAAACGGCCGGCGCGCGTTCTTTCATGAAGTGAATTATCGCGACGCGGTGGTGATGCGCACGCACGGCTATCATTGGTTCGATCTCGCGCGCATGCAACGCGAGCCGCATGCGAGTCCGATTCGCCGCGTGCCCTCGCTCTACAATATTTTCGACAGCCGCGCCGAGGGCCTTGCTACGGGAATGGAAGAGATGATGATGCACGCCGGCCTGTTCGATAAGCGCCCGCTGGCCCGCGAGTTAATTTGGATTATGCTCGCGCAACGCGCCGCGCGCGCGCTCGGCGATCTCAACATGCACGCCAATCGCGCGACCATTGATGAAGCCAGCAAGTTCGCCTCCGATTGGACGCCGCGCGGCTGGCTGCCCGTTGACAGTGACCTCGTGCGCTTCGAGCAGCATCTCTATCTCGAACAGCCCACGTATGGCACGAGCTACGTCATCGGCAAAATTCAAATCGAGCAACTGCTCATGGAACGTAGCGCGCAACTCGGCGAGGCGTTCACATTGAAGCGCTTCATGGACGAACTCAATGCTGTGGGCGTGATTCCCGTTTCGCTCATGCGCTGGGAAATGACCGGCAACGCCGCGCCTGGTTTGTAGTGACGCCTTCAGGCGTTGTTGTTCTAGCGATATGCTTCAGGGTTTATTATGCTCAACCTTGAATTGTTATCCTGTAAGGAACCTCCCCAGTCCTTGGACTTACTCACAGTGCGAGGAAAGGTTCTTCCTAATGACAACTTGAGGTAAAGTTACAAAGCTACTCATAATAAGTAAATGACGCCTAAAGGCGTTACTACGAACGAAAACTTCGGAGAAAACGATGTCCCACTTCTTCCCCATGCCGCGGCGCGACCGTTGGTATTTGCTCGCGATACTCATCTTTGCCGGCATCGCGTTTCTGCCGTGGACCAAACAAATCCATTTCGCGGGCATGGCGCTTTTCGGTTGGCTCATGGCCGCGCTCATGATCTTCTCTCCGACCCTAGCGCTTCTTCTTCTTTGGCGCGAGCAAAAGCGACGACACACGTAGCGCAGACTTCTCTACGAATTGAGCAGGCAGGGATGCCTGCGCTACGACGTTCAGCACGCTCTTCGACGCAAATAATCTGCGCACAAAATCCGGAACGCTATGTCCCTCGAACTCTTCATCGTCATTCTCTACCTCCTCGGCTGCATCGCCATCGGCATCCTCGCTTCGCGCAAAGTGCTCGGCTCAAGCGAGGAGTATTGGGTCGCGGGCCGGCGCGTCGGCACGTGGGTGAATGCCGTGGCGATCATGGCCACGCTCGCGACACTTGTGTTCGTCTTTTACGTTGCGTTCGGCGGCATGATTGCGATTACGTGGACCGACGTCATGCAAGGCGCGCTCATGTTTATCGTCGTCATTGGCGCCGCGCTCGCGATGACGGCGCGCACAGGCTCGCCGATGGAACTCATGCAACAAGCCACAACGGTCGCGCCGGAGTTGGGACAAGTGGCGCAACAACCTGTCACGAGTTATCTCGGCTCGTTCGTGCTCTGGGCCGCGGCCATTCCCGTGATTCCACACATCGTCATGCGTGTGTTCACGGCAAAGGATGCGCACAGTGCGCGCCTCTCATTAAACATTGCGATGGTCATTTACAGCGTGATGATCTTGGCCGGCGTGTTGGCAATCGTGCCCGTGGGCAAAATGCTCTTTCCCGATTTGGTGGTGGAAGCGTGCGAACTTAGCGGGCGGCCTAGCTTCGTTGATTGTGGGCGTCGCAACCTATCTCGCGGTACAATACACACCCGGCACGCCTCCGCTCTCGGCAATTCTCTTCGCATTGCCCGCGAGCGCTCTGGCCATGTGGCTCGGCGGCCGCTTCGGCCCGGCAAGCCGCGAGGAGATTCTTGTCAGCATCATGAAATTACATCAATAAAAAGACAGAACGCAGATTTTGAGGAAACAGCTTTGATAAAAGCGGATTCGCTTTGCTTTATCTATCCGATCTTTAATCCGCGTTGTTTCAGCGGCATCTGCGTTCAAAATAAAGCAGCACGCAGATTTTAAGGAAACAGCATTGATTAAAGCGGATTCTTTTTTATCCGATTTTTAATCCGCGTTGTTTCAGCGGCATCTACGTTCAAAATAAAGCAGCACGCAGATTTTAAGGAAACAGCATTGATTAAAGCGGATTCTTTTTTATCCGATCTTTAATCCGCGTTGTTTCAGCGGCATCTGCGTTCGAATTTTTTGCTCTCAACATTGAAATCAAAACCATGCCCTTTCCCAAAATCACACTCGCGGACGTGCTCAAAGCCCGCCAAATCATTTCGCCGTATCTCGCGCCTACGCCGTTGTATTCTTATCACGGCTTGAACCGATTGCTCGAAGCCGAGGCCTATGTCAAACATGAAAATCATCAGCCCGTGGGCGCGTTCAAAGTGCGCGGCGGCATCAATCTCATCGCGCACCTTTCACCGGAGGAGCGCAAGCGCGGCGTGATCACGGCGAGCAGCGGCAATCACGGACAATCGATTGCGTTCGCGAGCAAGCTCTTCGGCGTGCGCGCGGCGATTGCACTGCCGGAAAACGCCAACCCCGCAAAGGTGGAAGCGATTCGCGGACTCGGCGCGGAAATTATTTTCCACGGCCGCGATTTCGATGAGGCGCGCGTGTTTGCCGAGCAAGAGGCCGAGCACACCGGTGCGCGCTTCATCAACTCCGGCGACGAGCCGCTGTTGATTGCGGGCGTGGCGACCTATGCTTTGGAAATTTTTTTCGCATTGGCGAATCTCGACGTCATCATCGTGCCCGTGGGCGGCGGCAGCGGCGCCGCGGGTTGCTGTATCGTGGCGAAATCAATCAATCCCAACATTCGCGTGATTGCCGTGCAAGCGGAAAAAGCGCCGGCGGCATATCTTTCGTGGAAAACCGGCCAGCGCGTCGAAGCGCGCATGGAAACTTTTGCCGAAGGCTTGGCGACACGCGTGCCCTTCGATTTGCCGCAAGCCATTCTGCGCGAACACCTAGATGATTTTCTTTTGGTGAGCGAAGAGGAATTGCGCCATGCGATGTTACTGCTGATCGAGCACACGCGCAACCTTCCCGAGGCCGCGGGCGCAGCGGTATTGGCTGCGGCTCTGAAAATCAAACCGGCATTAGCTAGCAAGCGCACGGTGTTGGTGCTGAGCGGCGGGAATATCGCGCTCGGGCAATTGCGGGAGTTGATGAATTGGAAGGTTGCATAAAACGGTGTGTCTTAATCTGGAGAATTGAAAACCATGCCTCGGCAGGAGAACAACCCACAAAAGCGGAAATACCAAAATCAGCAAATGTCGCTCGGGCAAACGTTGCTCATGAAGCGCGCCCAGGCTCGGGGATCAGAAAACAAAGTGGTGATTGAAGCTCCCGGCTATGCGAAAATGTCCGCGATCGTTTTAGATTTCGCGCGGCCTCTGTTGGCGCTCGATCCGGACAAAGAGTTTTTTGAAGACGCAATTACGGTCGCGGTCATTGCGTGGAATATCGCGCTCACGATAGAGGCCGCGCCGGAGGTGACCGTGGTTGATTTATTGGAGGAAGCCTATGGCTTTAAGGCCGCCGACGCGGAAACCTTTCGCGAGCATATCGCCATGTTAGTGCGGCGCAAGCAGAAATACTTCGCCAAACATAAGCGGCTTATCTTGGATTATGAGATCACCGAGTCGGAAGACATGTTCCACCTCAATATCATGTCCGAACTGGTTTGAGCTTCAGCGCCGCAACATCACTTCCGCGCGCCAAAGATTGGCTTGGGGAAATTTGAGATAGTTCACATAGAGCAGACGCACGATCACGGACATGGAGCGGCGAAATTCATAACTCGCGAACATCACATTGTACCGCTCGTCATAAGTTAGCCCGGCGTTGCCCCACGGCGTATTCAGGCGCGGGCCATAAGTCGGCTCCCCTCCCGACCAACCGTATGCGAATCCCACGTGCTTGAAGGGGCTGAAATTAAAACCCTCAGTCGCATAATACTTCGTGGCCTGCTTCGAATACGTCAGCTTCACCTTGGGCGCGTGCAGCGCAAAGCTCCTGATATTCACGCCGTAAGCGCCGCTCACATAGAGATGCCGGAAGCCGCGATTCACCGTCACTTTCTCTAGTTGCCATTGCACGAATTTTAGCCTGCTGCGCCTGAGCTTGCGGCTCACGGTTTCCGAAACTTGATTGACCACGCTGCCGGCCACGGCGACGCGAATCATTTCGTTTTGCTTGTCTTCGGGAAAGCGCTGCACAATGCCCAGCATCTCTGGTATAGGTTCCAAGCCGATGAGCACGAACGGATCGACAAAAAGCACCAAGCGGCGAAGGTCTTGAATGACGCGGTACTCGTCGCGAAAGTAAGGGTGCACGCGCGGCGTGTGATAGCCGGCATCGAGGCGGGCGTGATAGCGGGTGCGCAACGTATCAGCGCGCACGAAGGCAGCGGAGGCGGGCTTCGTCGCGGTATCTTCTTCCGCGGGCGTAGTTGAGACCGTTGCGGCGGCCTCGACAATGTTGAGGCGATTCTGTGCACGAACGTTTGTGCTCAGGAGCAAAGTGCTCACGCCAAGAAGCAGGCAACAGAAACCGGCTCGGATCATGATCGTGCGCTCGCGGCTGAGATTCACGGAGGGTGACACGAGCGAGTATGCCGGATTCCGCGCGGAAATGCAAGCTGAAAATTCCCTGACGAGTAAGGCCTCAGTCACGTGTGGTAGCGCAGGCCTCCCTGCCTGCGGACAAGAGGTCTGCGCTACGTTTTCCACCGGTAACTGAGGGATTACCCTGACGAATTTAAATTCGCCCCTGCGCCACGAGCAGCTCCGCGTTCAGAATCGCCGCGCCGGCCGCGCCGCGGATGGTGTTGTGTCCCAAAATCACAAAACGAAAATCTAAAATCGGGCAAGGGCGAATGCGGTCCACAAACGTCGCCATGCCGTTGGCGCGCAAGAGGTCGCGCTTGGGTTGCGGCCGATCGATCTCTTCCATCACGACAATCGGCGGCGGCGGCGCGGAAGGGAGCTTGAACTCTTGCGGCAAGCCGCGAAAAGTTTGCAGCCTTTCCTTGATCGCTTCGACGGAAGCTTGCTTGCGCAATTTGATCGAGACGCACTCGGTGTGGCCGTCTTCCACGGGCACGCGATTGGTCTGCGCGCTGATAACGAAGTCCGCCAACCGCACGCGCCCGCCCGTGAGCGTGCCGAGAATTTTTCTAGTCTCGCTTTCGATTTTCTCTTCTTCGCCGTTGATGAACGGAATCACGTTGCCGAGAATATCCAACGAGGCCACGCCCGGATAGCCCGCGCCGGAAATCGCTTGCAGGGTCACCACAAAAACTTTTTCCACGCCGAAGGCTTGGTGCAACGGCCCGAGCGCCATGGCGAGAAACATGGTGGAGCAATTGGAGTTGGTCACGATGAAACCCGAACCGCCGCGCTTGCTCTTTTGGCACTCGAGCAGTGCGAAATGATCGGCATTCAACTCCGGAATCACCAGCGGCACGTCGTCATCCAGGCGATGATTGCGTGCGTTGCTAAAAACGGCGTAGTTGGCCGCGGCAAATTCCGTTTCCACTTCTCCGGCGATCGCAGCATCGAGGCCGGAGAAAACGATTTGACAATCAAGCTCGGGGCGACATGGCTCCACGGGGAGACGTCGAATGCGCTCCGGCAGCGACGTCTGTTGCAGCCACCGCACGGCTTCGCCATGAGCATGCGCGTGCTGCG
>Ga0247727_10019239_pt1 | contig 10607 bp, 14 predicted proteins | sample WisWelCaveWW1625_FD_202498 | JGI IMG/M metagenome (GOLD analysis project Ga0247727, IMG submission 202498) | Biofilm microbial communities from Wishing Well Cave, Virginia, United States - WW16-25 | ecosystem: Environmental > Aquatic > Deep subsurface > Groundwater > Cave microbial mat | place...
CTAAAGACGCCTGCGGTTCGGTCTGCGTGCAGGCGGAAGTGGGCCGGGTGCGCGACAAGTCCGAGCCGCGCGCGCAGCAAGCGGTCTTGCGGAGAAACCCGAGGAACCGCTCCTTCCAGTCGCGGCTCGGAGCCGAGCGTAGCGGTACGCTCGGACGCCTAAGCAGAATCAAGGCACGTCCGGTGCGGCTCCACTTCTGAGGAACACGCGCACAACGGAGCCTCGGCGCGGCGAAAGACCATACGTGTTCCTCTCCATCTTGGTGGACCGCGCCGGGCCCTGTGCGCTTTCATGTCGCGCACCCAAGTGGGCCGGCGGGATCGCGCAGGCGTATAATAAGAGCGTATGTGGGGCCTCCAGGGATGGGAGCTGGCGTTTGCCGCAGCGGTGCTCGGCGGCGGCGCCGTGGTTCTGATCTACATCGAAGCCCGCCGGCTGCTGGCAGCCGCGCTGGACGACCGCTACGGCGCTCTGGAACGCTACTGGCAGCGGGCCGGGGCATTGCCGGAGGCGCGGCTAGGTTCCAGGTTGCGGTACGGCGTGACGTTCTTCTTCTGTCACGGGGTCCACGACCTCACGCGGCTCGGCAGCTTGCTGGCCTTCGACCTGTTCGTGATGTTTGCGCTGCTGTCGCCGTTCTGGCGGTACGCTTACTTCGACGACTGGAGCCCGGCGCCGGCGGCCGGCCTGGCGCTGGCCGGGGTCGCAGTCTACATCGCCTTTAAGGTGCGCCAAGGCGCGGCGCTGTGCCGGGTGCACCAGTTCGGGGACAAGACCCGCCGCTGCGAGCGATGCGACGAGCCGTTACTGCCGCCCGAGCACGACCACGGGCGGTTCTGGCATGGTTTCTGGGCGCGGCGGCTGGAGCGTTTGAACCCGCCCCCGGCGGGTTAGCGGCGGCGTCAAGTCATTGCCCCGCCGCCGGCTTCGCAGATGCCGGCCGAACGGTTGTAGCAGTCGCCGGCCCCGGAGGCGGTCTTGGCCCCGGTTTGGGCGGCGAAGACGGAGAACATCTGGGTGGCCTTGCGGCCGCCGCAACTGGGGCATTCGACGTGGTTGTCGCTACGGCTCAGCCGCAGGTATTCGAACACCTCATCGCAGCTCGAACAACGATACTCAAAGATCGGCATACTATCTGTATTCTACTATGATGAAACGACGAACGGTACTGGCCGGCGCTGCCGGCGCAGCGGGGCTGGCCGCCCAATCGGGACCCGACCCCGGGAAGGCCCACTACATCGAGCTTCGCTTCTACCGGCTGCGCAACGGCAGCCAGGCGCGGCGCGTGAACGACTTCCTTTCCCAGGCCTACCTGCCGCTGACGCGCCGGGTGGGCGCCGGCCCGGCCGGCTTCTTCACCAACATGATCGGACCCGACAGCCCCTCGATCCTGGCGGTGACCGGCTACGCGTCGCTGGCGGCGCTGGAAGCTGCGCGCGAGAAGCAGGAGGCCGATGCGGAGTTTCACAAGCAGGCCGCCGATTTCGGCGCCGCCCCGGCCACCGATCCGGCGTATGTGCGCGTCGAGACCTGGCTGCTGCGCGGCATCCGGTCGGTGCCGCGGATTGAGCCGCCGCCTGCCTTGCCCGACCGCCCGCCGCGGATCTTCGAGCTGCGCATCTACGAGAGCCACAACGCCCGCGCCGCCCGCGCCAAGATCGACATGTTCGACCAGGCCGAGACCGCCATCTTCCGCCGCTGCGGATTGCTGCCGGTCTTCTTCGGCCGGAGCCTGTTCGGCGCCCGCCAGCCCAACCTTACCTACATGGTGGCCTACGACGACATGGCCGCCCGCGAAAAGGCCTGGGACGCCTTCCGCAACGATCCCGAGTGGGGGAAGATCAGCCGGCGGCCCGGCTGGACCGACGCCGAGATCGTGACCAACATCAGCAACTCGATCCTGCGCCCGACGCCGTATTCGCCGATTCGGTAAACCGTGAACCACGAAAGCTTCGAGGTCGTCTCCGAGATCACGGGCGAGCGCTACCAGGTGGAGTTTGACTGGCTCCAGACCGCCATCTCGCTGCGGCACAGCGACACCGTGGACGTCCAATTCCGCGTGAACGGGACCGGCAAGGTGGTGGCGCTGCCCCACGCGGCCCTCCAATCCGCTTGCCGCCGGGCCGCCATTCCGCTGACCGACCCGCTGTGCCGCCGCATTGCCGCCGAGCACCTGCGCTGGGCGCTCGCTTCCGGCGTCGACGCCGAGAGGGACCTGCTCACGCTCACCCCGGCGCAGGTGGAAGACCGTGTCGCATAATCGCTTGCTCACGCGCGCGGCCCAGCCAGCCGTTTGTATCCGCACTTCAACCTCGGATACGCATTTTCCTCTCGTCGACAACGACCAGTTTCCCGCGTAAGCTCGTGCCGATCAGGCGGAAACTGCCCACCGAAGAGTACATTCGCAGTCTTCGGCGCCGGACAGGCCCAGGTCCACGACCGATCGAGCGTCATGCCCCAAGGCCCGAAGCGTTAGTGCGTGCGCCGGCGACAGATTCTCGTCCAGCAGGAACTTCACGCTTCTGCCGAGACAACCTCTTCAGCCGCCAGCGCCGCTGCGTACTCCAGACCCGCGCGCAGGTCCTCCAGGGCTAGTTGCGGATAAGCAGCAAGCAACCGGTCAAAGGTTTCGCCAGCCGCCATCTTCTCGAGCAAGAGGTAAACGGGAATGCGGGTACCCTTCACACACGGCTTGCCCATCATCAGCCCGGATTTCGCCTCCACCCGCGCGGGGAACCTCATACTGCAGCTCTACCACGCCTGGGGTGGGCGAAAGCCCTGTCCTGGTGCAGACTAGCCTGAGCCTTCTTTTTCTTTTTCTTCCTCCGCATCGGCGGGGGCCGGCGGTTCCAGGTCCTCGGCCTCGAACACTTTTTTGCAGTCGAGGCACTCGACGTAGTCCACGCCGCTGTCCCGGGCGATAATCTTGGTGCGGGGGTGCTCGCAGAACGGCTCCATAGGGGGAAGGAGAAGAGGTCGGATTCGCCCCTATTTTAGCCCTACGGGAGCCGTTGTCAAGCGCCCGCGTCCTGGAATCGGGGGTTGGAGTGAAGGTGCAGGTCGAAAGTTACAGCGGTTACCAGGCCGACGAGCGGCCCCTGCGCTTCCGTCTCGGGGAGCGCTGGTACGAGGTGCGCGAGGTGCTGGATCGCTGGTACGGGCCCGATTCCAGGTACTTCCGCGTGCTGGCCGACGACGGCGACCTCTACGTGCTGCGGCTCGACGAAGAGGCCGGGAGTGGTCCCTGGCCGCCTACGGCTCCTCGGTCCGCCGCGGCCGCTGATAGGCCGATTGCAGGTACTTGTTGGCCTCGTCCAGGGCGTTCTGAGTGTTGTCCTTGGTGCGGATGGCCTGCTGGTACTCGTTCACCGCCCGTTCCCGCTGGCCGGTGATGTCGAAGATCTTACCCAGGTTGATGTGGGACCACACCTCGGTCCACTTCGGCTCCTGGTCCCCGTTCAGCGACTCCCGGAACTCGTTAGCCGCCGACTGGTAGTTCCCCTGCAAAAAGAAGACCTCGGCAATCCGATAGTGCGCCAGCGAACTGTTGCGGTTGACGTCGAGCGCCTTCTGGTACTCCGCCAGCGCCTCGTTGTAGTAGTTGAGCTCCGCCAGTTGCTCGCCTTTCTTGATGGCCACCGCCACGCGGATGGTGTCGTCCAGGCGCAGGACCTTGCGATTGGGATCGAGCACGACCTTCTTGGGCTTGCCGAAGGTGTCCACCGAGAAATCCGAGGCGGTGCCGGCCACCTCGATGACCTTCTTCTCCGGCTCGCCTTCGGTCTCGATCAGCATCTCGACCGGCATTCGGAAGGTATCCTTGTCCTGGCTGACCTTGCCGAGCACCCGGAAGCCTTTCCCGTCGCCGAGCCGGTAGATGGTGTAGTCCATCTTGAACTCGGAGGCGCCGGAGGACTCCACCCACTCAATGAAGAAGAACTGGAGGTCCCGTTTGCTGGCGGCCGAAACAATCTTCTCGAACTCGGCGGAGGTGGCCGGGATCCAGGCAAACTTCTGGGCAAACTCCTTCAACGACGCGAAGAACACCTCGTCGCCGACCACGAAGCGCAGCATGTGCAGCACGATGGCGCCCTTGCTCGATGCCAGCGCCAGCAGCTCCGGGGAGTAATCGCCGAGGGTGTCGCTCTGGAGCAGCGTGATGTCGTCATGGGTCAGCGCCTCGACCCCGGTTTCCTGCACCTCGGCCTCGAAGGCGCCCGGACCGGCGGTGTTCTCCAGATACAGCATCCGGGCGTAGTTGGCGAAGCCGTTCTCCAGCCACAGGTGGCGCCGCGAGGCCGGCGAAACCAGCACGCGCCACCACTGATGGGCGATCTGCTGGGCGAGCAGCCGGGTGTTGACCTTCTGGCCGATCCCCCGCGGGCTCAGAAACAGGATGCCCGGGGCCGCGTACCCGTTGGGGGCGTTCTCCTCGGTCTCGACGATGGTCAGGTTCGCCGAGGGCGGCAGCCCGAACAGTCCGCCGAAGTACTGGACGATCTTCCCCGTCGCCTCCCCGTAGGCGCTGGCCTGGTCCTTCTCGGCGCCCCGGAAGTACAGGGTCGTCGTACTGCCTTCGCTGGTCACCCTGTCGGGCGGGATCGTCGCCGGCGCCAGCGCGATGCTGCCGGGAAACGAAGCCCGCTCGTAGCGGAATGCGTGCACGGTCTTGCCGTCGGGGGCCGGCGCGCTGGTATGCGGCCCGCTGGCCACCACGTCCATACTCGAAGGCGCCGTCAGGTTCAGCTCGGCTGCGAAGCGGTCGCTGGTGTAGCCGTTCACCGGAAACCACCGGGCCGGATACAGCAGAAACGCCCGGTCGGTCCCAATGGAGCCGAAGTTGATGCCTTCGACCGGGGAGTTGTCGAGGCCCGTGATGCGGCCGTCGTAGGAAATCGTCACCGTGACCGGCTGACCCTTGGGCAACGGGGCTGGGAAGCTCAGCCGCACGGTGAAGTCCTGCTGGTTGCGGATGGCCGGGATGTCGTCCTTGCCGGTCACCGCCCGGGTCACGTTGAGCCCGTTGTTGAGCTCGAAGATGGCGCTGGAGGTCTCCTCGAGGGGCAGGAAACGGATCTCGGCCCGGGCGGTGAGCGCCTGGGTGCGCGGGAAGATCTCCGCGTCGATGCGGTAGCTCTCGACGTCGATACGCGGCCGTCGATCCTGGGCTCCGGCGGGGGCGGCCACCGTCGCCGCCAGCATTGCGATCCACAACCAGCGAACCATCAGGAACTCCTTCTTTGCGCCAAGACTTCTTCCACCACCGCCGCCGCCCGCTCCATGGCGGCTTCGCCTGCTTCGAGCTTCTGCCGCACCTCGGCCAGGTCGCGGCGCATCTGGCCGGTGCGGGCCGGGGCTTCGAGCAACGCTCGGGCCTCCACCGCCAGCTTCGCGCCCGTGCAATCGCCCTGCATCAGCTCCGGCACGATCCGCCGTCCCGCCAGCAGGTTCACCATGCTCAGAAACGGGACCTTGACCAGTCGGCGGCCGAGCATCCAGGTGGCCGGGTGAACCCGGTAAAAGGTCACCATCGGAGCCCCCAACAAAGCCGCCTCGACCGTAGCCGTACCGCTGGCCACCAGCGCCAGGTCGGCGTGCGCCAGCGTGTCCCAGGTTTCCCCCTCCACTACTTGGACTCCCGAGCCGGCAACCCGTTCCAGGAAAAACGCCCGCCCGGTGGTCGAGGAGGCGGCTACCAGAAAGGTCATGGCCCGCCAGCTATTCAATTGTCGCACGGCATCGAGCAGCGCCGGCAGGTGCCGGACGGCTTCTCCCCGCCGGCTGCCGGGAAGGACCGCAATTAGAGGACGGTCGGCGGCCAGCCGATGTTTCCGAAAAAACTCCTCCTTCGGCAGCGATGCCGCCGGCCGCGAGGGGTGCCCGATGTAGGTTGCCGGCACCTGGTGGGCACGGAAGAATGCCTCCTCGAACGGAAAGATGCACAGCAGCCGCGTGATGACCCGGGCCATCAGCCGCACTCGCCACTGCCGCCACGCCCAGGCCTGGGGAGCGATCAGATAGACCACCGGGATGCCCAGCCGATGGAGCTTCCGGGCCAGGCGCAAGTGGAAGTCCGGCGAGTCGGTGAGGATGGCCAGCTCCGGGCGCCGGGTCCGGGCGGCGGCCGTGATCTTCCGAAGCTCGCCATAGATGCGCGGGATGTGCCGCACCACCTCGACCAGGCCCACCACCGCCAACCGCTCCGCCTCCACGATGGGCTCGACCCCGGCCGCCCGCAACTGGGGACCCGCGCATCCGAAAAACTCCACCCCATCCAACCGCCGCCGCAGGGCCGCCACCAACTGCGCGGCGTACTGGTCCCCGGAGGCCTCCCCGGCGGAGATGAGGATCCGCATACCAGCCATGGTACCCCCCGCCCTCGCGGGCTGCTGAAAAGTTGTCAGTTGTCGGTTCTCGAGCCAGCCCCGGGGCGCCCCACCGCCCGCTGAGAACTGACCACTGTCGACTCTGTTACAATGGCCTCCAGATCATGTCCAGCTCTCTTTCCCTAACCACCCGGTTGCCGGTGGAGGCTTTCGCCGAGCAGTTCCAGCGCGAGATGGTTCCGCTCAGCAACTATTGCTCCTACTTTACGGCGCTGCCGCTCGAGGAGAACCAGCTCCAGCAGCTCATTGAGGAGCCGGTGGGCGCTCTCCCGCCCTCGCTGAGTGAAATCCTCCCCAAGATGCGGCTGATGTTGGTGCCGTATCTGGAGCGGTCGGGGAAGAACGGCGACCTGGTGGCTTTCGAGAAGCCGGCCGAGACCCGCCTGGTGGCCGCCTCCAGCCTGGAGCTCGAATCCCAGTTTTTCTTCTTCCTGGCGGTGAAGGAAGAAGACGTTGCCGACTACCACTACACTTTCTACAACGGGCTGGCGTCGCTAATCTCCTGCCGGATGAAGGAGCCGCAGCGGGAGCGCTACGGCCGGCTACTGCGCGAGGAGCTGGCCAACGAAGCCCACGGCGAGGTGGAGGAGAAGAGCTGGCGGCTCAAGCAGCAGCTCCGGCGCCGCCAGACCAACCTGCTCCGCGACACCAAGCTGCAACGGGACTACTTCCGCCAGTCGTTCGAGGACACCGCCACTCTCTACCTGCACGGGCTCTGTTGCGACATTGATGTCGAGACCGGCCCCCGCCAGCTCCCCACCCGGTTCCTGCGCAAGCGTCTGGAGATGCTTCGCGAGCTGTTCCCGCCCCCGGAGGGCTTCGCTGTGTTCCCGGAAGAGCTGGGCCGGCGCGATGCCTGAGATACAGCCCATCCCGGCCTCCGAGCGGGTCGCGGCCATCGACATCTTCCGCGGGTTCGCCTTGTTCGGCATCCTGGCCGCCAACATGCGCGGCTTCAACTCCCCGGCGCAGACCTACTTCGATCCCTCCCTGATGTGGACCGGAACGGGGGACCAGGCGGTGCAGGGAGTGATCGACCTGCTGATCAGCGGCAAGTTCATTACGCTGTTCTCGTTCTTGTTCGGGGTGGGGTTCGCCGTTCAGATGGAGCGGGCCGAGGCCCGGGGGCCTGGTTTCGCCTCTGTCTACAGCCGAAGGCTGTTGGCGATGCTGGGATTCGCGCTGGCCCACGCCCTGGGGCTTTGGTGGGGTGACATCTTGCTGCCCTATGCCGTGGTCGGCTTCCTGTTGCTGCTCTTCCGCCGGCGGACGCAGAAGACGATCTTCATCTGGGCGCAGATCGGGTTGTGGCTGCCGATCCTGGCGATGGCTGTATTTCTGGTATTAAGCCGGTTCGGCGTTCCTCTGCCCAGTCCGCCAAAGGCCACCAAGGAGCTGATCGAGCAGACCGTTCGGATCTACTCCCAGGGAAGCTGGACCGAGATCTTCACCCGGCGTCTGGAGGAGCTGCGGTACGGTTACGGCGGCGCGATGTTCTTTTTCCCGAAGATACTGGGAATGTTTCTGCTGGGCGTTTATGTCTGGCGGCGCCGGATTCTTCAGGATCTCAGCGCTCACTTGTCCTTGCTTCGCAAGGCAGCCTGGTGGGGTTTCGTCCTCGGGCTGCCGGCCAACGCGGCCGCCCTGGCGGTGATGAAAATCTGGAAGCCGGACCCGATGGCGCCGTCGGGGCCCGGCCTGGCGGTGGGGATCCTGTACACGGTGGGGATGCCGGCTCTGAGCTGCTGCTATGCTGCCGTGATCGCGCTGCTGCTCGAAGATTCGTCGTGGCGCCGCAGGCTGGCGCCGCTGGCCCCCCTGGGCCGCATGGCCCTCACCAACTACCTGTTGCAGTCGGTGGTGGCGACGTCCATCTTCTACAGTTACGGCTTCGGTCTCTACGGGAAGGTGAGCCCGGCGGCCGGCCTGGTCCCCACGTTCCTGATCTTCCTGGCGCAGATCCCGCTGAGCGCGTGGTGGTTGCGCCGGTTCCAGTTCGGTCCGATGGAGTGGGTCTGGCGAACGTTGACCTACGGCAAGCTCCGCAGCGCTCCCACGGTCGCCGCGGCGTCGGCCGCGTCCTGAAACAACGAGATCCCGGCGATTCCAGCGGCCGCGCGGCATAACCGGAAGTTCTGGAGCGTGATCCCGCCCAGTGCCAGCACCGGAATTCGCCTGCCTCGCGCGGCCTCCTCGAGCGCCGCCACCCCTTGCGGAGGCCCGTAGGCGCGCTTCGAGGATGTATCGAACACCGGCCCGAAGACCGCCAGGTCAGCCCCCTCGCTCTCGGCCCGCGCCACCTCGGCGGCCGAGTGGCAGGAGACGCCGATGAGGAAGGCATCCGGCGCCACCGCCCGGACCCGGCCCGGCGAGGGGGAATCCCCAGGCAGATGCACGCCGTGCGCCCCGGCCGCCCGGGCGATGTCCGCGCGCTCATTCACCAGGATTCGCGTCCCGTGTGGATTGGCCAGCGCCATCGCCGATTCGACCAGCGCGGCGAGGGCCCGGCCCGACAGGTCCTTCTCCCGGATTTGCAGGTAATCGACCCCGGCGGCCAGCAGCACCGCGATTCGATCGATCAGGGGCGTGGTTAGTTGCGATCGGTCGGTAATGGCGTACAGGAGCACAGGGTTGCTACAGGAGCTCGACGAAGTCGTCGATGCTCAGGCCGGCCAGTCGAAGGATGGCCCGCAACGTACCCCGGTCGAGCTCCTTATGATCCGGGACCACCACTTGCGCAAACGGTTCGTCGCGCCGGAGAATCATGTGGCTTCCTTCCTGCCGCTTCAGCGAAAAGCCGGCCCTGCTTAAGGCTTGCGCACTGCCGGCCGCTAACCGCCGGCAGCTTGCTCATACGGCCAGCAGGACGGTTTCAAAGCGCTCTTCCGGTATCGGTCTTCCGTCTTCGCGCAAGGCCGCTACGTATCCCAGAATAGCTTCCTTGATGTTCGCAATCGCTTCCTCTTTTGTTTTCCCTTGGCTGATGCAGCCGGGCAGGCTGGGGCATTCGACAACCCAGTAGCCGTCTTCACCGGGAAAGAGAACGACTTGCCTCATGTCTTGCCTCCATCCCCAACATCCGCCCGGTAGTAACATTCCCCCGCGCATGCCCGGCACAACGTCCGCCCATCCCGCAGGACCTCGCGGCGGAAGCTCACCGTCTCCCCGCAGTCGGCGCAGACTGCCTTCTCACCCTTCCATCCCGGCAGGTCCTCCGGCGGGACCTCCACCCGCACCCACTGGTGAGAGAACAGGTCTTCGTCGGCCATCTCGCGGTAGGCCGTCATCTGCTGCCGGTTCTTGTTTTCGATTTCCGGGTGCAGCTCGCCGGCCACCCTCCGGGACGACTCCTTGGCCGCCACGCGAACCGCCCGGCCGGTGGCCAGGTCGACGAAGGTGGCCGCCACTTTGCCGAAGTCGCGGAACTTGAGGGCCCGCTTGCCCATGCGGCACCCGGTGACCACCGTCACCGCGTCGGTGGCGCAGCGGTCGATCTCGACATAGGTCACGAGCCGCTTGCGGTCGCGGCCGGCCGGGTCGTCGATGCCGAGCAGCGTCAGGCCGCGCAGGGCCAGCCGCAGACCCAGGATCTGGCCGGCGCAGATGTGGCCGTGCGCCTGCGTAGCGTCCTCTACGTACTGCTCGAAGCTCTTCATGGGTTTTGCTCCGCGCGGAACTCGAACACCTGATCGCCGAGGTGGACACGGACAATGCCGGCTCCGAGCGGCTTGCCGTCATTGGGGAAAAACACCGCCCCGTCGGTGGAGTCCTTGGGTTTCAGCCGGGTCCTCACGAAGGCGATGGCCGAGGCTGCGGCCGCCGCTTTCAGGCCCGCCGGCCCTCCCATCGTCAGGGCCGCCTGGCGCCGCTGCTCGAAGCCGTTGTTCGACCGGATCCGCTCGGCCCCGTAGATGGCCTTCTCGTAAGCCGTGATTAGCTTGATGACGTCGTTGCGCCCACCGTGCTGCTGGAGCTCAGATACCACATCCTGCTCGCCCTCGGCGTGGATCACCCGGCCATCGGGGAACTGGAAGCTGAACTGCACAGGCTGCGCCACCCGCGGCACCGTCGATCCGTTGATCACCGCCGCCTGCAGCACCGCGTAGTGCCGCACCTGCAAAGGCATCTCGGCGTACATGACGGTGATCCCGGACCTGGTCTGGGTCTGGTACTTCAGGCCGCTGGCGTAGAACTCGATGACCTGGGGTGCTGCGACCGCCA
>Ga0247727_10019240_pt1 | contig 10606 bp, 8 predicted proteins | sample WisWelCaveWW1625_FD_202498 | JGI IMG/M metagenome (GOLD analysis project Ga0247727, IMG submission 202498) | Biofilm microbial communities from Wishing Well Cave, Virginia, United States - WW16-25 | ecosystem: Environmental > Aquatic > Deep subsurface > Groundwater > Cave microbial mat | place...
GCGCCCAACAGCAAGAAGACTTCCAACAGTGGGAGGATTATATGGATTGGGAGGCTGCAGACAGCGCCCGCCAAGAAATCGAACAGCGCTTGCAGGAACTCGCGGCATGGAAGACCTGAGCGCAGTTCTTTCCAAGTATCCCTTCGTCGTTAGTTACCATCTCCTCAAATTTGAGCGAACCCAAAGCACACGACGATTGAAAATCGCCGTAGATATTGCCGATGGTTCTCGACTTATCATCAGTGATGCCACCACGCCACGTGGGTTTCGTTATGCCTATCACTGGCAAGATGCAAACGGCCAATTACTGGCGAGATGGGACAACGCCCCGCACCATCGACACCTGCCCACTTTTCCAGACCATTTTCACAACGACCAAAGAATCGAGCCATCTGTTCAACCGACTATTCACGATGTGCTCAAATACATTGCCGAACAATTATCTTCAAAGCAAAGCTAATAACAATTTCTATTACTTTGAGCTCAACCATGAAAGGAGTGCGGGGTCATGATTCAGAAACTCAAGGTGTGTGCCGTGGCTTACGGCTTGAGATTCTCGTCTTTCCAACTTAATCTCATTTTGCTTTTCTCCTTTTTGTTCTTACCCGCGCCTTTCGCGCAAGGGCAAGAACGCGCAGATTCGATCAAGGCGGCGCAGGGCGCGAAAGATATTCGCACACTGGAGCCGGGCAAACCGATAGAGCGAGAGCTGTCTGGAGGCGAAGCTCATGTTTATCAAATCACGCTCACCGCAGGCCAGTATTTGCATTTGGTTGTCGAACAACGCGGCATTGATGTGGTGGTGAGGCTGTTGGGGCCTGACAACAAGCAGTTCGCTGAAGTGGATAGCCCGAATGGCGCCCAAGGGCCGGAGCCGATTTCGTGGGTGGCGGAGGCATCGGGAAGGTATCGTCTGGAAGTGCGTTCACTCGAAAAAGAGGCGCCAACTGGGCGTTATGAAGTCAAGGTTGAGCAGTTACGAGAAGCCACGACACAAGATCGGAATCGTATTACTGCTGAAATGGCTTTTGTTGAAGCAGAGCAACTGCGTGCGCAAGGGACGCGAGAATCCCTACACAAGGCGATCAATAAATACGCGGCGGCGCTGCCGTTCTGGCAAGCCATTAACGATGTTTATAAGCAGGCGGAAACGCACAACAATACCGGTACGGCCTTTTATTTCCTGGGTGAATTTCAACGGGCGCTTGATTCTTACAAAGAGGCGTTGCCGCTCATTCGGGCTGCGAATAACCGGCAAGGAGAGGCCTACACCCTCATCAACATGGGCCTCGTCTATGATGCGTTTGGCGAGAAACAAAACGCGCTTGAGTCCTACACTCAAGCACTTCATCTTCTCCGCGCGTTAGAGGATCGCTACGGTGAAGCCTTCGCGCTTTCCAATCTCGGGCTCTTGTACGATTCACTAGGTGAGAAGCAGAGGGCGCTTGAGCACCATTTCCAAGCGCTTGGGATCCGTCGAGATCTGAAAGATCAGAAAGGCGAAGCGAACACCCTAAATGGCATCGGCGCGGTCTATACCTCATTGGGGGATCTCCAGAAGGGGCTTGAGTATTTTACCCAGGCGCTTCAGCTTCGGCGAACAACCGGAGACCGCTATGGCGAAGCAGCTACGCTCAACAATCTTGGCCGTGTGTACAGCAACCGCACTGAGAAACAGAAGGCTCTCGATTACTACAACCAAGCGCTCGATCTCTGGCGAACATTAGGAGACCGGGATGGAGAAGCCACGGCGCTTAACAATATCGGGATGGTGTATTATTCATCGGGTGAAAAACAGAAGGCGATTGAATATCTAGACCAAGTCCTGCCTTTGCGCCGAGCAACACCTAATCGTAACGGAGAAGCTACCGCGCTTCAGAATCTTGGCACCATCCACGCCTCATTAGGAGATCGAAGGGAAGCAATAGAATATTACAAACAAGCGCTCGCACTTAGACGGGCAGTGGACGATCGTCATGGCGAAGCGGAATCCCTCTATAGTCTGGCGCGCGTTGACCGTGACCATGGCGATCTCAACGCTGCTCGTGACAAAATCATGGCGTCGTTAAAAGTCGTCGAGTCACTTCGCGCTAAAGTTTCAGGCCAAGGGATTCGGGCCTCCTACTTTGCCTCTATCCAACAATATTATGAGTTTTACATCGATCTTCTCATGCAACAGCACCGATTGCAGCCTGATACAGGACATGCCGCCGCGGCGTTGCACGCCAACGAACGTGCCCGCGCACGCAGCCTGCTTGAAACTTTGTCGGAAGCCCGTATCGATATTCGCCACGGTGTCGATTCAACGCTGGTATCGCGCGAACGCCTTTTGCAACAGCAGCTCAATGCCAAAGAACAAAATCGTATGCGGTTGCTCAGCGGCAACCATACGCATGAACAGGCTGAGACCGCGGAAAAGGAGATTGCCTCTCTTTTAACACAATACCAAGAAGTTCAGGGACAAATCCGCGCCAGCAGCCCAAGCTATGCCGCGCTGACCCAGCCACAGCCGCTTACTTTGGCGGAAATTCAACAGCAAGTAGTGGATGATGAGACTGTGCTTTTAGAGTACGCACTTGGTGAGAAGCACAGTTTTCTATGGGTTGTCACACCAACTGCGTTGGCCAGCTTCGAGTTGGTCGGTCGCGAAATTATCGAGACCATGGCTCGGCGGGTTTATGCTCTGCTGATGGCGCGCAATCAAAAGCCGCCGGCTGAAACCAGTGAATCGTTGGAGCAAGCTGAAGAGCAATTCTATCGCGCCGCAGATTCTTTGAGCCAGATGGTGTTGGCGCCGGCGGCATCGCTATTGGGATCGAAGCGGCTGCTCATCGTGGCCGAAGGGGCTTTGCAATACATTCCTTTCGGCGCCCTGCCTGTGCCGATGAACGATCGCACACAAGAGTTACTGAACACAAACTACCGTCCGCTGATTGTCGATCACGAAATCGTCAGCCTGCCTTCGGCTTCCGTGCTGGCGGTGCTGCGGCGTGAGCGCGTGGGACGTCACTCTGCTCCTGGCGCCGTCGTCGTGTTCGCAGATCCGGTTTTTTCCAAAGATGACCCACGCTTAAAGCGCGCTCAAAAAAATGGAGTACACCAGAGCGGCCCGAACGTGGCATCTGCGGACACGTTGCTTCAGTCGGAAGGCGATGTGCAAAGGGGCGCCGATGAAGTAGGATTGGACATTCAGCGGCTGCCGTTCAGTCGTCGAGAAGCCGATGCCATTGTAGCCCTGGCACCCGACAAAGAAAGTAGGCCCATGCTGGATTTTGCGGCCAGCCGGAAAAATCTCGAGAGCGTTGCCATGAGTCAATACCGTATTCTTCATTTCGCTACGCATGGCATGCTCAACAATGTACACCCGGAGTTGTCGGGGATCATTCTCTCGCTGGTCGACGAGCTTGGCGAGCCGCAAGACGGATTTCTGCGACTCCATGATATTTACAACTTGAATCTGTCAGCGGACCTGGTGGTGCTTAGTGCCTGTCAGAGCGCCTTGGGAAAAGAGATCAAAGGTGAAGGTTTGGTGGGATTGACGCGCGGCTTCATGTATGCCGGTGCAGCGCGGGTCGTGTCCAGCTTGTGGAAAGTTGATGATCGCGCTACCGCCGAATTGATGAAACGGTTTTACGAAGGCATGCTTGGTAAACAAAAACTGCCTCCTGCTGCAGCGCTGCGTGCGGCGCAGGTTTCCATGTTCCGGAGCGGGGACTGGCAATCGCCGTATTATTGGGCGGCGTTTGTATTGCAGGGGGAATGGAGGTGAAAAAAGGGGAGATGAAAGTAGGCAGAATTTGAAAATGCGCGAGAACAAGGCCGTGATGCGATTTTTTCTCAAATTGGGGTAGCACATGCCGACTGAATTCGAAAAATGGTTGGACCCAGATCCGAGACGTTCTCAAGAAAGGTTGGCAAGAATTCGAGAAAAACTATTCTCCAAGTTCGGCAGCAGATGGTATTTCACGAATGAGGACGTTCAGGACTGTGTGCAAGAGACGTTGAAGCGCGTTATTGGCAAAGTTGAAACTGATCCAAAAGTTCGTTCACATGAGCCTGAGGATTTCGTCAATGCAGTGGCTAACAACGTCTTGAAAGAAAAACTGGATGAAATCAAAAGAAGACGGAAGCGCGAGGAGGAACCGATTGACGACGGAATTCCTACTGAAAATCCGGAAGACCAGATATTGACGGAGATGGAACAAGAACAACTGCGCAACTGTCTGTATGACTGCATGAGCAAACTCACACCCGTTGAACGCAACATAGTGATCGAACGCTTTCCTTTGGCAAATGGCCATCCGCCTGAACGGTCCACGATGCCCAGAGGGGCGTGGACCACTGCGAAGAGAGTCCGTTTGCACCGCATCATACGCCATAGATTGAAACCCTGCATGAACGAGTGTATTAATCGAGGTCAGCCCTAATGAAACGAATGGCGTGATTTCCCATTACTCCAGAGGATAAAACCACGAAAAAACATGAAATCGCAAGATGAAATCCTGATGCAGTACCTTTTGGGCGAATTGCCTGAAGAGCAGCAGTTGCTGTTTGAGGAGACATACTTCAAGGATGATGAGCTGTACGAAAGACTGATGGATATCGAAGACGAGTTGATTCGCCTATATCTCCTCAATGAGCTTCCCGAATCGCGCCGCCTTCTCTTCGAAAAGCATATCCTTTCTCGGCCGTGGAAGCGCGAGAAAATCAAGCTATCCCAGGCCTTGATGGCGTACACCCGCACACAAAGAAAACCCGAGCCATCGTCTTTGAAAGAAAGGATTCGTTCTCTCGTCAATGAGTTCATCGAATTGCTAAACTCTCAAGCGACTGCCGTCAAATGGGCTTATGTGACTGCCATGTTATTGATGGTGGCGGGTAGTTCTTGGTTGTTTCTTCAGACACATGATATTCGCACACAACTCGCACAGGTTGAGAATGAGCGATTCACTCTGCTGCATGAGCAGCAAAGTTTACAGCGACAAGTCGATGCCCAGCAAGTGGAGAATGATGCTCTAAGAGAACAATTGCAAAAACAACAAAACAGACTGACCGAGTTAGAGAAAGCGCCAAGCGGCAAGGTTTCGTTCCTTGCTGATATTATCACGACACGGCTTGCACCAGGCGTATTGCGCGACTCGAGCGGAGTGAAAAAACTTCGCCTAACGAAGGAAACGCGCTTACTCCAGCTTGAACTATTACCCGAAAACGCAGCGAGCTTCATCGCCTACCGCGCCTACATAGAAACCCCGGAGGGGGATACGCTCCTGGCGCAATACCGATTGCCTGAGCACCAGACAACCTCTGGCAAATTGATCATTCTCTCGTTGCCGGCTACTGTCCTGCCACCAGACGATTACATCATCTCCCTCTATGGTGTAACTGAAATGCGAGAATTCGAGATGGTAGGTACATATTTCCTCCGCGTTGCGCGAGAATGATACGACTGGCAACAATCAGATAGATACTCCCACAATATTGCAATTTTTTCCGTACTCCATTACGCCGTATTTCCCCTCACTTTTCCCACTCTGTTGTTCAAGCTCATCATCGCCCTTCACCCTTCCCGCCAAAATAATGTGCTTTTCAATGTAACGATTTGAGTTCTGCGCCATTAACAGATTAGAAGGCAGGAAATCTGCAAATCAGTTTTCAGCAGTAGTTACCCCTGTTCATCTTGCTCAGAAAGCGGCACGGCTACCTGGAGCGCAACGAAAAAATAAAGCTGCAACGCTGTGTGTAGGAGGATACTTCAATGGCTTCAACTATCGCATTCGGTCTTTTGATCGCATTGGATTTCTTGGCGGTCCTTGCAACCGTCTCGGCTGCCAGCAAATTTGCTCGCGGCTGGTTTAGCGGCATCATCTGCGGTGCAATGGTCGAGCTGATTCGCGTCCTTGCGGCCATGGGCATCACCAACACCCTCGGCATCGGCGGGAGAATCTCACCGAGTGACACGATGGTTTGGTTGATTAACTTGCGGCTGTTCAATATCCCGATTTTGTTAGGATTGGGCTATATGGCGGGATTGTCGGCTGCGCAAGAGGCTAAAATGAAGAAGGTGCTCTGCCCGCACTGCCAGAAGGAGAGCAGCCTCAACACGGCGGTCGTCAAGGCGAAATCGATGGACTCAAGGGAATACCAGGAGGCATGTCCCCATTGCCATGCCAACGTGACGTATAATGTGGACACCTTTGAGGTCGTTGCAAAGGCGTAATTGTAAGTAGTAACGCGCGAATTATGCGGTCGGGAAGTTTTCTTCGTTGTTCAACTCAAATAACAAATTTGGTACTCATCAGAAAGGAGAAATGCGATGAAAACGCGATTTAGCTATTGCAGAAAAGCCCTATTTCTTTTTGGGCTTGTTACGGTTAGTAGCTGTACCCAAACAGAAGAACCAACTGCGCCGCAGTATCAGCAACCTTCGGATGCCAAATTGCTGTTGAAAGCTTTCACGACGAGTTGCGCTGATGCTCCAGCAGGTCTGGTAAGCTGGTGGCCGGGCGACGGCAATGCCAACGACATTCAGGGCGGCAACAATGGGACATTGCAAAACGGCGCGACGTTTGTGCCGGGCTTGGTTAGCCAGGCATTCAGTTTAGACGGCGTTAATGATTTCATCGACATTGCGAATTTTTCTGCTCTAGATGGATCAAATAGTGCGACGTTTGAATTCTGGATCAATCTTCACGCTATTCCATCTGATCCGCAATGCAATTCCGGTAGTTGCGCCTCCGTTTTGTTCAGCAAAAACGATTTTGTGTTAGCACTTTCCATCCATCACACTTTGGCAATTGAAGTTTCCCGTGGCAATGGCGTCAACTGGGGTAGCCCAAGCCATACCTTAAGCGATGGAACGCTTACGGGATTGAATCAATGGAATCACGTGGCGGTCGTTGTGCAAGGAACAACGGATGAGGTCTACATCAATGGAGCTTTGGTCAGCTCTAAAATGCAAGATGAAAGCGCATTCGCCAATTTTAGCGGCTTGGTTTTGGGTTCTGCATTTTCAGGCAGTTATCTATTCCTGAATGCCGACCTTGATGAAGTCTCCATTTACAACCGCGCCCTCACCGCAGCAGAAGTTCAAGCCATCTATAGCGCCGGTAGTGCGGGCAAGTGTAAGATTACGACGGTTCAAATAGATATCAAACCTGGTGCTTTTCCGAACAGGCTTAACCCCAAGAGCAAGGGTGTGATTCCTGTGACCATCCTCTCCACAGCGAGCTTCGATGCGACAACGGTCGATCCGCTGAGCGTTCGATTCGGCCCCGCTGGCGCAACCGAGGCGCACAACAAAGGTCATCTTGGTGATGTTGATGGTGATGGAGATCAAGATGTATTGCTGCATTTCAAAACACAGCAAACCGGCATTCAATGTGGTGATACGTCTGCTTCACTGGCAGGAAGCACCTTCAGTGGGAAGGCGATCAAAGGGACAGATTCGATTCAAACAGTGGGATGCAATTGAGCGAGCCAAAACATGCTCATCGCAAAGTGGGAAATCTTTTGAGGTCAAGTCAAACAACAAATTGGGTTTTCAAATTTAAGGAGACAGCCATGTTGAGAAAAAGCCTGAGTATCGTCGTGGTAACGTATGGCTTGTTTATCGTTGCCATGGTGTCCTGCGGGAAGAAGAGTGGCGAGCAGATCATGACGAATCAGCCTGAACCGCCCAAGCCGATCGTTTTGCCGCCAGGCGTAACGAAGTTGGTGATTGGGAAAGGTTTTAACAATCAAAGAGATTGCAAAATCACGGATTCCTTGTCTGTGCCAATCAGGTTTCCGGCGGGCACAACCCGCATCGCTTATCAACTTGTCGTTAATCCCAATCAAGTTCAGAGTGTTCAGATTTCTCTCCGTGGTGATGGTCTTGAGGGAGGGCTTCAAACCGTGTTCTGTGACAAATATGCGATTATCCTGGGCGTGCCCAAACAATCTCAATGGGGCGGAACCATCAACCGTGCCGGCGGCCTTGCATTCAAAGCCGGCTCTTATGTGTTCAAATTTACCGTCAATGGAAATTCAGTGGAAGTGCCGTTTGCAATTCAGTAATCAGAGAGTCGACCGGTTCAAAGATGTCAAAATTATCCTTTAAGGAGGGAAGTATGATTACAAAGAGATGGCAAAGAACAGTTATTGCCGTAGGTTTGGGTCTTGCCATTCTGACGGCATTGCTTAAACCATCAGTAGCTCAAACCAGCATTGTACCTAATACGAGTACTGCGCTAACCTTACAAGATCCGAATCCCGAAACCGCTGCTGAATTTGGTACTAGCGTGCTGATGGCTGACCTGAATGGCGATGGTCATTCGGATGCGGTGGTGGGTTCACCCCTAGCGGATGTGAACGGCTTGGTCAGCGCTGGACACGTTTCCATTTTCTTCGGACCGGCTTACTCTACTTCTCCTATCGTTATCAATGACCTCATACCAGAAGCGTCTGCCCTCTTTGGTAAGGCATTAGCAGCGGGTGATCTAAATAAGGATGGGATTAAAGATTTAATTGTGAGTGCATCAGGCTCGGATGTCAGCGGGAGTAGTGACGCCGGCGAAGTTTTCGTGCTGCTCGGCAGCCAGTCTTTTGACGACGTGAGTGATTTTACCTTGAGAGCTCCTTCGCCAAGAACCTTTGCTGAATTTGGCTCCTCCTTAGCCACTGGCGACATTAATGACGATGGTATCGATGATTTAATCGTTGGCGCCGTGGGCAATGAGGAGGCTTTTGTGTTTCTTGGGGGTAATCTATTTAACAGCATCTCTGACTTTACATTACACCCTCCAGCTTCGGCATCGGCGGATTTTTTTGGCTACGCCATAGCTATAGGCGATGTCAATGGGGATAAGATAAAAGATGCGATCATCACTGCACCTCATTCCAGAGTCGGGAACGCTTCAAGCGCTGGACAGGCTTTTGTCTTCTTGGGAGGAGCAAATTTTGATACGAGTTCAGATTTTACTCTGCAGGATCCCAATCCGAATCCTAATTTCCTAGTTAGGTTAGGCGTCTCCATCGTTGCCGGTGATATCAATGGAGATAACATTGACGATCTTATGATCGCCTCTTTCGGTAAGGGCCCGAGAACCACGACAGGTGAAGAGATCTTAATATACTTCGGCGCTTCACCCTTCAACACTTCGATCGATGCAATGCTGGTGAACCCATCGCCTGAGTCCGGTAAACGTTTCGCACCGGCTTTGGCATGTGGCGATCTCAATGGGGACAACGTGAAGGACGTTGTGATGGGAATTTCCGGTATTAGCGTCAATGGCATTAAAGGCGCCGGCAAGGCTTTCATTGTTTACGGCGATTCGCCGTTTAATACAGTTATTGATAGCACATTGCAGGATCCCAATCCGGAATTCCAAGCACGCTTCGGCGGATCCGTTGCCATCGCCGATCCGAAAGCTGATATTTTGGTTGGTGCGAATGGTTCGGCTATTTTCACTACAGGCCAAAGGGATTTTTGGGGAGTTACCGATGATGGGTATACGGTTAGCTTTGATCTCTCTTCTAATGGTACGTCAATTGAACCGTTTTCAATTACTTTCTTTGGTTTTAGCTTGGACTTTGATTATGCGACATGGCAAACTAATTATCCATCACTGTCTATTGTCAATAATCAGGTCCGTTATGTAACTTCAAACGATTATTTGCAAGGTACTTTCATAACACCAGATCAATTGGAGGGTGCAGTTTTCAGCAGAAGATTCATGAATGGCAAGCTCTTTCAAAGCGATTCTTTGAATTTTTTTGCTAAGCGCGGTGGCTTTGCCGGTGAGGCTTTTGTTTTTTCGTCGCCGGTTACTTCCATCGAGAGTAAGAACGCAGGATTGACACCCAGCGATTTCGTGCTGGAACAGAACTACCCCAACCCCTTCAATCCATCAACGACGATCAGCTTTACGCTGCCGCGGCCGAGTTTTGTAACGCTCAAGGTGTCCGATATTCTCGGAAAAGAGGTTGCGACATTGGTGGCTGAACAGCTTCCGACAGGAAGGCATCGAGCGGTCTGGAATGCCAGCGGCTTTGCCAGCGGCGTATATTTCTATCACTTGCAAGCGGGTGAATTTGTGGAGACGAAGAAACTCCTGCTGCTGAAATAGTATCTAATGACCAAAGTTGAACAACCGCCCGGACGTTAAAAGCGTCCGGGCGTAAGTGCAAGCCAAGCCCGCTGTTGATTTTGCGCCGGAAGCCGGCTCATCTTCTGCTGTCATTCGCACGAATGCAGCGGCAAGATGATGACAATTCAAATAGTGCTTCCCCCCCAACCCTGCGCATCATAATCATCGTCACTGGCCGGACATTCACCTTCTCGCCAATAAAGCCTTTATGCTGCTTGACTTTCTCGCGCAGCACGTTTATCTTCTACCGTCAACATAGTTCATGGAGAAATCGCAATGAGTCTCGCAACTGCTTTCCCACAGCCGGCATCTAAGACACTTCATGCCGAACAGGAGTGGCCGCCGCAGGGCGAATGGACCTACGAGGATTACTGTCGCCTTCCCGACGATGGCTGGAGATATGAAGTCATTGAAGGAGAATTGTATATGACACCGGCGCCTGAGCCAGTTCACCAAGAGTGCGGTGGCAACCTGTTTGC
>Ga0247727_10019241_pt1 | contig 10606 bp, 6 predicted proteins | sample WisWelCaveWW1625_FD_202498 | JGI IMG/M metagenome (GOLD analysis project Ga0247727, IMG submission 202498) | Biofilm microbial communities from Wishing Well Cave, Virginia, United States - WW16-25 | ecosystem: Environmental > Aquatic > Deep subsurface > Groundwater > Cave microbial mat | place...
GTCCTGCTGGCGATTTTTACGAACATCCAAAACGGCAAATTCGACGCGGCGCTGGGCGATCTCGGCGGCTATGCGTACCGCATCGCGCAAAATCGGCTCAACGATTATCGGAAAAAGATCAAAGAGAAAATCATGGATCTTGTTGAGCCGCAAGCGGCTGCGGACGATTCGCCGGTCGCGGTGGATGCTGATGACCGGCGGATGATCAAAAGCGCCATCCAAAATCTGCCGGGAAAATATCAAGAGGTGCTGCAGCTACATTTTTTTAACGATTTGTCGATGCATGAAGTGAGCGCCAATCTCGGGGTGCCTGCGCAGAAAGCTTACAATTTAAAAAACTATGCCCTGCAACTGCTGCGGGCGCAGTTGAAAAAAGACGATTTTTTTTAAAGTCCGAAGTCGCGAAGTCCGAGGTCCTAAGTCGCTTGAAAAATAATTTTTCAAGATTCTTGCATTTGATTCCAAGTAGAATAGAAGACCAATGCCGTTCCGTGAGCAATTTATCCTTTCAAGGTGAATCATGCGACGTTCCAAAATAAATAAACAAAATCCCGCCGGGCCGGAGGCCGGGGAAAGCGATCTGATCGATCGTTATCTCGACGGGCTGCTCTCCGAGCCGGAACGGGAAGACTTTGAAGCGCGCTGTTTCCGCGATGACGCGTTTTTTATGGAAGTGCGCGAGCGCGAAAGGCTGCGCCAAAAGGTTGCGAAGGTCATTCAGGAAGAGGGCGCCGAAATATTCGGCGTCGCCCCGGCGCGGCCAAAAATCTGGGGGCAGTTGGTGGAGGGCTGCAAGCGTTTTTTCGTTTTCGAGCGGCCGCTCGTGCCGCGCTGGAGCTATGCGCTCGCCACGGTCAGCGTGGTGGCGATCATCGGTTGGGGAGTTTATCAGAATCTAAAGAATAATCAGGAAAGTGGCGCCGAGGCGCCATTGGCAGTAGAACAAAAGGAGAGCCCAATCTCCGGCGAAACAAAAGAACCCACCGACTTTCAGCCGGAAGATTCTTTGCAGGTGGAGATTGGCGTCGAGCAGCTTTACGCCGCCAATTTTACGCCGGTGCCCCATCTGGAAAATTGGCTGGAAGAAACCACGCGCTCGGAGAGCGCCGCGATTGACAGCGTCTATTTGCCTCGTCGCGGAGAAAAAATCGTTGCCCGGGAAATCGTCTTGCACTGGAAAATGAGCGCAAAAACGCCGGTTTCCCTGCGTATCCTGAGCAATGTTGAAAAAGAGCTTTTTGCCCTCGCGCCGGACCTAACGACGTTTCCTGATATAAAAGTTCTCGTGCCGGCGGAAATTTTTAAAGAACCCGGGCTTTATTATTGGAAAATCGAGGATGCCAATGACGTGCTCTTCGTGGGCAAATTTATTTTTCTGCCGCCTGGGAATAAATTCCCAGGCTTAATTGTCCATTAACACAAAACTGCTCCACAACCTCGGCGCCGCCGTGGCTTTATTCGCCATCATCTTGAGCTTCGCCAGCCGCAGCGCCTGAGAATAGCTCTTGCCCTCGAGCATGTGCCGGTAAAACGCCACCATCAAATCACGCGTGTGTTGGTCGGGAACCTTCCACAGCGAGAAAATCAGATTTGCAGCGCCGGAGTACAAAAAGCCGCGCGTCATCGCCATCATGCCCTCGCCCTGAATCAGCTTGCCCAATCCGCTCTCGCAACTGCTGAGCACCACCAGATCGGCGGTCAGTTCTAGATTGTAAGTTTCCGCCGCATACAGCACGCCGTCTTCTGATACCGTCGAATCCGTGGGCTGTGCAAAAACGATTCCCGACAGCGCGGGCTTGTCGGGGTTGATAAAGCTGTGCGTGGCAATGTGGACGTAGCGATAGTTTTTGATATCCGCTTTGAAATTTTGCTCCGTCGCCTGAGCGTGGAAATAGCCGATGTTCTTTTCGTCTTTGGTTTTTTTGATGAAAAGCGTGACAATGGATTTCACCTCGCCTTCGCTGTGCTTCAGCTCGCCGAACTTGCGGCCGTCGACCACGATGGCGCGCAGCGTTTCACCATTTTTTTCACGCCACAGGGGAAGATCGTGGCTGACCAGCGTATATCCCGTCTTGTCCTTGTCGCGAAATACCGGCGCGAAACCCATGAAGCCGTTTGGGGGCGCCGCGTTATCTGCCGACGGCTTGGCATGTTCCTGCAAGCTTTTGGCATAAAGTGTCGCGGAGTAGTGGTAAGAAATATCGAAGGGCTTCACCAAATAGTCGAGCGCGCGGTAATCGACGGTTTTTCCCTCAAACTGAACAGGCGTTTTCAACAAGGCTTCGAAGGGCACCTTATAAAGAATGTTGTGCGGGATGATGATGAGCCTTTTCTTCACGGCAATTTTTTTCTCCACCGGCGCGATCAACAGTTTGTAAAGCGCGTGTGCGGAAGAAAGAAATTGCGGCGTGTCGGCTTTGCGCACGGCGGAATAGAACGCCTCCACCAGCTTGACGAAGCCCGAATCCTTCGGCAGGGTGATCACCTCGAATCGATCTTTGGTGACGGCAAAAATGTGCAACGCGCTATCGCCGACAAAGTATTCGAACACCGCGACGCGAGCCGCCAGATTTTTTTGCAGCTCCGGCACGGAAACGGTGCGGGTTTGATATTTCAAATCGTAATAGCGCGGATAATCTTTTTCGAGATGCTTGAGCAAAGCGTTGTGTGCCGCCGCCAACACCAAATACTGCTCCTCCAGATTTTTGCTTTTCAAGCTATCTGCCGGGCTTTTCTTTGGCGCGTCTTTTTTTATTTCCGGCTCGATGGCAGCCATTTGCTCTCGCATGGTTTTGTCCTTCTGCAACAAGCTGTCCGGAATGCCGGCGAATGCTCTGGCGGCGGCTTCCTGCAGCGCCTGCGACAAAACTCCGGCCCGAGCCCGTTCGGAGTAGGTAAACGCCTCGTGCAACTGTCCAGTTTGCAATTGCAAGCCGACGATTTGGTCGAAAACCTGGGTGAATGCCTCGAAGTAATCTGCGCGGGTGGTTTCGCTTTTGCCACTCTGAGAACGCAGCCGTTCGGCGTAGCGCAGCGCTTTTATGAAATCGTCAAGGGCACCCTTGTCTTCTCTCTGCAACCGGCGTATTTGCCCTCGGAAGCGGTAAGCCCGCGCATATAAATAAAACTGCTCCGGTTTGGCTTTCAGAAGGTCAAAGGCGCGGTCGAGGAGAATCAAGCAAGTATCGCCTTTAGAGCGATCCTGCTTGAGAATGGTATCAATCAGGTTGGCCAGACAGCCGATCATTTCGAGGCTTCCTGTCGTTCCGGCTTTTTGATGGATGGCCAGGGCCTTCTCAAAAAACGTCCTGGCCTGCACATACTTGGATTGCGCCAGATGGAGCAGAGCCAAATTATTGAGCAGCATCGCCACCTGGCTATGGTTTGGCCCCAAAACTTTTTCCATGGTCGCCACCGCACGCGTGTGGAGCGACTCGGCTTCGGCATACTTCTTACCCAGTCTGGACAAAATCACAGCGAGATTGGTCTGGCAGACGGCGACATTGCGATGGCTTGAGCCAAAATTTTTCTCCGCGATCGCCAGGGCGCGACGATTAAGCGGTTCGGCTTCGGCATATTTACCTTGGTCCCGGTAGAGTCTTGCCAAATTGTTGCAGCCTTCGGCTACCTTGCTATCTTCGGGCCCCAACGTTTTCTCCAAAATCGCCAAGGCCCGCATATAAAACGGCTCGGCCTCGGCGTATTTATTTTGACCGCGCACAATTGCCCCCAGATGTAAAAGGATATCGGCAACTTGGGTATAGTTTGGCTCCGGGCTTTTTTCCTGAATCGTCAAAGCCCGCTGCAGAAGAGATTCGGATTCAGGGAATCTTCTCCGCGTATTGCGGAACAAGGCCAGTGGAATCAGAGTCCTGGTCAGAGCCGGATGATCCGGCCCCAAAACTTTTTCTCGTATCGCCAGCGCTTTTTCCAAAAGTGAATCAGCCGCCGCAAAGCGCCGCTGTTTGTTGTAAAGGTCCGACAAAAAATTAAGACTGGCTGCTACCTTGAGATGATCTGGCCCCAACACCTCCAGACGGATATTCAGCGCTTGCTCATAGCGTGATTTGGCCTCGGCCTGTTTGCCCTGTGCGAGATCAGCATGCGCAATGCTATCCAGGCTGTCGGCTTGAATGATCGAGCCGTCGGTTGCAGTCGCCTCGCGGTGGACCGTCCATTTAATCTCATAATCCCCGGTTTGGCCGGCCGCCAGTGTGGCGATTTTCACCATCCAAACGCCTTCGGTATCCGAGATCCAGGCAGCCTTTTCGGTTTCTCCGTTATCTTTCGGATCGTTGAACGTGCCGCGAAGAGCGCCAGCGGGATCCACAATGTGTATTGTTACATTAATAATACTCTTTTGTGAAACTTCCACAACCACCTGGCCGCTTGAGCGTACCGCATACCACTCGACATTACTATTCTTTTGTGAAACTTCTACAACCGCGAACTGGCCTTTGGCGAGGGCCAAATGCCATTCGTGTATCGTTCCAGGCGCGAGCGTTCTCGTCTGCGGCGCTCCCAACTTCAAGTCGCCCTGCAGTTCAATTTTTTCTTGCGCCGGCTGCGCTTGAACGGCGTTGGAAGTCCACGAACAGAGAAAAACAATGAGCAAACGATTGAGGAATTTTGCTTTCATTTTCCCAACCTTCCGAGAGAATGAGAAGTTTTTCTATTTCTGGAGTTTGAAGAAAAATTTGAATTGTCGGCCGTAGCGCAGACTTCCAGTCTGCAAACCAGGCAAGCAGGCAGGTGCCTGCGCTACAATACCTTCGCGGTCGTGATAGTTTTTTCAGGAATACTATGTTACTCCGCGCCAATCAACACAAAGCTGCTCCACAACCTCGGCGCCGCCGTGGCTTTATTCGTGATCATCTTGCGCTTCGCCAGCCGCAGCGCCTGAGAATAGCTCTTGCCCTCGAGCATCTGCCGATAAAACGCCACCATCAAATCGCGCGTGGGTTTGTCCGGCGCTTTCCATAATGAGAAGAGCAAATTCGAAGCGCCGGAATATAAAAAGCCGCGGGTCATCGCCATTATGCCCTCGCCTTGAATCAGCTTGCCCAGGCCGCTCTCGCAACTGCTCAGCACCACCAGGTCGGCGTTCAAATTCAGATTATATGTCTCGCCCGCATACAGCACGCCGTCTTCCGCCGCGGCCGAGTCCGTGGGTTGTGCGAAGATGATACCGGACAGAGCCGGTTTCTCCTCGTTAATAAAACTATGCGTCGCCACGTGTACGACGCGAAAATTCCGGCAGGCCTTTTTGAAATTCTGCTCCGTCGCCTGGCCGTGAAAGTAACCAAGGCTCGGCTCCTGCGGCGCTTTTTTGGCGAAAAACGACACGATGGATTTCACCTCGTCCTCGCTGTGTTGGAGCTCGCTGAATTTTCGGCCATCAACAACGATGGCGCGCAGGCTTTCGTCATTTTCCTCGCGCAAAATCGGCAGGTCTTTGCTCGCCAAAGTGTAACCGCCCGTCTCGTTGCTGCGAAACACCGGCGCAAAACCGAGAAAAGCATGGCGGGAAATTTTTTGCTCCTTCTGCTGCAAGCCTCGCGCATAGAGCGAGGCCGAGTAGTGATAGGAAAGATCAAAATGCCTGGCCAGATAATCCAGTTTGCGATAATCAACCGGCGCTGTTTTTTTGTTGTCACTTGCCGGCGTTGGCAATAACGCTTCGAATGGCACTTTATAAAGAATGCTGTGTGGGATGATGATCAGCTTCTCTTTGCCGGTGAGATGCTCCGCCACCGGCGCGAGGAGAATTTTGTATAGCGCGTGCGCCGAAGTTAAATATTTCGGCGTGTCGGCTTTGCGCACCGCTTGATAAAACGCGTTGACGAGATGGATGAAACTGCTATCTTTGGGCTGCGAGGCCGCCTGAAATTGCGTTTTGGAAACCACGAAAATGTGCAGCGCGCTATCACCGACAAAGTATTCGAGCAGCGCCGCGTTGTCCGGCAAGCGCGCTTGCAAATCCGCCACCGCGACGGCGCGGGTTTGATATTTCAAATCGTAATAGCGCGGATAGTTTTGTTCGAATGCTTTCTGTAACTCATGGTGAGCGGTCAGCAAAGGCTGATATTGGCTTTCCAGATTGCTGATTTTCAAGCTGTCGCGCTGGCTGCTTTTCTGCCGCGCTTTTTGAATTTCAGTTTCATAAGCTAAAATCTGGTCGCGCCAAGCCTGGTCTCTCCGCAACAGGCTATCCGGAATTCCCGCAAAGGTTTTGGCGGCGGCTTCCTGAATGGCCTGTGAGAGAACCCCGGCGCGAGCGCGTTCCGAGTAATCGAAAGCATTTTGCGGCTGCCCGGCCTCCAATTCCCAGCTTACGATCTGGTCAAAAGATTTTGCGTACGGTTTAAAAAATCCGTGCGGACTTCCTCGCTTCTGCCGGTTTGGGGCCGCATTGCTTCGCCTAAACGCACGGCTTCGGCGAGATCAGCCAGAGCGCGCTGCAAATCGCCCTTGTGCTTGCGAATTTGCGCCCGCAAGACGTACGTATCGGCTCTAAAAGTAGGATTGTATTTAGCTGAATCAAGGATGGCCATGGCGCGTTCGATTAAAGGCAGGATGGTTTCCGCCGGCGCGCCACCTTTGTAGAACATCGCCTTCGCCAGACTCTTGAGTCGCAGACCGAGGTCAGGATGGTTTGCTCCAAGAGCTTTCTCCGCGATCTCGATCGCCCGCCGATAAAGTGGCTCGGCCTCGGCATACTTGCCCTGGTTGATGCAAAGCTCCGCCAGGTTGTTTAGGCTCTCGCCGACAAGGGGATGTTCCCTCCCCAAAGCCTTCTCTCGTATCATGAGCGCGCGCGCATAAAGCGGCTCGGCCTCGATATATCTGCCTTGTCTATCGTAAAGCAATGCCAGGTTGTTGAGGCTCTTGGTCACATCGAGATGCTCTGTTCCAAAAGTTTTCTCGCTAATAGCCAGAGAACGCTTAAAGAGTAGTTCGGCTTCGGCGAACTTGCCTTGGTCGACATAGAGCGCTCCCAGGTTGTTAAGGCCTTCACCAACTTCAGGATGATCCACCCCGCGAGCCGTCTCGCGAATGGTTAAAGAACGCTTATAAAGCGGCTCGGCCTCGGCATACTTGCCGCGGGCACAATAAAGTGTCGCCAGATTGTCGAGGCTGAGGGCCAGACCGAGATTATTCGACCCCCCAATCTTTTCCCAAATGGACAAAGCCCGCATATAAAGCGGCTCGGCCTCGTCGTACTTGCCCTGGATATGGAAGTGCGCGGCGAGATCGTTGAGCGGGTCGGCCATGCCGGCATGGTCCGGCCCCAGCGCTTTCTGCGCGATGTTCAAGGAGCGCAGAAACAGCGGTTCCGCCTCGGCATACCTGGCCTGGGCGGAGTAGAGCGCGGCGAAGTTGCCAAGCGGACCGACCAGGCTGGGATGATCCAGTCCCAAATTTTTTTCACGAATGCGCAGGGCGCGCTTATAGAGCGGCTCGGCCTCACTGTAGCTGCCTTGACGGTAATAGAACACCGCCAGGTTTTGGAGGCTGGTGCTGATATCCGGATGATCCGGCTCGAGGCTTTTCTCCCTGATCTCCAGTGACCGCTTGTAAAGCGGCTCGATTTCGGCAAATTTGCCCTGAGCATTGTAGAGCACCGCCAGGTTGTTGAGACTTCTGGCTACCGTAGGATGATTCGGTCCGAGAACCTTCTCTCGAATGGCCATCGAACGTTTATAAAGCGGCTCGGCTTTGTCATACTTGTTTTGGAGCTGATAAAGATTCGCCAAACTATTGATACTCTCGGCCAAATCAAGATGATCCGGCCCCAACGCCTTCTCCCGAATCTCTATTGCTCGCAGAAAGAGCGGCTCAGCTTCCACATACTTGCGCTGGCCGTAGTAAGTTTGCGCCAGATTATTCAAACTATCGGCTTCCGTGATCTGCCGATCGCTTGCCGTGGCCGCACGCCGGCTAACCCATTTGATTTCATAATCTCCCGCCCGGGTAGCTCGGACCGGCGCGATTTTCAACTTCCACGCGCCGGAGGTATCCGCGATCCAGGTGGCCTTTTCCTTTACCCAACCGCTACTGGTTGGCGTATTGAATGCCGTCCGTTGCGCCTCTCTCGGATCGACAAGGCGGACCATCACATTGATGCTATTTTCTGCAACTTCCACCGCGACAAATTGACCCTTTTTAACCGTCAGGCTCCAGACGTGAACCGTTCCAAGTGCCAACGTTCTCGTCTGCGGCGCTCCCAGCTTCAAATCGCCCTGCAGTTCGACTTTTTCTTGCGCCGGCTGCGCTTGCGCGGCTGGGGACGGCCAGGCTAAAATGAGCAGGAGCAGCCCGAGAAAGCGAAAAATTTTTTGAGTGGATTGCATCGTTCTTCCTCCTTGTGATCAGCACGAGATTGTTTGTTCTTGATAGTTTAAATAGACGAAAAAAACGTCCCAATTTCCCCTGCTGAAGCCAAATATTTCTGGGCGTTAATCCCCCGCGATTTATCGCGCGCGTGCGTTTTGAAAAATTTTCACCAGCTCGTCAAGCCGGTTGATTTTCAAAACCTCCTGCTCCGTCACCACTTCAAACGGATCGAGCAGAATCGGCGCCATCCCGGCCCGCCGCGCGCCGATAACGTCACGGTCGTAATTATCGCCGACATAAACACACCTCTCCGCCGGCAAATTGAGCTGCGCGAGCGCCATTTCAAAAATTTTGGGATCCGGTTTCTCGACGCCGGCGACCTGCGAGTCGAGGAGACAATCAAAAAAATGCGTCAGGCCGAATTTTTTCATCGCGCCGGCGATGGAGCCGTCGGAATTGGAAATGACGCCGAGTCGATAGCCGAGTTTTTTCAGCCCGGCAAAAACTTCGGGGGCCGTGGGATCGAGCCAGTTCCACAGATGTTCGCGTTTGTGGCGCGCGAAAATGCGCGGCAAAATTTCGGGAATTTGATTCTCCGGCGCGCCGGCAAATTGCATCCAGAACTTGAAAAATTCCTGCCAGCGCTCGACCTCTCGATAGCGAAAAATTTTCTCGCGCGCGGTGGCCGCGCCTTTGTTGAGCGTTTCGATATCGGTGGCAACGCCGTATTCCGCCAGCAAATTTTTCAAAAATGGAAAGTCGGGATAAAGAAAAGTTTGCCCGACGTCGAACAGAATGGCTTCGATGTTCTTCATGTCAATCTCCGGAATCTGCAGAGGGCAGAGCGCATGGCGCAAAGCGAGACACGAATACCGCTATGCCCTCTGCACTATGCTCTATGCGCAACGACAAATCTCGCTAAATCCGTTGCCGCCTCGCTGTTGGGAAAAATGGCGCGGGCTTCTTCGACCAACGCGGGCAAATCTTCCTGACGCAGGCGGCCGCTGAAGTGAGTTAATAAAAGTTTTTGCACGCCGCACGTTCGTGCCAGTCGCGCGGCGTCGCCAGACGTCGAATGCCCGGTTGCATGCGCGTGCTCGACATCAGCTTGCGGAAACGTCGAATCCGCGATCAGCACATCGGCGTTGGCCGCAAGCTTTTCTGCTCCCGCACACGGCGCCGTATCCAAACAATACGCGAGTTTCAAACCGGGTCGAGGCGGGCCGAGAACGTTTTCCGGATGAACGCGACGGCCATTCGGCAAAATGATGCTCTCGCCGCGCTGCAACCGGCCGCGCTCCGGGCCATTCGGCACACCGAGCTGATCGGCGCGCTCCACATCAAATCGTCCCGGTCGCGCCGCTTCTATCAATGCAAAACCGGCCGTGAAAATGCGATGCGACAACGGCTGCCATTCGATATGAAATTCCTCGGTTTGCCACAACGCCGCCGGCGTCGTTGCGCAAATTTCGTGAATCGCCAGCGGATAGCCGAGCGTGAATTGGCAAAGCTGTTGATGAAAGCGAATATATTCGGCAATTCCCACCGGCCCGAACAATTCAATCTGCTGATGACAACCGGCCATGTGCAGGCTCGTCAACAAGCCCGGCAAGCCGAAGAGATGATCGCCGTGCAAATGCGTGATCAAAATATACCGCAATTTCCCCGGCCTTAATCCGGCCTTGCGAAATTGCATCTGCGTGCCCTCGCCACAATCAAAGAGAAAAATTTCGCCCCGGCGGATGACGGCCGTGCCGGAAAGATTGCGGTCGTTGATTGGCGCCGCCGATCCGGTGCCGAGGAAGATGATTTCGAGCATGAGTTGAAGTATAGCGGAATATTTTGAAATGGGCAAGAGGATTTTGATGTAATGTTCTTTTAGAAAAAACCAAGCTCACCGCCTTCAAGTTCAAATCTACAGGAACTCATGCAACGCGCCTTTCGCGGAGAGCTGGTGGGGGAATAAAAAAACGTCGTGAAACTTTAATTTCACCGGATTAAAATTTCGCTTGTTTTTTATCAAAAAATGTTATATTTTTATACATCAAAGTGACCTTTGCAAGGGTACTTTCATGAAAAAAAATATAACATTACTGGGGCCGAAAGAAGCGGAATTTCTCGCCGGCGTTTCCTCGACCAACAACCAGCAGTTTAGCACGGAGGCTGCCATTCAGTTTTGGGGCAGCAGCGCGATGGCCAAAAAGAAGCTCTATGTGCTGGAGCGAAAGGGCTGGGTGGCGAGAATCGAACGCGGAAAGTACATCGTTAT
>Ga0247727_10019242_pt1 | contig 10606 bp, 8 predicted proteins | sample WisWelCaveWW1625_FD_202498 | JGI IMG/M metagenome (GOLD analysis project Ga0247727, IMG submission 202498) | Biofilm microbial communities from Wishing Well Cave, Virginia, United States - WW16-25 | ecosystem: Environmental > Aquatic > Deep subsurface > Groundwater > Cave microbial mat | place...
TCGCACTATCCTTTAACAACACCGGGAACGACCTCGCCGCGAGCGTGCGCCTCGACGTCGACCTGGACCCCGGCCTGGCGTACGTCGCGGACGACGCGGCGGCTTCGGGCGGGATTCCCGTCGGCCCGCTCGCGTGGGCCTTCGCGGATGTCGCGCCCGGCCCGCATCGCATGACGGTCTGGGTGGGCCTCGAGCCGGACCCGGACTACTTCGACGGTCAATCGCTGTCCGCGTGGGGCTTCCTGAACTACACGGACGCATCCGGCGCGCCCCAGGCGCCGTCCCTCGACCTGACGACGGTCACGGTCCTTGTGCCCGTCGTCCGAGGCGTGGCCATGCCGAACCCGGCGAACGTCGCGCCGGGGGAATCCTTCAACGTCACGGTCTCATTCTACAACCTCGGGTCCGGGCGGGCGGCCTGGCTGTGGGCGAACGCGACGGCCTTCACGCGGATCACGATCCTCGGTGACGACGCCGCGTCCGCGGGGGGCACGGCTGTCGGGCCGAACGCGTGGCGCTTCGAGAACGTGACGAGCCAAGCGTACGTGTTCAACATCACCGTGCGCGCGGATGTCGCCGTGGGGCCAGGGGACCGGCTCGTGCTCCGGATCAACGTGACGTACACGGACGGGGCGGGACGACTGTTCGAGCAACGGACCATCTGGGGGTCCGCCGCGATCCACGGCCCGAGCCTCCTCGTCGAGGGCCTCACGCCCTCCGCGGAGGTCCACCCAGAACAGGTCTTGTCTGTGACCTTCCACTTCAACAACACGGGCGACGAGGCCGCGAGCCGCGCGTGGCTGAACGTCACGATCCCGACGGGCGCGCTCTTCCTTGACTCCTCGCCCCTCGCGGGCACGCGGTCCGGCAACCGGATCGAGTACGCCTTGACGGACGTCGCGGCGGGCGTCCACAGCGTCACGATCCGCATGCGCGTCGCGACCGGCGCACGCCCGGGCGAGCGGCTCGACTCGCTGGCGACCCTCCACGTGACGAACGCCTCGGGACTCCTCCTCCGGCCGTCCACGGCGTCCGTCCTCTCAATCGTCCGCACGCCCCGCTTCACGCTCGACCTGACGGCGTCGGTCACACGCGTCGCCCCCGGTGACTCGATCGACGTCACCCTGACGTGGAATAACTCCGGGAACGAGGCCGCGCGGACCGCGTGGGTCAACTTCTCCCTCCCGGACAAGACCCTCCTCGTGAACAGTTCGATGCCGTGGTCCTCGACGAGCGGCACGACGTACGGATGGCGCCTCGCGGCCGTCGGGCCCGGAGCGGGCAGCGTCTCCGTAAGGCTCGAGGCGAGCGCGCGGCTCACGGACGGGGAGTCCCTCGTTGCCGTCGCGACCCTCGCGTACGAGCGCGACGACGGGGTCGTCGTGACCGCCGCGAGCGCGTCCGCGACGTTCGAGGGGACCCTGGGCGGGCCGATCGCCGGCCTCGAGATCGTCTTCCTCTGGGTCGCGGTCCTCGTCGCCGTGTTCCTGCTGTTCCTGCTCCTGGGGTACTGGGACGTCCTCCCGCGACGGCGATCGGCGATCGACGACATCTTCCTGCTCCACAACAGCGGCATCCTGATTTGCCACTACTCGACGACCCTACGCCCCGACGTCGACTCGGACATCGCGAGCGGGATGCTCATGGCGGTCCGGAACTTCGTCGCGGACGCCCTGCGGACGAAGAACGGGACCCTCGAGGAGATGAAGTACGGGGACCACCGGATCCACATGGCCCACGGGTTGCACTCAATCCTCGTCGTGTTTGCGCAAGGCCGGAGCGGGCGCAGCCTCGACGCGCGGATGGCGGAGGTCCTCCGGAACGTCGAGATCGCCTATGCCGACGTGCTCGAGTCGTGGAGCGGGCGGACGGAGGAATTCAAGGGCGTCGAAGAGCTCCTCCTCCGGCTCGTGAACGCGTGAGCACGCGAAGCGGGGCGCGGACTACGCGTTCGATCGCGGCTCGAGCTCGGCGACGTGGCCTTCGGAGGCCTCGAGGCGCACGCGAAATCGTCGAGAGTCTGCTTGTGGATCTCAATCTCGTCGAGGGTCCGTTTCACGAGCGGGGCCGCCTCAGCGCCGCCCACAACGGGATGGAACCCCGGCGTAGGCGGGAGGTCGCCCGGTCCCGGGGCATGGGGATCATGGTGGGGAGTAGAGGGGCCGTCCGGCCACATGAAAAGATTCGAGTTTCGCGGCTCTTGACCCGGGGAGGAAGCCACCGCAGGGATTCGAACCCCGGACCTGCAGTTTACGAAACTGCCGCTCTAACCGGCTGAGCTACGGTGGCGCGAGGCCGACCGAACGACTGCTCCGCCATAAAGGTTGTGCGACGGGTGCAGATTGCGCCGAACGTTTAAGCGCGACGTGCCCATCGCAGCGCCGTGCATCGCGTCTCCGGCTCATTCTACGACGGGCGCCGCTTCCGGTCCGGTACGGTCGGGTGGAATGACGACATCATTCTCGAGGTGCGGTCCGGTACCGCACGCGAGCCGCTCGCGAAGGGGCTCATCCTGCCCGGACTGTGGAACGCGCACACGCATCTGGGCGACGCGGTCGTCACGCAGGAGCTCAAGGGCTCGATCGAGGATCTCGTCGCTCCGCCCCACGGGCTCAAGCACCGCGTCCTCGCGCGCGCGAAGGACGAGGCGGTCGTCGCGGCGATGCGCCGTGCGATGACGACGATGGTCCGCACGGGCGTCGTCGGATTCGCCGACTTCCGCGAGGGCGGCCTGAAGGGACTGAAGCTGCTCTACGCCGCGCAGGCGCCGCTGCCGATCCGCGGCGTGACCCTCGGCCGTCCCTCCGGGCTTGCGTACGACGGCCGCGAGGTCGCCGCCCTCCTGCGGGCGTGCGACGGAATCGGCCTGAGCGCCTACGTCGACTGGCCGGCGTCGGACCTGGAGAAGATCGCGGCGGACGCACGCCGCGCGCGGAAGCCGTTCGCACTCCACTGCTCCGAGCGGGTGCACGAAGACATCGACGCGGTCCTCGACCTCACGCCGGCGTTCCTCGTCCACATGGTCCACGCGACGGACGCGGACCTCGAGCGGTGCGCCGACGCAGGCGTGCCGATCGTCGTGTGCCCGAGATCGAACGTGTTCTTCGGGATGACGCCGGACATCCCGCGCATGCTCCGCGCGGGCGTCGAGCTCCGGCTCGGCACGGACAACGCGATGATCAACGTGCCCTCTATGCTCAGGGAAATCGAATTCGCGTACCGCATCGCGCGGCTCCACGGGGACGTCCCGGCGCGGGAAATCGTTGGGATGGCCCTCCGCGGTCGGAAGCTTCTAGACGCGGATGCCGAATGTCGCATTTCCATCGGGAGTCCCGCGGACCTCGTCGTCCTGGACCTCCCGGGTGGCCCCAACGGGTTCGCATCGCTCATGCGGGCGACCGCGGCGGACGTGGAGCTCGTCGTCGTCGGAGGCGGGATATGGCCAAGCGCAGCGCGAAGCGGACGGCGAAGGCGGCGGGCGGCGAGGCGCCGGCCCGCGACCTGATGACGAAGGACGCAATCGTTGCGGCGCTCCCGGGCACGCGCACGGAGATCCTCCGCCTGCTCGTGAAGCACCGACTCACGAGCGTGCCCGTCGTCCGCAAGGACAGGAGTCTCGCGGGCGTCGTCACGAGGCACCACATCTTCTCGAAGCCTCTCAAGGGGCAGCTCGCGGTCGTGGTGGACCGGAGAGCCCATCCCTTTATCCGGATCCCTCCCTTTCGGGACGCCGGATGGCCTCCTACGACGACGTGATGTCGTTGTCCGTCCGCCGAGGCTTCCTGTGGCCCGCGGTCGACCTGTACGGAGGCTTCGCGGGCTTCTACGACTACGGCCACAACGGCACCCTCCTCCGCCGTCGCTGGGAGGACCTCTGGATCGAGACGTTCCTCGGCCTGAGCGACAATTACCACCTGATCGACACGACGACGATCCTCCCGGAGCTCCCGCTCAAGGCCTCCGGCCACGTCGACCACTTCACGGACGTCCTCGTGACGTGCACGCGGTGCGGCGAGTCGTACCGGGGGGATCACCTCCTCGAGGCCGTGACGCACGAGGAGCATGAGGGCCTCACGCCCGAGGAGATCGACGCGCGGATCCGCGAGGTCAATGTGCGTTGCCCGAACTGCAAGGGCGAGCTCGGCCCCTCGAGGACGTTCAACATGATGTTCCCGCTCGCCGTCGGGCCGACGGGAAAGGACCGCGCCTACCTGCGGCCCGAGACCGCGCAAGGCGTGTACCTGAACTTCAAGAGGGAGTTCGAGGCCTTGCGCCGCAGGCTCCCGATGGGCCTCGCGATCATCGGCCGCGCGTACCGCAACGAGATCAGCCCGAGGCAGGGCACGTACCGGATGCGCGAGTTCCTCCAGGCGGAGCTCCAGATCTTCTTCGACCCGGAGACGTTCGCGGACGAGGTCCCATTCGACTCCCTCGCCGAAACGCCCGTCCGGGTCGCGTGGGCGGATGAGAAGTCCGGCCGCACCGCGCACGACGTCCCCGCGAAGGACCTCGTCGCCCGCGGCCTCCCGACGTGGTACGTCGCCCACCTCGTCGCCGTGCAGGCGTTCTACCTCGACCGCCTCGAGGTCCCGCGCCCCGCGTTCCGCTTCGCGGAGCTCGACGAGAAGGAGCGCGCGTTCTACAACAAGATCCACTTCGACATCCAGGTCGACCAGGAGAGCCTCGGGGGTTTCAAGGAGGTCGGCGGCGTGCACTACCGCTCGGACCACGACCTCGCGGGGCACGAGGCCGTCTCCCGCGAACGGCAGTCCGTGACGGTCGGCTCGAGGAAGATCGTCCCGCACGTGCTCGAGCTCTCGTTCGGCGTCGACCGGAACGTGTGGGCCCTCCTCGACCTCGGCCTCACGAAGGGCGAGCGTACGGTGCTGAGGCTCCCGGCACGGCTCGCGCCCGTCCCCGTGGCCGTGTTCCCGCTCCTGAACAAGGACGGCCTCCCGGAGAAGGCGTCGGAGATCCACGTCGCCCTCCGGCGTCGCGCCGGCGCATTCTACGACGACTCCGGCTCGATCGGGAAGCGGTACGCGCGCATGGACGAGATCGGCACGCCGTACTGCGTGACCGTGGACTACGAGACCCTTGAGGGCAAGGGCGTCACCCTGCGGGAACGGGACACGCAGCGCCAGGTGCGCGTCCCCGAGCCGCACCTCGCGGACACGCTCGCGGCCCTCCTCGCCGGCGAGCGCCGGTTCGCGGACCTTTCGTGAACGCCGTCTTCGCACACGTGATTATCACGAGGGGCCGGTATTCCGGGTGCAGGGTTAAATAGCCCCGGGAGGAATCAATACGGCGTCGAGCCTTCGTTCGACGTTGGGGGACGCCCACTGAACCTGGATCGCGGGGCCCTTTCCGGGAGACCCGCCACGCTGGTCGCCGCGCTGCTCCTGGGGCTCCTCTTCCTGGGTCTTGCGGTCCCGCACGCGCGCGCGGCCCCCCTGCGCTCGTACTACGAGCTCACGATCATCATCAACGACCAGGCCTCGCCAGACGTCGCGTTCCACCTACTTCTCGCGTCCCCGTTTCCTCCGGGGAACAATGCGACGGAAGCGGAGACGATCGATATCGACGTCCGCGTGGGCCCCGAGCTCCTCCTGCCCGGGAGCGCGAGGAACGTCTCGACGACGCTCCGGAACGTCCAGGGGAACGCATCGTACGACGTGACCGCGCGGATCACGGACGACGTCCTCCGGAACATGTCCGCGAACCCGGGCGTGCCCGTCTTCACGAGCGTCGACGTGACGGTCGTGTACACGGACGACGTCGGCGCGCGCCCCCGGACGATCCAGCGGTCCGTGACGTTCCAGCTCAACTACCGCGCGCCTGCGACCCTCGACGCGCTCGGCGCAACCCTCACTGGACTCGGTGGGGCCGGCGTCATCGGGCTCTCCCTGTACGTCGGACGGCGCGCGCGGCTCGAGGAACTCTACCTCCTGCACGAGAGCGGCGTGCTGATACGCCACTGGACGCGGAAGGAGGGCGCGGTCCGGGACACGGACATCATGAGCGGGATGTTCATCGTCCTCCAAGAGTTCGTCCGCGACTCCTTCAACGACCGCCAGAACAACCTCGAGCGCCTGCGCTTCGGGCCGAAGCAAGTCGCGATGGCACGCGGAGCGCACACGGTCCTCGCGGCGGTCGTCCGCGGGCGGTACCTGAGCGGCCTCCCGAGGAAGCTCCGCGACGCGGTCGCGGATTTCGAGGGCCAGTACGCCGACGTCCTCAAGGACTGGGACGGGAACGCGGACCGCTTCCCCGGGGTCGACATCGTCGCGTGGCGTTTCATGAAAAGCCGCCCGGGCGGGGCCCCGTCCTGAGCCGTAGCCAGTTACACGGATGAAACTGGGCCGAGGTTCCGTCACTCAACGTCGGACCAAAGCGTACTCCGCTCCGCCTCCGCTCCTCCCGTGCGGATCCTGGCCCCGCCAAGAGCTCGTAGAGGGGAATCACGACATCATCGCGGAGGGCACCGGGGTGGAACCGTACACCCCTTGGCCTCTCCTGAAGCCGGTGACCGTCTCCGAGATGCGACCCTCCTCATGAACGGTTCGAGGGGAGGTTGGTGAAAGTACCCGAACCCATGCGCGCTGCGCCAGGGCGAAGGGGGTAAACTGGCAAGATTATCGTTCCGGAGCCTAGCCCGAAAACCGTTATAAGCAGGCCGCCCGGATGGTTCGGTCCGCCACCATGGCCGATGACCACGTGAAGCGGAAGGTCCTCCTCCTCGGTGACGGCGCCGTCGGGAAGACGTCCCTCCTCCGCCGCTTCGTCGTGGACAAGTTCTCGGACGACTACATCACGACGATCGGCACGAAGGTCACGAAGAAGGACGTCCGCGTGGAGTACGTCGACCGCGCGATCGACCTGACGTTCATGATCTGGGACGTCCTCGGGCAGAAGGGGTACAAGAACATCCAGGAGAGCGCGTTCGTCGGCGCGAAGGGCGCCGTCCTCGTGTACGACGTCACGCGCGCGGACACGATCAAGAGCCTCAGGGACTACTGGCTGCGGAACCTGGGGAAGGTCCTCGGCTCGATCCCCTACGTCGTCGTGGGGAACAAGATCGACCTCGTCGAGGACCGCGAGGTCGCGGAGGAGACTCTCGAGTACCTCAAGGACTCCTTCGGCGTCAAGGGCTTCCTGAGCTCCGCGAAGACCGGGGAGAGCGTCGAGGCGAGCTTCCTCCAGCTCGGTCGGGACGTCATCGCGAAGGCGGAGACGAAACTCGCGCGGCACGAGGGCCCCGAGGACGCGGCGCCGACCCTCATCGCCGTCACGGACCACATCGTCGCGGACTTCTGCACCCAAATGGGCGGGCAGGAGGCCGCGATGCCGATCGTGCGGCAGCAGCTCGTCCGCGCCGGCGTCGACGTGAATGCGCCGACGGTCCCGGGCCTGCGCCTCGCGGTCGAGTACCTCGCGGAGACGGAGTCCTCGTTCCACAACGCGGACGAGGTCGAGGCGACGAAGCTCAAGCGCCTCGGATGGATCAAGGAAGCGGCGTAGTCCGCGCCTCGCACACCATGTACGGCGCCTCGAGCCGGTATCCGAGCCGACGATAATAGCCACGCACGCCCAGGCCCGACGTGACGCGCATCCGGACCGCGCGGAACTCCTCGTACGCCACGCGCTCCGCTTCCTCCATGAGTCGACGCCCGAGGCCGCGATGCTGCCAGCGCCCGCCCGGAGCGTCGTGGATCGGTACGACGCGGCCGAGGGCTCGCAGCTCGCGGACCGTCGCGAGGTCGCCGTCGATCCTCACCCGGACGTACGCGACGAGCACGCCGCGGCCCGGGTCCTCGATGCTCAGGAAGACTTCGTGCCCGTCGGAGGCCTCGTAGTCTTCCCGGAGGAGCTCGAGCCGATCCGGCCGCGGTTCGATTCCGCGGAACCCGACCTCGCGGCAGCGGATGCACCGGCACGTGCCGCCCAGGGCACGGAGACGCTCCCGCGCGAGCACACGCAGGTCGCCCTTCCGAGGTCCGCCGAGGATCTCCGGCGCGCCGATCTCCCGTTGGACGCGCTGGATACGGCACCACGGCGGGACGATCGCCTTCATGCGCGCGACGAGCTCGACCGCCTCGTCGAGGGAGAGCGGCGTGTACCGGCCGGAACTCCACAACCCGTGAAGCGCGGTCCCCTCGAGGACGAGGGTCGGATAGATCTTCAGGAAATCGGGTCGGTAGGCGGGGTCGTCGAACAAGGCGCGGAACGAGGCGAGGTCTCGCTCGACGTCGGAGCCGGGGAGGCCGGGCATCATGTGGACGCCGACCTTCAGGCCGGCGGCCTTCGCGCACCGGATCGCCTCACGGCTCTGCACGTCCGTGTGGCCGCGGTGAACGAGTGCGAGGACGTCGTCGTAGGTCGACTGGAGGCCGAGTTCCACGCGGGTCGTGCCGAGCGCGAGCGCGTGCTCGACCTCGGGGCCGAGGAAGCAGTCGGGCTTCGTCTCGATCGTGAGGCCGATGCACCGCGACGGCGCGTCCTCGTTCGCCGCCTGCGCCGCCTCGAGGTCCGGCGACGCGAAGCCGTTCATCGCATCGAGGCAGCCCTTCACGAACCAGGCGCGGTAGGCCTCCTCGAGCGCCGTGAAGGTCCCGCCGATTACGATGAGGTCGATCTTGTCCGTCCGATGCCCGATCGACCGGAGGGCCTCGAGGCGCGCCGTCGTCTGCGCGCTCGGCTCGTAGCGATGCTCCACCGCCCGCCTGGCCGCGGGCTCCGAACCCGTATACGACTGCGGCGTGCCGAACCGCGGACCGCCCGGGCAGTACACGCACACGCCGTGCGGGCACGCGTACGGTGCCGTCATGACCGTCACGACGGCGACGCCGCTCGCGGTCCGCGCGGGCTTCACGCGCAGGAGGTCTTCCAGGGCCGCGCGATCCTCCGGCGTCGCACGCGCGAGAATCGCCGAGTCACTCGGGATCCCAGTCCATCCTGCCTCGCGTGCGATCCGCGACTTGACGCCCTGGACAGCGTCCTTCGTCTCGACGTCGCCACGACGCAGCTCGCGCAACAGGCGCTCGTAGCCCTCCGCGTCGGAGGACGCCGCTCGGGCGGCCATCGAGGGCGCGGGAGGCGGTCCCACTCGCATAAAGCCGACGGACGCTCGCCCGACGAGCCTCAGGGCGACTCCGTGCCCTCTTGGGTCGCCTCGGAGGGCCTCGGGGCGTGCGCCGGCCGTCGGAAGAGGCTCGTGGCGTGCGCGAGCCCGACGCCCAAGGACGCGAGCCCCGCGAACGCGAGGGCCGTGCCGAGCACGTCGCCGATGTCACGCACCCGCGCCAGAGCTGCGACGAACTCGCCGCCGAACTCGAGGAACGCGAGGGCGAGCGTGATGACGAACACGAGGAGGACGCCGACACCCGACGCGCCGAGGACGAGGCCGCGGACGCCCGCTCCCGACAAGCCGGCAGCGAGGTTCGCCCGCCACAGGGCCGCCACGAGGCCCGCGAATACGAGGAGGGACCCGAGGCCCGACGTGATCGCGAGGAGCCTCAACACGTCGGTCGGCGACAGGGTCGCCATGTCCGCGACGGCCGCGTTGTACACCTTCAGGACCTGGGAGATCAGGTAGACCCACACGCCCAGGAAGGCGACGAAGAGCCATCCCCGTGGGGACCTCGCCCCATAGACCCGTTCGGGAGCCATAGGAGGCTATTCGTCGGGACCGCTAAAGAAGGTTTTGTGCCCCGAACGAACCTATCCGTACATCGTCTGCGCTTTCTCGACCTTCGGGACGTCCTCCTTGACGTGCTCCATCACATCGACCGCGAGGACGATGTGGACCGGGATGAGGCGTAGTTTGCCCTTCTGCTCGACGTGGCTCTCGTCCATCTCGATCACGATCGCGTCGTCCGGCCCGATCGCCGCGTACCCACGGAAGATGCCCTTCGTGACCTTCGTCCGCTCGCGCGTCTCCATCGACTCGACCCGGTACCGCGATCCCTTCGTCAGCGCCACGATCCCCTCGTCGTCCATCGAATCACCGCCGCATCTCCGCGAGCTTCATCAGGTGGTCGACCGTCTTCCGGTAGTTCTCGATCGCGATCTCGACGTTCGACTCGACGAAGTTCCACGCCTTCGACAGGTTGCCGTACCGGATCCGGTAGCCCTTGCGCATGGCCCCGCGCTCGTTCACGTTCACCTCGTCGAGGAGGTCCATGTCCTTGAGCTTGTTGATGTGCCGGTAGATCGTTGCTTTCGTCGTCTTGAGCTTCGCGGCGAGCTGCTCGACGGTCCACCCCTTGTCCGCGCGGCCGAGGAAGCATTCGACAAACAGCCGGTACGGCACCGAATCGCGGACCGTCCTCGCGTCCGTCTTCGGGTCGTACCCCTTCGGGATGTAACCGATCTGCGTGAGGAACAGGAGGGCGACGTCGTCGATGTCCTTGAGCGGCGTCAAGGGCGTGTTGCTTACGACCGTAATCTCGAACGGCAGAGAAACCCCCGGGCGGGATAACGGAGGGGACTAGTTAAGCGTTGTGCTAAAATAAATTCGCATCAAGCGATAAAAGTTTTCGTCAAACCTCGAGGATTCCGCCGAACGTGTCGACCCGCAGGCCCCGCGCGCGGAGCGCCCGGACGA
>Ga0247727_10019243_pt1 | contig 10605 bp, 11 predicted proteins | sample WisWelCaveWW1625_FD_202498 | JGI IMG/M metagenome (GOLD analysis project Ga0247727, IMG submission 202498) | Biofilm microbial communities from Wishing Well Cave, Virginia, United States - WW16-25 | ecosystem: Environmental > Aquatic > Deep subsurface > Groundwater > Cave microbial mat | place...
GCGCGGTAATCGTCTTTCCCGTTTTCTTTTTGTTCGTTCTATTCCTTTCGCCATGCCTTGAAAAACCTAACATCTTGGTGGACAAAAAGACGCTAAATTCTACCCACAAATTCTAAAGAAGAACCGTTTTTATAGGGGGAGTTCCTTTAGATTGCTTCTATCCCGCTATTGAGCGGGACGCGTCTGCCAGTTCCACCACTCCGGCTAATGTTTTTATAGGGGGGGTTCCTTTAGATTGCTTCTATCCCGCTATTGAGCGGGACGCGTCTACCAGTTCCACCACTCCGGCGTTGTGTTCTCTGAAAGGGTAATCTAAAAATTTTCGTGCGATAGTCAAGTGCAAATTCCCATGCGGCCCACAAAATTCTTGCTTCTCATGGCGCGCTTTCATATGTTGGATGCGATTCGGGCCCCTATAGCTCAGTATAGGAAGAGCAGTGGTTTCCTAAACCATGTGCCGCAGGTTCGAGTCCTGCTAGGGGCACTGCTTGTAGACATTGAAACATTTTCAGAGGAGAAAATGCTTACCCCTAAGAAGAAATTAACCCGCCACCACATGAAAGAAGACAAGCTGGTGACGGTGTATTTCAAGATCAATGACTATATCAATCAACATAGCCGTGAAATACTTTTCGTCGTGCTTGGCGTGGTCGCTGTTCTGGGCGGCGCGTTCTACCTTTCTCGAATGAGAAGCCAGGGCGAAAATCAAGCCTCAGTTGAACTGGCCAAGGGCAAAATGGAGTTTACCCGGAGGGCCTATCCGGCCGCCATCTCCATTTTGGAGAAGTTGCTGAAAGAGTACGAAGGGACGAAAAGCGCGGGAGTAGGAGCCATCTATCTCGCCCACGCCTACTTGCAACAACAAGATTATCCCAACGCGCAAAAAGCCTTTGAAGTTTATTTGAATGATTATGGAGATGATGAGCTGTTGGCGGCAACGGCGGCAGCCGGGATCGCCGCCACTTATGACGAACGGAAGGAATATGCCAAGGCGGCTGAGTTGTATGAAAAAGCTGCGAACAAATATGCCGATGCCGTCTATGCGCCGGCATGGTTGATGGATGCCGCACGTTGTTACAAAAGCGCCAACAACAAGCCCGCCGCGCAAAAGGTGTTGAAGAAGCTCATTGAGAAGTATCCCAAAACGGCGGTGCTTGATGATGCCAAAAGCTATTTGGCCGAACTCGGCGCATGAGAAGGATGCGAAAAAGCGCTTGCTATTCGCTAATTTAGTCTTTATATTTATTGCGAAAAGTGGGTCAAAAGCCCACTTTTTTGTTGTGTGGACATACCGCGTTAGAAGGTCCCGGGTTTCGGGGTTAGGTTCATAAGCTCTGTCTTTTTGAAGCCCGCTTGTACGGGGTCAACTTTACTATGACGTGGTCTTTAGAAGACCTGCTACAGAAGCTCGAAGTTATCGTCCTGCCGGTTCTCCGAGCCCACGGCGTTGATTTCATCGAAGCGCAAATCAAAGGCGGTCGCAATAGCCAAACCGTTCGTATTTTCATCGATACGAAAGGAGGCATCTCGCTGGATAAATGCGCCGTCATCAGCCGGGAAATTGCCGCTCATTTAGACGTTGCTGACATGTTTCCCGGGCGCTATCGACTCGAGGTCAGCTCGCCGGGGATTGACAGGCCGTTGCGAACGGTTAGGGATTACGAGCGCAACATCGGACGACAGATAAGAATCCAATATCGTCACGACGCAGCGACGAGCGCCATAGAAGGCAAGATCATCGGCGTTCGAGATGAACAAGTCGAAGTCGACGGCCAGCAGGGCTCGCAGTTGATTTCGCTTGATGCTATCGAGATGGCGAAGATTCAATTGGCGTGGTAAAGCGGGGCGCTCTCGAGCAACGCAGCGAGGTTAGATTCTCGGGGTTTTTATTGCAGCAAGCGCGGTAGCCGTAGTAACCGGTATTCAATTGACTTTAGCGTAAGGAAAACAGGCGGTCATGAAAAGCGAAATTGCCGAAGCCTTCGTTCAAATCTCCAAAGAGAAAAACATCGACAAGGCTCAATTGTCCGAAATTCTCCAATCCGTAGTCTTGAACATGATCAAGAAAAAGTATGGCACGGCGGAAAATTTCGAAATCTTCGTCAACATGGACAAGGGCGAAATCGAGATCTACCAGAACAAGCTCGTCGCCGATAACGTCACCGATCCCACCACGCAGATCGATTTGGAAAGCGCGCGTAAGATCGAGCCGGACCTTGAGGTGGGCGATGCGTTTTTGGAAATCGTCAACCCGGAGAGCTTTGGCCGCCGCTTGATCATCACCGCCAAGCAGAATTTGAATCAACGCATCAAGGATGAAGAGAAACGGCTGGTGCTCGAGGAATATCAGAACCGAATAGGGGAGATCATTCTCGGCGACATCCGGCAGATTAACCGCAACGAGATTTATCTCAACGTCGATCGCACCGAGGTGGTGTTGCCCAAGAAAGAACAAATCGACAGCGAGAAATACCGGCGCGGCGATAACGTCCGCGCGATTATCAAGGAAGTGGCCAAAACCAATCGCGGCCCGGAGATCGTCATCTCTCGCGCCGATCCGAATTTTTTGATTCGCCTGTTCGATCTGGAAGTCCCGGAAATCTACGATGGCATCATCGAAATCAAGGCGGTCACCCGGCAACCGGGCGAGCGCGCCAAAATTGCCGTTTACTCCAACGACAAACGCATCGACGCCGTCGGCGCCTGTGTGGGCATGAAAGGCATTCGCATTCAATCGGTCAGTCGCGAGTTGAACAATGAAAAGATCGATGTCATTCCCTGGAGCTCGGAGCCGGAGGTGTTTATCACTCGGGCGCTAAGCCCGTCTAAGCCGGTGCGCGTGCTGGTCGACGAGCCGAATAAGCGCGCCATTGCGATTTTGCCGGATGATCAAGTGTCGTTGGGCATTGGCCGCGGCGGGCAAAACCGGCGGCTGAGCAGCAGGCTGACTGGTTATGAGATCGAGATTGTCAAGGAATCCGACTATCGCCGCATGGTCGAAGAGCAGCGCGAGAAAGAAGTTGCGATTGAAGAAATCGAAGGCCTCACCGAGGCGATGGTTGAAAAACTGAAAGCCGGGGGAATTCACACCATCAAAGATGTTTTTGACAAAGGCCAGGACGGTATTGTGGCCATTAAGGGCATCGGGGAGAAGACCGCCGAAAAGATTTTCGCGCTCTTGCACGAACGTGAAGAGGCGCGTTCTCCATCAGGCACGAAGCCCGCGACCGCCTCTCCTAGCGAGGCGGCGCAAGCTGAGCAAGAGGGGGCGCGACAAGATAACGCCGGCGATGGACAATCGGACTCGGATCTCGTCGACGAAGAGGCTACGGCATCAGAGAAAGGTACCACCAATTAGGGTGATGGATTGAACGCAAAACGCAGAATTTTTCAGGTCGCGAAAGAATTTAACGTTTCGAACGACGACTTGATCGGCTTCCTCGGCAAATTGCATTTTGAAGTGCATGGGCCGAATACGACCGTCAACGACGAGATGTACGATAAGGTGGCTGAGAAATATCGCAAAAGCCCCGTCGTTGTGCCGGATGATGCGCAGGATTTTCGCAAGCGCATCAAGGAAAAAAAGTTCGAGGAAGAAGAGAAGAAGGAACGCCTTCGCAAGGAACTCGCAGAGCGGATGCGAGTGGCCAAAGTCGTCGGCGCCGAAGTCACCAGTAAAGCCAAAGCGCGCACGCGCACAGCGGTAGAACCCGAGGAGTCGGCGCCCGCCGAGGCGAAAGCGACGCTAGCCAAAGCCCAGCGCCGTCCCGGCAAGATAGAACCAATCGCAAAGCCGCGTGATGAAGTCAAGGTGAAGAAGCCGGTGGATAGCAAGCCCACCCTGCAAGAGACCATCGCGGCGCTCATCCCACAAGAGGATTTGCGCAAGCCTTCGCAGGTGAAGGCGCCCGCCGCGCCGACAGCAAAGGCAAAAAGCGACGCCAAAGGTGTACAGACCGTTGCCAAAAGGAGGCGCAAGCGGCGTCGCGGGCACAAACCGCGTCCGGAAGGGATCTTGCTCGAGGCTCGAGACGACCTGGCAAACGTTACGTTGCCTCAAAAGGATCTGGTCAAGCCGAGCCGCAAGGGGAAGAAACGCAAGAAACGGAAAATCAGCGAAGAGGAGATTCAAGAATCCATTCGCCAGACGATTGCGGCCATGGAGGGATCGACGCGCGCCCGACCTCGACGTCGCCGGGTTCGCGAAGAGGAGGGCGATACCCTGGTCGAAGTGGAGGAGAAACTCAAAGTACCTGAATTCATTTCGGTGGCTGATCTGGCCCACCTCATGGAGGTTGAGCCGAGTGAAGTCATCCAGAAGTGCCTGGGCCTCGGCCTGCTGGTTTCCATTAATCAGCGTCTGGATGCGGACACTATCGTCGCGGTCACGGACGAATTTGGTTATCAAGTTGAAATCGCGCAGGAATACGGCACTGATCTCATTCACGAAGAAGAGATCGGGGATCCTATCGAGTCGTTGCGCACCCGGCCTCCGGTTGTAACCATCATGGGCCACGTCGACCATGGCAAGACCTCGCTTTTGGATTATATCCGCGAATCGAACGTGGTGGCCGGCGAATCCGGCGGGATTACGCAGCACATCGGCGCTTATGAAGTGGGGTTCAACGGCCGCCAGATCGCCTTCCTTGATACGCCCGGCCACGAAGCGTTTACCGCCATGCGCGCGCGCGGCGCCCAAGCCACCGACATCGTCATCTTGGTCGTGGCCGCGGATGACGGCGTGCAACAGCAAACCATCGAGGCGATCAATCACGCCCGCGCGGCCAATGTGCCGATTGTCGTCGCTATCAACAAGATTGATAAGCCCGGCGCCAACCCCGATCAAATTAGGCAGCAACTCTCCCAGCACGGAATCTTGTTGGAAAGCTGGGGCGGCAAAGTGCAATCGGCGGAAGTTTCGGCCAAAACCGGCAAAGGCGTCGATCATCTCCTCGAGTTGGTTTTGCTCGAAGCGGACTTGCTCGATTTAAAGGCAAATCCGGATCGCCCGGCGCGCGGGGTCATCATTGAATCGGAGCTTGATCGCGGCAAAGGCGCGGTCGCCACGGTGTTGGTGCAAAAGGGTACCTTGCAAATCGGCGAGGCGTTTATCGCCGGCCATTTTAGCGGTAAAGTGCGCGCCATGTATGACGAGCGCGGCAAGCGGGTCTCGGCGGCCCCGCCCTCGACGCCGGTTCGCGTCGTCGGTTTTTCCGGCGTGCCGGCGGCTGGCGACCAGTTCGTGGTGATGATCGATGAGCGCGCGGCTCGCGAGATTAGCCAAAAGCGCCTGCAACTCAAACGCGAGCAGGATTTTCGCAAGGTTCGGCACATCACGCTCGATCAGATCTCGAAGCAAATCAAAGAAGGCGCGGTCAAAGAATTGCGCATCATCGTCAAGGGCGACGTGGACGGCTCGGTGGAGGCGGTTAGCGATTCGCTCATGAAACTTTCCACCAACGAGGTGGCCGTCGACGTCATTCACAAGGCCGTGGGCGGCATCTCGGAGTCGGATGTGCTGCTGGCCGCGGCGTCGGAGGCCATCATCCTCGGATTCCACGTTCGCAGCACGCTCAAGGCCCGCGAGATTGCCGAGCGTGAGGATGTCGATATTCGCCTTTACAAAATTATCTACGACGCCGTCAACGATGTTAAGTCGGCGCTGGAAGGATTGCTGGAGCCGGAGATTTCCGAGAACATTACCGGCACGGTCGAAATTCGCGAGCTGTTCAAGGTTCCCAAGATTGGCACGGTGGCGGGATGTTACGTTCAATCCGGCAAGCTCGTGCGCAACGACAACGTCCGGCTGTATCGCGATGATAAGCTGATTTTCGAAGGAAAGCTCGGCTCGCTGAGGCGCTTCAAGGACGACGTGCGCGAAGTGACGGCGGGGTTCGAGTGCGGGCTGTCGCTTGAGAATTTTGATGATCTGCGCATTGGCGACGTTGTGGAAGCGGTTCAAATCGTCAAGACCAAGCGGACTCTTTAATTTTTGCACCGATGGCGATTTTCGTGGGCATCTGTCAGGTTGAGCTGCTTTTGCCGCAAGCTCAATCTCTCAAAGACAAACGCTTTGTCCTTAACAGCGTGAAGGCGCGCATCGCCAATAAATTCAACGTCTCCATTGCCGAAGTCGATCAAAACGACCTGTGGCAGCGCGCCACCATCGGCATGGCCGTCGTCGTTAATGAGAGAAAATTTGTCGATCAGGTTTTTTCGAAGATCCTGAACCTGCTCGACGAAGAAGAGCGACTTGAAGTTTTAAAGCATCAACTCGAGGTGGTTTGACGCCGTGGATGGAAAAAGGCCGGGCCGGGTGGCCGAACTGTTGAAGCAGATCTTAAGCGAGACGATTACACGAGAGGTGCGCGACCCGGCGGTGCAGATGGTGACCATTACCAAGGTCAAAATCTCCGATGATCTGCGCGATGCCAAAGTTTATTTCAGCAAGATAGGCACGCCGAAAGAGCAAGAAGCGGCGATGGCCGGCATCCAACGGGCGCAGAATTTCTTGCGCGCCGCAATTGCCAAGAAGGCCGGCTTGCGCGTCGTTCCCTCGCTCATTTTCGTGTTTGACGATACGTTCGACTACGTCGCCAACATCGAGAATCTTTTGCGCAAAATTCGTGGCAACGAATCGGCAGAATAAGGCAGCCGGCGTTGATTACATTTCAGGAGCTTGATGCGGGCAAGGTGGTCGCCATCGACAAGCCGGAACGATGGACTTCTTTTGACGTGGTCAATCGCCTGCGCCTCGTAACCGGCGTTCGCAAGGTGGGCCATGCCGGCACGTTGGATCCGTTTGCCACCGGCGTGTTGCTCATCTGTTTTGCCAGCGCGACCAAACAGGTCGAACAGCTTATGACGATGGAAAAGGAATACGTGGCGACCATTGAACTGGGCAAACAGACGGATACCGATGACGTGACCGGGAAGGTGGTAGCGGAGAAGGCGTTTTCGCACATCAGCCGTGAGCAGATAGACGGTACGTTGGAAAAGTATCGAGGGGAATTTTATCAAACGCCGCCGGATTATTCAGCTTTGAAAGTCAAGGGTGAGCGGTTATACAAACTCGCGCGACAAGGCAAAGTGACTACTGCCGCGCCACGATTGGTAACGATCCACGATCTGCGAATTACCGAGTTTGCGCTGCCACGGGTGACACTCGCCATCACGTGCTCACGCGGCACGTACGTTCGCGCATTGGCGCGCGATATTGGCAACGATCTCGGCTGTGGGGCATTCGTGCAAACGCTGCGTCGCACGCGGGTCGGGCCGTTTCGAGTAGGAGCAGCGATGCGCATCGCCGATTTTGAGCGTGATTACTGCCGGTGAGTATGCCCACGCAGATTTTTCGAACACTCGATGAAGTTGCCTACCAGCCGCAGAGCATCAACACGGTGGGCACGTTTGATGGGTTGCATCGCGGCCACCAGACGATACTGGAAGAAGTGCGACGCGAGGCCGGCGAGCGCGGGGCTCTGGCTACGGTGGTCACCTTCTCACCGCACCCGCAACTCGTTCTTCGACATCCTGACCGGCCGCCGGTAAGAATATTGACCACCGATAAGGAAAAGCTCGCTCTATTAGAGACGGCACAAATTGATCGAGTGGTCATTATTCCCTTCACCATCGATTTTTCAGGCACTTCTTCTGAATCGTTTGTGCGGGACATTTTGTACAAACGAATCGGCATAAGCGGGGTCGTGCTGGGGCATGATCACGGCTTTGGGAAAAACCGTGAAGGCGATTTTGCGGCGATGGCGCGAATCGGCGCGGAACTGCATTTCACGGTGCGCGAGTTGCCGCCTTTTGAAATTGATGGTGTGACCGTTAGCAGCACTCGCGTTCGCGAATGCTTATTAAAAGGAGAGGTGGCAAGGGCGGCCGGTCTTCTTGGCAGGCCTTATCAAATATCGGCTACGGTGGTTCGCGGCGACGGTCGCGGACGCACGATGGGCTTTCCGACTGCCAATTTGGAAATCAATGACAACGACAAACTTGTGCCTGCTCATGGGGTTTATGCCGTGCGCGTTCATCGGGGAATGAGAAGCATCTCCGGAATGATGAACATCGGTGTTCGCCCCACATTTCAGGAACAAACGGAGACCATGGAAGTTCATCTGTTTGATTTCAATGGCAATCTTTACGGCGAGCGACTGGCGGTTGATTTCATCGAGCGGGTACGGGCGGAACAGAGATTTGCTTCGACGACGGAACTGGTTGCACAATTGACCGTCGATCAGCAAGCGGCTAAGAATGTACTTGACGCAAAGTTTTGAGAAATAATACATATTTCTCCGGCTCGTATTCTTACTCTCAATCGGTTTGAGGTTGTGAAGAAATAATAGCGCGTGAGGGCAGGAGTACGAGTAAGAGAGTGAAAAGATAAATTCGAATTCTCAATTCAAACACGGAGCACACATTTATGCCTTTGACCTCTGACCGGAAAAGCGAGTGGGTCGCCAAGTACGGCAAAGACGGAAAAGATACCGGCAAGGCGGAGGTGCAAGTTGCCTTGGTGACGGCGCGCATCAACGAATTGACCGGTCACTTTGAGAAAAACCCAAAGGATCATCATTCGCGGCGCGGCCTGCTCAAGCTCGTCGGCCAGCGCCGGCGTCTATTGGATTATCTGATTAAAAAAGACATCAGCCGTTACCGCACGATCATCAACGAGCTCAGCATCCGTCGTTAACCTCTTGAACCTCGTTTACGAAAAGGAGGGTTGTACGCAGTGATACAAGTGCAAAACTTGACGCGCTATTACGGCCCGGTGCCGGCCATAGATGGCGTCTCGTTTGAAGTGCAGACGGGAGAAATTGTCGGATTCCTCGGTCCGAATGCGGCGGGCAAAACCACGACGATGCGCATTCTGACTTGTTTCATGCCAGCCAGCAGCGGCACCGCCAAAGTCGCCGGGTTCGACGTGCGCACGCACTCTATGGAAGTGCGGCGTCGCATCGGCTATCTTCCCGAGAATCCTCCGCTCTATCCCGAAATGACGGTGACTTCCTATTTGGATTTTGTCGCCAAAATCAAGGGCGTCGAAAGCCGAGACCGTAAGAAGCGCGTCGCCGAAGTGATGGACCGAACCGCCATCACCGACGTGAAGAGCAGCGTCATTCGCAAACTGTCGAAAGGTTATAAACAACGCGTCGGCTTGGCGCAAGCTCTGGTTCACAACCCCGAAGTGCTCATCCTTGACGAGCCTACCATTGGTCTCGATCCCAAGCAAATCATCGAAGTGCGTGATCTCATCCGTGACCTTGCCCAAAAACGCACGGTGATCTTGAGCACGCACATCCTGCCGGAGGTGAGCGCCACCTGCCAGCGGGTGGTGATCATCAATAAAGGAAAGGTGGTCGCCGAAGACACGCCGAAAAACTTGACGACCAAGGTGCGAGGGATGAACCGCCTGTTGGTCGAAATCAGCGGTCCCAAAGACGAGATACAAAAGAAGCTTTCTGGTCTCGCCGGCGTCAAGAAAGTGAACGTTGACGGCGCCGCTGGCAACCATTTCCGATTTAACATCGACTGTGAGCTCAATCACGACGTTCGGGCCGACTTGGCCAAGACGGTCATTCACAGCGGCTGGGGATTGCTCGAGTTGCGCTCGCGTGATGCGAACCTTGAAGACGTGTTCCTGAAATTGACCACCACGGAAGGAGAGAAATAGTCGTATGACAAAGTATCTTGCCCTTCTTGAGCGCGAATTGAAAAGTTATTTCGTCTCGCCGGTGGCCTACGTCGTCATCGGCCTGTTTCTTGCTTTTTGCGGACTGTTTTTTTTCAACATCGTGACCTGGTTTGATCGCGTCAGCATGCAAGCGATGATGCAATCGCAATACTACAGGCAACCGCCGCAGCCGATGAACGTGAACATGATGGCCATTCGCCCGCTGCTGGGCAACATCGCGTTCATCGCGCTGATCTTCATTCCCGGCCTGACCATGCGCCTGATCGCCGAAGAAAAGCGGCAGGGCACGATGGAGCTGCTGTTTACTTCGCCGATCAATAACTGGCAAATGACCCTGGCCAAATTCAGCTCGGCGTGGATTTTGTACGGCGTCATGCTGGCGTTGACCCTCGTGTATCAAGGCTTGCTGTTCATTTTCGGCAATCCGGAATTTGCGCCGATTGTGACCGGGTATCTCGGCTTGTTCCTCATCGGCGGCAGCTTCATCGCCTTGGGGCTGATGTTCAGCGCGTTTACGGAAAATCAAATCATCGCGTTCGTGGCCACCCTGGCGACCAATCTGATCTTGCTGGCGCTCGGCTGGTTGTCAAATTTTACGAGCGACACCTTATCAAAATTTTTGGACGTGATTTCACCGTTGGACCATTTTGAAGACTTCGCGAAAGGCGTGATTGACACGCAGCACGTCGTGTATTATCTCAGCCTGATCGTGGGCGCGTTGTTTATCACCTATGTTTCGCTGGAATCGTCAAGATGGAGAGGGAGTCGATGAAAAAATACAGTTGGATCATCGGGTTGGCCGGTCTGCTGCTGCTGCTGGGTGGCTTGGTCAGTTATTATCTGGAAGGGGTTTTTCGCTGGATTGAAACGACGGCGCTGAGCGCCGGATTGGTTGGCGTGGTCTT
>Ga0247727_10019244_pt1 | contig 10605 bp, 8 predicted proteins | sample WisWelCaveWW1625_FD_202498 | JGI IMG/M metagenome (GOLD analysis project Ga0247727, IMG submission 202498) | Biofilm microbial communities from Wishing Well Cave, Virginia, United States - WW16-25 | ecosystem: Environmental > Aquatic > Deep subsurface > Groundwater > Cave microbial mat | place...
GAGTTCGTTGATGCGAGCGCTGCAGATCCCTGATCTGGATGGGGCCAGCCGGGGAATTCGTGTCTTCGTTCAGCTCGATGACCCGATGATGCCGGCCTACAACGTGCCGCTGATCGAGATCGCCCGGCCGGAACCGGCCGACTGGGATGCACTCGCCTGGTCGGATGAGCCGCGATTGATGGACCCGGCCGTGCTGAAGGAATGCTTCAAAGAGATGTATCCCGCGGGAAACATGGACAGACAGGATAAGCGCACCATGATTGCGTACCGGGTCGCCAAAGCCGAGGGGAGTCTGCAGCGCACCCCAGCGGGCAGGGATACCCGGCGCCGATATGCCCTGCTGCAGGGCAGGATCACGCTTACCGACGAAGGACCCGACGGCTTTTCGTATGCCGGCGACCTGCAGGTGGTCCTCACCTATCCCCTCGACAAGCCGGGCTTGGAATCACTCCGGGGCACCTTCGAAGCCCAGTACCCAAGGTTCGACAGGATGAACAACGTCGAAAGAAAATTCGCGCTGCGGAGCGTTCTGGAATCATTGCCGGCTCTGGCGGGCGAATAATATCATTTCCAGTTAATAAACAGACGATTCGTTTTCTTAAGCATTGAGGCAGTTTTATGGGAGAACGTCAGTTCCTGCATAACAAACTGCCATTTCACAGTGGCGCCTGTATTCTTGTGGTAATTCCTTTTCGATGAGTTATAAATAAACACTGAATGAACCGTGAAATGAGATTTCATATCCGCCTCCGCGCAGGCACCGTCTGCACTCTTCTGGCGGTCGCGCTGGCCGTCTTCCATTCGATTCCATGTCTGAAAGCGGAACCAGCCATGGACGTGCTGGAAATGGAGATTCAGCAGATACAGGAGGAACGGGATGCCATCGAGCAATCATCCCTGTCGGCTGAAGAAAAAGGCGGGGCGCTTCAGAATGCAAAAGACAAGGTTGTTTTGCTCTCGGAAAGAAATCGCCAATTCCCCGCCCGCATTTCGAGTGCGAACTCGTTCTATCACATTTACGCGACCACCACCCAAACCGCCTACCATTACATGCACGAGGCGGATCATGTGTATTCTGAATATGTCCGGCTGTTCACAAACTACCGCTTTTCCAACGAATATCCGGCCCACATCCTGGTTTATCCCGACCACGCAACCTATCTGAAATATGAGAAGGTCAACCCGGCTGTGGCGGGTCATGCCATGTCCGACCGTCTGACTTTTAAAAAATATGTTGAGACTTCCAAGGGGCTCGAAGTTGAGGAGGAACTGAGGCCCGGCACCAAACTCCAACGCCTGGCATTTTATGTGCCAGCTGCGGATGACCTCAATCAGACAACCTTTGCGCATGAGCTCGCCCATCTTTTCAACTGGGATATGGTCAACCAGGATGCGCCGGCTGGAGATGAGATCACCCCGAATCTTTTTTTGAACGAAGGGTTGGCCGAGTACTTTGGGGTCATGGACGACCGCAAACAGCACGAATTGCGCATTGCGGCTCTCCGCAGGATCACGAAACCGGTCGGCCCTTGGGAATGGCTGGGATTGCCCACCTATCCACCTTACCTGAAAATCAGGGAGTTCTACGCGGAGGCGTATCTTTTTTCACGATGGCTGACCGATCAAAAACCTGTGGCAGGGGAACGACTGAAAGCATTCCTGGCCATACACAGTCTGGAAGAGGCTGAGGAAACCATGCAGCAGTTGACCCAGAGGTTTGTGCCCCGGATTGATTTGAATGCTTATGCCGCCTACCGCCAAAAAATTCTTGAGTGATTCACCATGATTACCCACTTTCAACGGGCCATTCATCGTCACGGACGCTGGATTTTTATGATTCTTCTTGGCGTCGTGATCATCACGTTCCTGCTTTGGGGAGCGGGCGATGTTTTTCAGGGGTCCCGCCAGACAGCAACCGCCGGCACCGTGTACGGACGAACGATCGACCTGCGTGAGTTGGAAAGTGCCAAACGACTGTTTGTCTTCAATCTGGCATTCCGTAGTGGTGGAAATTTCCAGTTGAATCGCCAGACCGAGGCGTTAGTGGAACAGGCCTCTCTCCGCAGGATGGCCATGGTTGAAAAAGCCCGACGCCTCGGCATCACCGTCAGCAACGAAGAGGTTGAGGCGGAGATACGCCCCAATTTTTTGAAGGATGGGAAAATGGATGAAACCGCTTACGATCGGTTTGTATCGGAGGGATTGATGCCGCGTGGCCTGACAGAGGAAGACTTCGAAAATATGGTGTACGAGGATCTCCTGCTGGAAAAATTATTCAACCTGGTTGGTTCCACCGTGAAAGTTGCCTCCCGACAGGTTCGAGCCTATACGGAGGAACTTTCGGAAAACCTGACGATTTCCACGTGTCGCTTTGAAATGAGCGATTTCATGAAGCAGGTGAAGCCAACCGAGGAACAGCTTGTCAGTTTTCACCGTGATCATCCGGATCAATTCCGTACGCCCGCCAAAGTTCGTGTGTCATATGTAACATTTCCCGTTCAAACCTCAAATGTCACCATCTCAGACCAGGAACTGCAGGAAGTCTATGAAGCCAATCGTGCGATGTTTGCCTCAGCAGATGGCAAGGTGAAGCCTTTGAAGGAGGTTTCCATCTCGTTGCGACGTCAACTTGCGCAGGAGAAAGCCATGCAAAACGCGGAGAAAGAGGCTGCAGATTTCACCATTCAACTGGTTCCTGAGCCCGGCAAAAAAATATCTTCATTCGATGTTCTTGCCGGAGAGAAGAGCCTGATGATCAAACAGACCGGTTTTCTGGCGCCGAACGAACAGGCTGATGGGATTTCAACGCATGAGTTCACATCCGTCGCATTCAATTTAAGCCCGGAAATCCCGGTGAGCGATCCGGTCCTCTCAACGAACGCGGTTTATGTGCTCCATTTCCTGGAACAACAGCCCAACAGCCTTCCACCCTACGAGCAGGTGAAGGCAACCGTCAAAACTGCATGCGTTACCGATCTCGCGCTGAAGCTCGCACGTGAGACCGGCGATCAGAAACGCCGTGAATTGATCGTGATGCTGGAAAGCGGCAAGACATTCACCCAGGCTGCTGACAAGCTTAAACTCAAACCACAAACCTTTAAAAACTTCAGTCAAATCGATTCTTTGCCGAAAGATCCTTTCGAAACAACGGCGCGTCAGGCTTCATTTCAATTAGCTGCGGGAGCCGTCAGTGATTTGATCCCAAACATTTCCGGAGGCTTTTTTGTTCATGTGCTTTCTCGTCAGGGGGCAAAAATGGAGGAGGTTGCCAAATTGGAGCCACGAATTCATCAGGGACTGATCCAGATGCAGCGACAGCTCCTGCTGCAGGATTTTCAGCAGTCTGTCGTTGATGAAGCGCTTGTCAAAACGGCCTCCACGGAATCTTTGCCCGAAGATTCTGTCGAATAGACAGACCTCCGCCTCGGAAAAAACATTCTTCTCCTTACCAAGGAGGAAAGAGGAGTTAGGCGGAACTTTTCAGCCTTGACGGTTATTATGTAGTTACTGCACAAACGTTCCGCAGGCTAAAACCATCACGACTTCCACAAAAACCCATACCATTTCCGAAAATGCCACGATCAAGATCAACGGTGAAGATGGCAAAACACTTGCCGACCTGAAACCGGGAATGATGGTGAAAATAACCGGCGATCCGGCAACAGCAGTTCAGGCCATGGATAAGAAAACCGGGGGGTGGCGATAGTGGCCAGAAGAAGAAGGGTGGCGCTGAGCATCCTGGTGGTGGTGGAGAATAGTCAGTCCACGAGCAGTATTTCTAAAAATAGTAACACGTTTTGGTCCTCCCCATAACGAGGGGAGGACCAGACGGTTGGTTTTTGTGTCCACGGGGTGGCCCATGATGTGTTTTACAACATCGTGGGCATCGTTCATCCTATGAATGTTCATGAACATTCTGGGAGTCAATGCCTACCACGGGGATGCCGCAGCCGCGATTGTGGTGGATGGTCAGCTGGTTGCTGCTGCTGCCGAGGAGCGCTTTAATCGCCAGAAACATTGCGCCGGTTTCCCCCGCCTGGCCATCGAATATTGTTTACGGGAAGCCGGGTTACGACTCCAGGATCTGGATCACGTCGGCATTTCGCGTCGACCTTGGGCTAATCTGCACCGAAAAATCTGGCAGGGACTGCGGCGATCCTTTTCTCCAAATACCTGGCACGCCGCCGCCGGCATGATTTCGGTGGGCGGCGTACGAAGAAAGTTTACCGAAATCTGGAGTGAGGGGCTTTCCACGAAGACGCGACTCCATCACCTGGAACATCATCTCACCCATGCTGCCAGCGCGTTTCATGTGTCAACCTTCGATCGTGCTGCCATTTTGACGCTGGATGGCTTTGGGGATTTCTCCAGCGGACTGCTCGGCATCGGAGATGGAACACAAATCAAGGTTCTACGCCGCATCCATTTTCCTTACTCGTTCGGTATCTGTTACACGGCTGTCAGCCAGTATCTTGGTTTTCCACATTACGGAGACGAAGGTAAAGTCATGGCGCTCGCATCCTACGGCAAACCAAGATACCTCGAACAGATGCTGCAATTGCTTTATCTCGACCGGGCGCGTCGGGTCCGGCTGGGTCTGGATTACTTTACACATCACAATAAGGGGGTTTCGATGACATGGGCTGAGGGAACGCCAAAACTTGGGCCTCTTTACAGTCAAAAGCTGGTCGAACTGTTCGGTCCGGCGAGGACGCCGGGCGAATCCTTGAACGAGCGCTTTTATGATATCGCCGCATCCATGCAGATACATCTGGAGGGTGTGGTCATTCAACTTGTACGGTACCTTGCAGAAATCACCCGCGAGACACATTTATGCTATGCCGGTGGCGTCGCCCTGAATAGTGTGGTGAATGGACGCATCCGACTGGAAACACCTTTTCACGAGGTCTTCATTCAACCGGCAGCTGCCGATGATGGCACGGCTATCGGCTGCGCTTTCTACATTCAGCATCACATTCTTGGGAAACCACGTTCCTTTGTGATGGAGCATGCCAATTGGGGGCCATCTTTCCCGGATCCTGAAATCGAAGCTGCCATTCGGAAACACAACCTGGTTGTAAAACGGCTGGACCATCCCGAACGCAACGCTGCAGAAGCCATCGCTGACGGCAAGGTGGTTGGCTGGTTTCAGGGACGGATGGAGTTTGGTCCACGAGCGCTTGGCAACCGAAGCATCCTGGCTGATCCACGGCGGGTGGATATGAAACAGGTGCTCAATGACCGCGTGAAACATCGTGAAAGTTTCCGTCCATTTGCCCCTTCCCTGTTGGAGGAGGATACCGGGACATATTTCGAACAGGATATTCCTTCGCCATTCATGCTTCTGATTTACACGGCGCGGTCGGAACAGATTCCAAAAATCGCTGGAGCTCTTCACGTGGATCAGACCGGACGACTCCAGACGGTCAACCATCGGCAGAACCCCCTTTATCACCAGCTTTTATGCGAACTCAAACAGTTGACGGGTCACGGAATGGTTATCAACACCTCGTTCAACGACAGCGAGCCAATCGTTTGCACACCCGAAGATGCCATTCAATGCTTTCTCCATACCCGGATGGACGTTTTGTATCTGGGGAAATACGAGGTGAACCGGTCTTCATAGAACTGAGGATAATTTCTGTGCCACTTGCGCCGGGTGCAGGACAAAAAAGTTACCATTGGCAGTAGACCTCCCCATTCCCCTCCTTGCCAAGGAGGGGCTAGGGGAGGTGATAACTTTTTTGTCCTGCACTCCTTGTGCTTTTTTGTGGCTGAATTTTTCAGTCGGGTTTGATTTTTCGAGATCATTAGGCTTGGATAGATCCCGTGAATTCACCGGAAAGTCGTTTTCCACCGCGTAAAACCCGGATCATCGCCACAATCGGGCCCAGCAGCGAAAAGTTTGAGCAACTCCGCGATCTTGCAATGGCCGGGGTGAATATCTTTCGCCTGAATTTTTCTCATGCCACACATGCCTGGGCTGGTGAAATGATGAATCACATCCGACGGCTGGAGCAGGAGCTGGGTCGGCCGATTGGTGTCATGATGGACACCCAAGGGCCCAGCATTCGCACGGGCGAACTGGCCAATCCCTTGCCACTGGCTCAGGGGGAGATCTTTACCTTCACGGTTCGTGGGGAGAAGGCTGAGGAAAGTGCAAGTGTCGATGTCAATTACGAGAAGCTCGTGGACGATATCTCTGTCGGCGACATTGTTCTTGTGGACAATGGTGTCATTCGGATGAAGGTACTGGAGAAACAGCGAAATAAAATCCGCTGTGAAATCCTGACCAAGGGCACTCTGGGCAGCCGACGCCACATCAACCTGCCGGGCGTCAAGGTCAGTATGCCTTCCATCACCGACAAGGACTATGAAGATGTCAAATGGGGCGTGGAACACGGGGTGGATTATGTCGCCCTCTCTTTTGTCCGTTCGCGTGAGGATATCGAACAATTGCGCGGCTTTTTGCGCTCGCATAAGTCCACCATGCGCATTGTCGCGAAGATTGAAGATCAACAAGCTGTTCAGAACCTGGATAGCATTCTGGCTGCGACTGATGCGGTAATGGTGGCCCGTGGCGACCTCGGCATTGAGCTGCCTTTCGAGGAATTGCCCATTATCCAGCGGAAAATCGTTAAAACCTGTATCCGTTTGGGAAAACCCGTCATTGTGGCCACCCACCTGCTGGAGTCCATGCACGAAAATCCGATGCCCACACGAGCCGAAGTAACTGATGTGGCCAACGCGGTATATGAGCAGGCGGACGCATTGATGTTGTCCGGTGAAACGGGTGTCGGGCATTATCCGGTCAAGTGTGTGGAAACTCTGGATATCATCAGCCGTCGAGTGGAACGTTCCGGTGGAGCCAATTTTTCCGAGCACGCGGAATTTGTAAATGACCGGCAGCGTCTGGTGGCTTCGGCCATCAACCTTGCCAACGAACTCAAAGCCGGTGGCATCGTGGTATTCACCCATGGTGGCAGCACCGCCCAGATCACTTCGTGGCTGCGCCCGCGACTTTCCCATATCTACGCATTCACTTCGACGGGAACCATTTGGCGGCAGATGTGCCTTTATTGGGGAGTTCGGGCTTTCCGGATGGATCTTCATAATGAAGATCCTGAAGCCACCATGCTGGCAGCCATAAAAATCCTCAAGGATTCGCAGCTTGTTAAAAGCGGCGATACCCTTGTCTTTACGGCACAGGTTCAGGCCAACGGTGAATCCCACGATTCCATCCAACCCCGTCGAGTACCGTAGCCGGTTTTTTTCTCACCCATCCTTCCGCGACCAATCATACGGAATTTTTTTGGAGTGTGCCGGAAGACGGAATTCGTCCGGGTTTTTGGGATCGTAGGGTTCAGTGACTGTATTGATGACAATGGCCTCAACCTCACTGATGCACTTAAATCCATGAAAAACACCGGCTGGGATCTTGAGGACAATGGGGTTGAAATCGCCGGCAAAGAACTCATTCACGGAGCCTCGTGTGGACGAACCTTTGCGGTCGTCGTAGCAGACAATTTTCATCATCCCGCGCACCACGCAAAAATTATCCTCCTGTTTGCGATGATAATGCCATGCCTTGGTGACACCCGGGCAGGCAGTGGTGAGATAGACCTGACCGAATTTGTTGAAGAAAGGCTCGTTCCGCTTCAGAATTTCCATGAGACGGCCGCGCTCGTCAGCACGCACTTCGAGGCACTTGACCTGCACGCCGTGGATTCGGGAATGGGAGCTGGACTTATATTTTTTCACGCAGAAAATCAAAGAGGGTTTCCTGCCAATGGCGGATGGAGTTGCCAGTTGATTGACAATAACGACTTTTGTCGAGCACGGAATAAGACGGACGACGGGCGGGAAGCTTCAGCGAGTCACTCGAGATGGGCTTGATGATCCGACAACAGGGGGAGACCCCCGCCCGCTCGGCAGTGTCTCGCAGTGCAATCGCAAAATCAAACCAGGAGAGCTCGCCTTCATTGGAAAAATGAACAATGCCCTTTGCGTTTCTTTGAACCAGCGCATCAAGAGCCGTGGCCAGGTCCTGCGCATAGGTGCAATTTCCGGTGCGATCGTTGGCCACGTTGATCGATTTCTGGGTCATGATCAGCTCACGCAACCGGCAAAGAAAACTTCCCCCCCCTCTTCGGAATGACCAGGCTACTCGAACAATGAGCGCCCCCGGATTTTTTTGGAGAACCTGCCGTTCGCCTTCGACCTTGGATTCAGCGTAAACACTGATGGGGGATGGGGGATCATCCTCCGTGTAAGGCGTCTTTTTCTTTCCATCAAAGATATAATCGGTGCTGATGTGTACAAAACAAATACCATGCTTGTGGCAGAGTCCGGCGATGAATCCGGGCGCATCGGCGTTTATGGAAAATGCGAGCTGCTTTTCCGTTTCACAACGGTCAACGGCTGTCATTGCGGCGGCATTGAATACCACGTCGGGACGATATTGTTCCAGCGCCTCAACCATCTTTTCTTGATCCGTGATATTCAGTTCCGAATGGGTGAGGCCGACAAAAGGTCGGTTCAGGGCATGAAAATGGAAACAGAGCGACTGGCCGAGAATGCCCCCGGCGCCCAAAATAAGGGGTTTCATGATGGATAAAGAATAACTATTCAGGTGGATGGGCTGAGGGCTGAAGGTTTAGTAACAGTTCACCCCTCTTCAATTCTCCTCCTTAACAAGGAGGAGTTAGAGGAGGTTTCAAAAAGGTGACCTCCCCCAACCCCTCCTTAGCAAGGAGGGGAGGGTGAACTGTTACCGATAAAGATCCAATTCCTTAAGCAACTTGAGGTCTTCATTGGGTCTAGGGTTCTCTGCGGTGAGCAGTTTTTTGCCGTAGAAAATCGAGTTGGCTCCTGCAAAGAAACAAAGCGCCTGTGCTTCTCGTGAAAGTCGCTTTCGTCCTGCGGAGAGCCGCACACGCGCTCGAGGCAAAGCAATCCGCGTTGTAGCAATCAATCGAACCAGCTCAAAAACATCGACCGTGGGTTGATCCCCCAATGGTGTGCCGGGAATCGGCGACAAACAATTGATTGGCACGCTTTCGGGAGCCGGATCCAGTTGAGCAAGCACTTCCAGCATTTTTAACCGATCTTCCTCGCTTTCACCCATCCCAATGATTCCACCACAGCAGAGGGACATCCCGGATTTTTGGACATGACGGATCGTGTTCAGACGATCCTGAAAAGTGTGTGTGGAAACAATCCTGGGATGATAGTCCGGACTGGTGTCAATGTTATGGTTGTAGGCGGTGACGCCCGCTTCTTTCAGGGCATGGGCGGCTTTCTCCGTCAACTCACCCAGTGTCACACAAACCTCCATTCCCAACGTGCTGACCTGACGAACAATTTCGAGAACAGAATCGAATCGGGAATCTTCCTCGCGCACACCCCGCCAGGCGGCGCCCATACAGAAGCGGGTGGCGCCGTCGGCGCTCGCTTTTCGCGCGGCATCCATCACGGCTTCGACCGACATCAAGTTCTGAGGCTGGATATCCGTTGAATAACGCGCACTTTGCGCGCAATAGGCGCAATCCTCGCTGCATCCACCGGTTTTGATGCTGAGAAGCGTGCAAAGCTGGACCGATCCATCTTTCCAATGGCAGAGATAAACTGATCGCGCCTCCTGAATCAGGTCGAAGAACGGCTTACGGTAGATTTTTTCAAGGGCTGGAAGATTCATGCCTGGTGTGTTGCTGAAGTGGAAAGAGGGTTACCGGACAATCGCGGCAGCCCGTTTGAAAAGGGGGTGCCGGGCGTCCCGAAGGATTTCGAAGATCAGGGATTCACTGGTGGAAAGGATGGCTCCGGCCCGGGTCATCCGCTCCAAAGCAATGTACCGATCCGTTGGATGGCGGGACCCAACCGCGTCCACTGCCAGAAATACTTCGAGCCCCGAATCACGCATGTCAAGGGCGGTCTGCTGCACACAGACGTGGCTTTCAATGCCACACACGATCCATTGCCGCCGGCGTTTTTTTCGGATCACTTGTTTTAATCCGGCTGTTTCACAGGCAGAAAACAACATTTTTTCGGACATGCTGAAGCCGGAGTCTCCGAGCGAATCACGAATCTGCCGGACCGTCTTTCCGAGACCTTTGGGGTATTGTTCAGTGACCACAATCGGCGCCTGGAGCAGGTGGAAAAAACGGATGAGACGTGTGGATGCGCCGAGGACCGAATCCCAGTCATGAATGACAGGCGCGAACTTTTCCTGAAGATCAATGACCAAAAGTCCGCAGGAGCTTTCGCGGAGGCGCGGAGTTTTTGAGGAAGGCACACAGACAAGGTAATGGAAGCGCCACTTGGCGTGAAGAACAATTTTCCGGAATAGACCGGTGATTTAGGACAAACTGCTATTTGATTTCCATTGTGGAAGCATAATCGGGCATGCAAGCTGATGGGCCCTAAACCAAAATGATTAAAACCATGAAAACATCCATCACTCGGCAGCTCAGCGGACTCCTAGCAGCCTGTAGGACTTTGTTCCACAATTTTTGAACATCCGGAGGGTGAGGTTGTCTGAAATTATATATGGCCACAAAATTTGTTAATGTCGATCGAAACACGCCGATGCTGCTTGCGCCCGAT
>Ga0247727_10019245_pt1 | contig 10604 bp, 7 predicted proteins | sample WisWelCaveWW1625_FD_202498 | JGI IMG/M metagenome (GOLD analysis project Ga0247727, IMG submission 202498) | Biofilm microbial communities from Wishing Well Cave, Virginia, United States - WW16-25 | ecosystem: Environmental > Aquatic > Deep subsurface > Groundwater > Cave microbial mat | place...
CTGCTGGTGAACATCGTGCAGCGCAAGCAGGAGGCGCAGAACCCCTTCTACCGCGTGGTCGAGATCACCGACGACACCGAGGACCCGGCGGTCTGGGGCAAGAACTTCCCCCACCAATACGACGCGTACCGCCGCACCACCGACCAGGTGCGGACGCGCTTCGGCGGCAGCGAAGCGGTGCCGCGGACGCCCTCGCAGGCCGACCCGCGATCGATCGTGGCGCAGTCCAAGCTCGAGGAGGACGGGCGCCTCAAGGCCATCTGGGCGGGCTACGCGTTCGCGCGCGACTTCCGCGAGGAGCGCGGCCACGCCTTCATGCTCCTCGACCAGCTCTTCACCGGGCGCCACGCGGTGCCGCAGCCGGGGACGTGCCTGCACTGCCACGGCTCGATGGTGGTGCCCTACCGGCGCGCCGGCGGCGGCGACCTGGTCAAAGGATTCGAGAAGCTGAACCCGATGCCGTACGCCGAGGCGGCCAAGGAGGTGAAGCACCCGGTGGCCTGCATCGACTGCCACGACCCGAAGACCATGCAGCTGCGCGTGACGCGCCCCGCGTTCATCGAGGGGATGCGGGCGCTCAAGGGCCCTTCCTACGACGTCAACGAGATGGCCACGCGACAGGAGATGCGCGCCTTCGTCTGCGGCCAGTGCCACGTCGAGTACTACTTCAAGGGCAAGGAGAAGCGCCTGGTCTATCCCTGGGCCAAGGGGCTGCGCGTCGAGGAGATCCTGGCCTGGTACGACGAGGCGGGGCACGCCGACTGGACGCACGCCGAGACGGGCGCCAGGGCGCTCAAGGCGCAGCACCCCGAGTTCGAGCTGTGGAACCAGGGCATCCACGCGCGCTCCGGCGTCTCCTGTGCCGACTGCCACATGCCCTACGTGCGCGTGGGCGCGCTGAAGATCAGCGACCACCACGTGCGCAGCCCGCTGCTCAACGTCAGCCGCGCCTGCCAGACGTGCCACCGCTGGCCCGAGGCGGAGCTGCGCGATCGCGCCGAGACCATCCAGCGGCGCACCTTCGAGCTGCGCAACCGCGCCATGGACGCGGTGGTGGCGCTGATCGGCGACCTGAAGGCGGCGCGCGGCGCGGGCAAGGACGAGGCGCACCTGGCGCCCGCGCTGGCCGCGCACCGGCGCTCGCAGTTCATGCTCGACTTCGTCGAGGCGGAGAACTCGACCGGCTTCCACGCCCCGCAGGAGGCGGCGCGCATCCTGGGCGTGGCCATCGACGAGGCGCGGAAGGGGCAACTCGCGCTGCGGTGATGACCGGATTCGCTCGTCGCGGCTCGGCGCGACGCCGCGGAGCGGAGGTGGGGGCCCTACGCAAAGGTCGGGCCGCTCCTCGCGCGGCGAAATGAACTGCCGGTAACAACGCGGCCCTCTCTAATGCTTCGGGCCCCCACCCCCGCTCCGCGGCTGTTGCTGCGAGCCGACCCTGCGCCGACAGCCTGATCGATCGCGAGCCATCGCGGCCGGCGGAGTGCTTGAACCTGCGAGGCGGGACAGCCGAATCGGTGACGGTTGCGTCGGTCCAGAGATGCTGCAGATGCCGATCCAGCATCGCGCTGGCTCGCACCGATAGCCGCGGTCGGGGGTGGGGGCCGACGCATTAGAGAGGGCCGCGTTCTTACCGGCACTTCATTTCACCATGCGAAGCGCGGCCCGACCTTTGCGTAGGGCCCCCACCTCCGCTCCGCGGCGTCGCGCCGAGCCGCGACGAGCGAATCCAGTCTGCTCAAACCGTCTCTTGTACGTGCTCGCGCGCCGGTCCCGTCGAGTACTCCTTGAGCCGGTACTGGATCTTCCTCACGCTGATCCCCAGCACCTCGGCGGCGCGCGAGGTGGAGCCGCCCACCATCTCCAGCGTGCGCAGGATGGCCTCGCGCTCGATCTCCGCCATCGCCGCGCCGGGGATGAGCCCGGCCGCGTCGCGCGCCGCCGGCCGGGGGCCGCGAAGCGTGGCCGGCAGATCGTCGGCGGTGAGCTGCGGCCCGTTGCACAGCACCACCGCCCGCTCGACGGCGTTCTCCAGCTCGCGCACGTTGCCCGGCCACTCGTGGCTGACCAGCGCCTGCAGCGTGCCGGGAGCGAGGCCGCGGATGTCCTTGCCGTACGCCTTGGCGAAGCGCTCCATGAAGTGCGCCGCCAGCGCCGGGATGTCGGCCTTGCGCTTGCGCAGCGGCGGCAGCGTCACCGCCACCACGTTGAGCCGGTAGTAGAGGTCCTCCCGGAAGCGGCCCGCCTTCACCTCGGCGGCGAGGTCGCGGTTGGTGGCGGCCACGATGCGCACGTCGACCTGCACCGCCGCGCTGCCGCCGACGCGCTCGAACTCGCGCGTCTGCAGCACGCGCAACAGCTTCACCTGCACGCCCGCGCTGATCTCGCCGATCTCGTCGAGGAAGAGCGTGCCGCCATCGGCCGCCTCGAAGCGACCCTCGCGGCGGCCCACCGCGCCGGTGAACGATCCGCGCTCGTGGCCGAACAGCTCCGATTCCAGGAGCGACTCGCTGAGCGCGGCGCAGGCCACCTTGACGAACGGCTTGTCCTTGCGCGGCGACTGCTCGTGGAGCGCCTGGGCGACCAGTTCCTTGCCGGTGCCGGACTCGCCCAGGATGAGCACCGTGGCCTTGGTGGGCGCGGCGCGCCGGATGACGTCGAAGACCGACTGCAGGTCGGCCGATTCGCCCACCATGCCCTCGAGCCGGTAGCGGTCGCGGACCCGCTCGCGCAGGCCGGCGGCCTCGCGCGCCAGCCGCCGCTTCTCCAGCGCTTTCTCCAAGAACACCAGCACCGAGGCGAAGTCGACCGGCTTGCTCAGGTAGTTCTCGGCGCCGGCGCGCATGGCCTCGACGGCGGTCTCGACGTTGGCGAACGCGGTCATCATCACGAAGGCCGAGCCCGAGCCCCGCTCCCGGGCGACGCGGAGCATGGAGAGGCCGTCGCGCACGGGCATGCGCACGTCGGCCAGCACCACGTCGGGATCCAGCTCGGCGATGCGGGCCAGCCCCTGCTCGCCGTCGGCCGCCTCGGAGACTTCGTACCCCTCGTCGGCCAGCAGCGTCTTGAGCCCGCCGCGCGCCGACGCCTCGTCGTCGACGATGAGGATGTGCGCTTTTTTGGCGCTGACCTGCACTGGCGCTTCGGCGGTGGAGTTCATGTTTGCTCCGATCCCGCGGCCGGCCCGCGCAACGCCGCGCCGGCGACCGATGCCCAGCACAGCGTGGCGGCGAGGAAGGACGCGGATGCGATCCCGAGCCACAGGCGGTAGTGCGCGATGTCGACGACCAGGAGCGCCCGCGCGGCGACCGCCGCGACCACGAACAATCCGAGCAGCGCGAGCGGCCGGGGGCGGGACGCCAGCGACTGCCCGGCATGGGCGAGCGCGACGTGCGTTCCGACGGCGAAGACGAGGAGGCCGAAGCTGCCGAGGAAGACGACGTGCATGCCGATCTGCCGCCGCTCCGGCAAGGCGGCAGAGAGCGCGAACCCGATCGGCAGCGCCCAGCCCGCGAACCAGGCCAGCCAACGCTGCGCGCCCGGCAAGGACGGCCGCCGCCAGAGCCGCGCCTCGATCACCAGCGCGCCGCCGGCACAGAGCGCGCGCAGCGCGTAGCCGAGCCGCACGTCGATGAGCACCTCGACGAAGAAGCTGCCGAGGAACACCACCGCGGCGAAGGCGTGCAGGGCGCGCTCGGCCACTCCTCCGCTTGCCTGCAACGGCTGCCCCTCGCCGCGGGTCAGGTGCGGCAAGAGCGCGCCGCCGACGCCGGCCACCAGGCTTCCGAACACGCCCTGCAGCACCAGCCCGCGGCCGACGTCGTGGAGCCAGAACCAGTCGTCGCCCTTGGCGGCGCCCACCCCCGCCAGCACCGCGCCCGCAAGCCCCGCGAGGAGCGCGAAGGGCACCCAGACGAAGCTCGCCGGCGCCGGCGTGGTGGCACGGGGAAAGCGGCGGGCCGCGAAGCCGATGAGGAGCGCGAGCAGCGCGACCCAGAAAAGCTGCGCCAGCGCCCAGCGCTCGAGGAAGGCGAAGGCCGCGAGCCCGATGGGCGCCGCCACCGCCACCGCGAGTTGCCAGGGCCGCAACGGCCCGCTGGCGGTGCGGCGCGGGATCATGGTCAAGAGGAAGCCGGAAGCGAAGCAGGCGAGGAACCCCTGCACCTGCGCCATCGAGTGGAAGATGGAGCGGTAGTCGTCGGTGACCGCGAGCGCGAAGAGCAGCCAGGGCAGGACTCCGGCCCAGGCGATGGCGACGCCGAGAGGGAAGAGCACTCGGTACGGCTCGCGCAGGACGCTGGCCCCGACCGCGGGCAGGGAGGCGCGTTGCGAGAGCGCAGCCGTTGCGCCTCGCGGGGCCCCGACGAAAAACCTGCGCACGCTGGCGGCGCCGCCAGCGCTGGACGCGGTCATGCCCGCGTTCTTTGCAACTGCGCGGCCACGGGCGGCAGAACTCGCGCGAACAGCTCGTTTTCCTCCACGGCCATGTCGGCGAGGAGATCGCGGGCCAGCCCTTGTACCCGCCAGGCGAGCACGTCGGGCTCGTCGCGCGACGAGGCGGTATGGGCGAGTTGATCGAGCAGCGCCCGCTGCGAGGCGTGTTCGGTCTTCAAGACGCCCAGCCGCGCCTGCCCGTCGGCGGAGGCCTCGAGGAACGGCGCGAGCAGCGCCTCCTCGCTCTCCATGTGCGCGAGCAGCGATTCGCGGAGCCAGATGGCGGCCGTCCGCAACGCCTCGGCCGGCCCGCTCGGGTCGGGGACGTCGAGCGTCGCCGCCGCCGCCGCCTCGACGTCCTCCAGCAAGCGCCGGATGCTGGCGTGCTGCGAAAGGAGCAACTCGTGCGCCTGCTCAGGCGGGAGCGCCTTGGCCGTCATGGCGTAATGTGCTGCACCCGGTGTGCCGCGGTCCGTGCGCAGGGCATGCGAGGCCGGGGGGCACGGAACGTGAAGACGCGGGACGTGAAAAGAGGCACACGCCATGGAGCAACGACCCACCCCACGGGACCTCGACGCGCTCTTCCGCCCCCGCTCGGTAGCCGTGGTGGGCGCATCGCGCCGCGTCGGATCGGTCGGCGGCGCGGTCCTGGCGAATATGTTGCGCGGCGGATTCATGGGCCCCGTCTATCCCGTCAACCGGCGCGCCGGGCACGTGCAATCCGTGCGCGCCTGGCCCGAACTGGGCTCGCTCCCGGAGGTGCCCGACCTGGTCGTGGTGGCCGTTCCCGCCGCCGAGGTGGCCGCGGTGATCGCGGAAGCGGCGCGGCTCGGCGTTCCCGCGGCCTGCGTCCTCACCGCCGGATTCGCCGAGGTGGGCTCGGCCGGCCGCGAGCGCGAGCGGGGCATCGTGGCCATCGCCCGCGGTGCGGGGATGCGGCTGCTCGGCCCCAACTGCCTGGGCGTGCAGAACCCCGATCCGGCGGTGCGGCTCGACGCCACCTTCGCCACCGCCTTCGCTCCCGACGGCCGCATCGCCTTCGCCTCGCAGTCGGGGGCGCTGGGCCTGGCCGCGCTCGAATACGCGCGCGAACAGGGCATCGGCTTCTCCGCCTATGCCAGCCTGGGCAACAAGGCCGATCTCTCCGGCAACGACCTGCTCGAGTATTGGGAGCGCGACGAGCGGACGCGCGTGGTGCTCCTCTACCTCGAATCGTTCGGCAACCCGGTCCGCTTCCGCGAGATCGCCGCTCGCGTGGGGCGCAAGAAGCCGGTGGCGCTGATCAAGGGCGGCCGCTCCGGCGCCGGGGCGCGGGCCGCTGGTTCGCACACCGGAGCGCTGGCCGGGCCCGACGCCGCCGTGGCCGCGCTCTGCGCGCAGGCCGGCATCCTGCGCGCGCGGACCATGGAGGAGCTGTTCGACGTGGCGAGGATGCTGGCCACCCAGCCGCTCCCGCGCGGGCGGCGGGTGGGCGTCGTCACCAACGCCGGCGGCCCCGGCATCCTGGTCGCCGACGCGCTCGAGGCCGAGGGGCTCTCGCTGCCGCCGCTCCGCGCCGAGGGGCAAAAGGCGCTGCGGCCCGTGCTCCCGGCCGAGGCCTCGGTGGCCAATCCTGTCGACGTCCTGGCCGAGACCAGCCCCGAGCAGTTCGGCGCCGCGCTGCGCGCGCTGCTCGAAGATCCCGGCATCGACGCCGCGGTGGCCATCTACGTGCCTCCGGCGGCGCGGCGCGCGGACGAGATCGCGCGCGCCATCGCCGACGCCGCGGCTGGCGCGCAGAAACCGGTGCTCACCTGCCTGCTCGGGACCAACGGCGTCCCCGAGGGGCTGCGGCTGCTCCACGAGGCGCGCTTGCCCACGTTCCGGTTTCCCGAGGGCGCCTCGCGCGCGCTGGCGCTCGCCGCCAGATACGCCGACTGGCGCGAGAAGCCGGCGGGAGCGCCGGAGCCGATCGCGGCGGTCCCCGAGGGCGCGCGCCGGGCGCTGCAGATGGCGCGGCGCCGGCTCGGTCGCGAGGGCGGCTGGCTCGACGGAGAGGAAGCGGCGCTGCTCGCCGAATCGTGGGGGCTGACCGTGGCCCCGCAGCGCCGCGTGCCGGCGGTGACCGATCGCGCCGTCGAGGCGGCGGCGGCCCTCGGGTTCCCGGCCGTGCTCAAGGCCGACCTGCCCGGCGTGGTGCACAAGACCGAGGCGGGGGCAGTGGTGCTCGGGCTGCGCACGGGGCCCGAGGTCGGTGCCGCCGCCGAGCGGCTGCTCGCGCTGCGGCCGGCGGGCTTCACCGTGCAACGTCAGGTCGAGGGCGGCGAGGAGTGGCTGGTGGGCGCGGTCCGCCATCCCCGCTACGGCCCGCTGATGGCGGTGGGGGCCGGCGGCACGCGCGCCGAGCTGTGGCGCGACATCGAACAGCGCCTCGCGCCGCTCTCCCCCGCCGACGCCGAGGCGCTGGTCGATCACCCGCGCATCGCCACCACGCTGCGCGGCTTTCGCGGGTCGGCCCCCGGCGATCGCGAGGCGCTGCTGGTTTTCGTGCGCCGCCTCGCCTCCTGCGTCTGCGCGCAACCGGAGATCGCGGAGGCCGAAGCGAATCCCGTGCGCGTGCTGGCGCCGGGCGAGGGCGTCGTCGCGGTGGACCTGCGGGTGCGCCTCTCGCCCGACGAACGGTGAGGGCTCTAGTGCTTGTGGTGCTCGGCCTGGACGACGATCTTCTTGGCCTTGGCCTGCGGCGCCTTGGGGACGCCGACGATGAGGACGCCGTTCTTCAGCTCGGCGCGGATGCCGTCGGGCTCGATCCCCTCGGGCAGCGTGAACGAGCGGGTGAAGGCGCCGTAGGTGCGCTCGGCCGTGTAGAAGACGTCGGCGTCGTCGACCTTCTCCTGCATGCGGTTCCCGCAGATGACCAGGCGGTTCGCCGTCAGCGTCACCTCGATGTCCTTCTCCAGGACGCCGGGGAGGTCGGCCCTGATCATGTAGCCGTCCTTGTTCTCCATCACCTCGAAGGCGGGCGCGAACCGATCGCCCTCGAACCAGGGCGAAAGCTCGCGGTTGACCGGCCAGCGCAGATAGTCGCGAAGCATCTGCACCGGGTCGTTCGTCTCCAGCGGCGGCGAGATGGGCCCCGCCTTGGTGCGTACGATGAGGTTGGCCACGGATGTCTCCTTCCACGCGGCAACGATGCCGCGCTGGATCCGCAGGCAAGACGTATTCCAGGGGACGCCGCTCTGCGCCCCGGCCGGACCGGTGCAGGCGCTGCGGAATCGATGGTCTCCGACCATCCTCCGCGCAACCGCTGCAGCGTCACCGGCCTGCCGGCATGCGGGCTTCACGAACCGTGCCGCCTGCGGTTTGGGCACGCGCGCTGCAGGGACGATCGATGCCATTCCATGGGGGCTGCCCGATGCTGAGCGACGCGATCTCCGCCTACATGACCCCGAACCCGGTGTGCGTCCAGCGAACCGCGACCATCGCCCAGGCCTGGCGGCTGATGACCGAGAAGAAGGCGCGCCATCTTCCGGTGATCGACGGCGAGCGCCTGGTCGGGGTGCTCTCCCAACGCGACCTCCTCAAGCTGGAGACGGTGGTCAACGTGGACCGGATGAACGACCCGGTCTCCGACGCCATGTCGAACCGTCCCTACGCGGTCTCGCCGCAAGCCCGGCTCGACGAGGTGGTGCTGGAGATGGCGCGGCACAAGATGGGCTGCGCCGTCGTGGCCCGCGCCGGCCAGGTGCTGGGCGTCTTCACCACCACCGACGCGCTGCGCGCGCTGGCCGGCTTCATCGAGGCGGCGCGCGGCGAGCCGATCGGCGGCCGGGCGCTGCGCGCCGAGCCGAAGTGAAGACGGCTCCGGCGGGCCGCTACTGCTCCGCCAGCCGCTGCAGCCGCTCCACGTTGCGGTCGGCGTAGGCCTGGAGCGCCGCCACCTGCGCCTCGCCGCCTCGCTTGAGGTGCTCGAAGCGCTGCTGCAGGTCGAGGTACTTCTGGACCCCAGGCCGCTTCGCCTTCTCCGGCACGTGCTTGACCTCGCCCTTCTGGCCGCGCCTCTTGCGGAAGCAGGGGAACAGCCCCGTCTGGCTGGCGAGGCGCCCCAGCTCGGCGGTCAGGCCCTCCTCGAACTTCCAGCCCGTGATGCAGGGCGAGGGCACGAACACCACCGCGGTGCCGTCGGCAGAGAGCGCCTCTTCGGCCACCTCGGCGAAGAAGGGCGCGAACCCGGGAGTGGCCTGCGCGACGAAACCGGCCCCCGCGGCCAGGCAGAGGCCGAGGTAGTCGATCGGCTCCTGGGGGCCGCCTCCCGGAAGCGTCGAGCTGTCGGCGAAGGGCAGGCTGGTCGGGCTGTACTGGAACCCGGTGTTGGCGAACACCTCGTTGACGGAGACGACCACCGCGATGCGCGCGCGCCGGTAGATGGTGTGGAGCAAGGAGCGCAACCCGATCGCCAGCGCGCCCCCGTCGCCGCTGATGGCGAGCACGTTGGGCGGCGCCGACTTCCAGGCGCCCAGCTCCGCCAGCGTGTCCGCCGTGTCGCGCATGGCCTCGGCCACCGTGGGCGCGCTCTCGAAGACGTCGTGGACGATGCCCAGCGACTTCTCCAACCGGGCCGGCTCCTCGGCGCCGCGGCCCCAGGCGACGAGGTTCGGGTACTGCAGGGTCGACACCTCGCCGCAGCTCGTCCCGATGGCGATGAGCGTCTTCTTGCCGTTGTCGGTGGCCCTTCCCAGCTCGTGGAACGTCACCGCCTCGGTGCAGCCGGGGCAGAGCGAGTGGCCCTCGCGGAAGGCATCGTCGCGGAGCGCGTGCTGCTTGAACATCGGCAACGGCTTGTTCATGGCGCGGCCTCCTCCAGCTCGACGCCCTCGTGGATCAAGTGCCACCGGCGCGCCCGGCGCCCGCGCGATGCCGCCTCGCAGGCGATGCGCGCCATCTGCCGCCAGGTGTCGACCGAGACGCCGGCGCCGCCCAGGCCGCAGAAGAACGCCTCGACCGGCGGCACCGACTCCCGGTCGCCGAGCGCGTCCTCGACGTCGAGCGTGAGGTGCCCGCGCCCGTGGTGGAAGGCCTGGTTGACGACGCCCACCGCCTGGACCCCGCGCAGCGCGGCCGCTATCTGCGCCGAGGGGAACGGCGTGAGGAGCCGCGGCACCAGAAGGCCGATGCGCGTTTTCAGCTCGTCGCGGAGCTGGGGCAAGAGCTGCAGGCCGGTACCGGCGTCGGGGCCCATGCACACCAGCGCCACCTCGGGCCGGTCGTCCATCGCGTGCAGCTCGAACGGCTCCAGGCCCGGCCTGCCGAAGCGCCGCTGGAAGAGCCGCGCCACCTCCGGCATCACCTCCAGCGCCGACTGCAGCCTCCGCTTCTGCCCCACCTTGAAGCCCTGGAAGAAGGCGCTGGTCACGCAGCTCCCCATCGCGGTGTCGCCGTCGAGCAGCCCGGGCGGCGTCAGCGGGGACGAGGGCTTGCCGTCGAGCAGATCGGCGGCCACCGGGGCCTGTTGCTCGCGGCCCAGGGCGAGCGCCTCATCGAGGAAGGCGTTGACGTCTTCGTCGGCCTCGACCACCAGCTTGCCGGAGCGGTGGCTGTCCTTGATGCCGTAGAAGGCCGGCATGGTCGGCGTCAGGACGCGCGGGTGCATGCCGATGGCGGGGAGCTGCAAGAGCGCGTCGTAGATCTGCTGCTTGCCGCGGCACATGAGCTGGATGAAGCCGGAGTCGCGGTGCGCGAGGTGATCGGACGGGTCGCCTTCGATGCAGAGGGGGAAGTTGGCGGTGGCGCGGCAGACGTTGACCAGCACCACGTTGCCCAGGCCCGAGGCGCCCAGCGATCGCACGGTCTCCGTCATGTGATCGAGCCCGACGCTGGAGGTGGCGGTGCCGATGATGATCTCGCGGCAGCTCGCGGCCACGCCCACCATGTAGTCGGCCACCGCGTGTTCGGCCTCGAGCAGCTTGACGCGCTTCTTGCTCTTGCCCGCCGCCACCTCGGCGGCGATGTGCTCCAGCCACTTGGTCGAGGGAGTGATGGGGAAGCCGGCGACGATGGGCGCGCGCCACCACTGCAAGAAGGGGATGGCGGCGGTGACGTTGCCGTCCACCGACATCGTGGTCCGCTCGAGGTAGCGCGGCCTGTGCGACGAGCGCAGCGCTCCGAGGTCGATGGCGCCCTGGTAGCGGATG
>Ga0247727_10019246_pt1 | contig 10603 bp, 9 predicted proteins | sample WisWelCaveWW1625_FD_202498 | JGI IMG/M metagenome (GOLD analysis project Ga0247727, IMG submission 202498) | Biofilm microbial communities from Wishing Well Cave, Virginia, United States - WW16-25 | ecosystem: Environmental > Aquatic > Deep subsurface > Groundwater > Cave microbial mat | place...
CCGCGGCAAGTTCGCCGGCCCCGGGACAAAGAAGTATGCGTTCGCCTTCGCGAGAGCGCCCCACTCGTGCGCGCCCGCCCTCGTCGCCCCCGGTTTCAGGGTCTCGAGGCTCCGGAAGAGCGCTTTCTCATCCTCCACGATCAGCATCGGGTGCGCGCCCATTGCCCGCGCCTGGTATACTGCCTCACGCGCGATGTCGAGCCCGTGCGGCCAACTCTCGACGATCAGGTTTTCCCCGCGCCTCAGCCGAATGCGGTCGCGGAGCGCGACGCGCACGGCGGATTCGATCAGAGTTTCCCGCGCCGCCAACCCGCCACCGCCCCGGGGCAACGCGCGGAGGCTAAAGATCGTTTGTCGCGATGATCGCGAAGATGCCCGCCTCCGGCCGAACCGTTCTCCATTACGTTTATCTGACCTACCGTCCACTGCCCCCTTTGCGAATAGCGCGCGGAGCGAGGCCCTCGTGCCTTAAAGCCAGCGCACGTTCCCAGGCGAACCGAGACGGGAGTTGAGCCGATGACCTTCGTGATCGTGGAACCCTGCGTCGGCGTCAAGTCCGGCGAATGCGTAGATGTCTGCCCCGTCGACTGCATCCACCCGACCCAGTCGGAACCCGAGTTCGAGACGATCGACATGCTCTACATCAACCCGGCCGAGTGCATCGACTGCGGCGCGTGCGAGTCGGTGTGCCCGGTGACGGCGATCTTCCCCGCTGACTCCGTCCCCGAGCAGTGGAAGAGCTACATCGAGAAAAACGCGGCCCACTTCAACAAGTGAGGCCCCCCAAGCCGTTGCGCAAAGGGGGGGTGGCCGTGGCGACCTTGGCCGTGGGCGACCGGCGCGACGCTGGCGGCCCCGTCGTGCGCCTGCACTCGTTCAAGGTCCCCGTCCGCACCCAGAGCGAGTTCCTCGCCGAATTCGACGCGCTGCTCTCGGGGATGCGCCTGACACGCGGGTTCCTCGGCGAAGAGACCTTCCTCGGCGGGCGCAACCCGCGGCACGTCGTGCTGCTCTCCGCCTGGTCGTCCAAGCGCGCCTGCGAATCGTTCTTCGAGGCGGCCGAGGCGCCTTCCCACCGGCGCAGGCTCGTGTTCCGTTACCTCGAGCAGTCGGAGTTCTTCCGCTCGCGGGACGCCTCCGCCATGCGCCTGCTGCTCGCCGGCCGCGCGCGCGCCGTGCGGCCCCTGTAGCCCTCCCCTTATTTCGGCGGGACGCGCGCCAGCGCCGTGACGAGCGACGGGTATTCGACGACCCGCTCCTTGTCCAACGCGTCCTTCAGCTCGGAAAGGGCTTGCTCCTCTCGAAACTTGTGATAGAGGAACGTCGCCGTGAGCGAGGCCGGGTAGAGCGACAGCGACAGCTGCGTGAGCCCGAGGATCGCCTCGACGAGCGTGAAGCCCGCGACCCAATAGATCAGGAAAAAGGTCCCGATCGCCCCCACGCCAAGGATCGGTCCCAACTGCACGAGGTACCATCGCGCGACGCTTTCGACCGACTGCTGCTTCCGGCTGTAGTACCGCAGCCCCGCGTCCTCCATGAGCCACATCGGCGGGATGATCCAGGCCACCGCGAACGCCGCCGATAGCGTGAGGAATGCGACCGAGGTCGAGCGGATCGCAAACTCGCCGGGCGCCACCTGCGCCCCTAGGCTGAGGGGCAGGAAGAGCGTCGAGAAAAAAACGCCGAGCGTGAGCGCGATCGTGTACACGTAACTCGCGCGGCCCGCGATCCGGCCGAGCGTGAGCGGGCTTGGCAGCGCCACGCGGAAGTGCTCGCCCCGCACGACGTCCGGCTTCTCAAGCTTCTCGAGGTGGTCGAGGTCCTTGTACGCGCGCCGGTGGAGCCGCACGAACATCATCGCCGTCGACGCGTCGAGGTGCGCCCACCGCCAGAACCGCCATTGTCCGACCGCGAGCGGGAGGTAGATCAGCACCGCCGCGAAGGGCTCGAGCGCCTGCGGCAGCACGAGGAGGTAATTGATCGCAAGGATGCCCGCGAAAAATGCAATGTTCACGTACACGACGCGCCGGTACAGGCGGTCGGTCGCGAACGCGAGGCCGTGCGCACGCACGGCCTCCTTGGGGCTTGCAAGCGACGGAGTCGCCTCCGGGTGTGCTCCGGCCTCCAACGGCGCGCCGCCCCCCCTTCCGAGGTTGCCGGGGTGGGCTATCAACCCTCGCCGCGCCGTTTCACGCGAGGGGTCACTGCATCTTGCCGCGGTAGATGAGCCCAAGGATGTGGGCGGACTGGAAGTACAGCTTGTCCCGCTCCCGCTGGTCTCGCCGCTTGCGGAAGTCCTCGGACTCGCCGCGCAGCCGGTCGAGCTCGTTGCGGATGTCCTGCGCAAGGTTTCGCTTCAGCGCTTCAATCGTCTGCTCTTCGATCTCGTGCTCGAACTGAATCGCGTCGATCGAGTCGTCCACGAACTGGAGAAACCCCTTGAGCGGCGGCATGTATTTGCTGCGGTACTCGTACACCAAGTCGATGGTGAGGTCGTACCATTTCTCCGGGCGCTGCTTGCCGCGGTTCGCCCTCAGCCAATCGAGAAACGCCTTGAGGTCGTCGTCCAACGCGTGCGCCCTCCGCCCCCCGCCCTCAGGGGGGCCAATCGGAGCGGTCGAGACCGGGCCGGACTGTAGATAAAGGTTCGCGGTGGCGCGGCGGAACGCGCGCTTGGCCTCGGCGACATTCCGGGCCGGACGGACGCGAGGCGCGAGGAAGGCGGCTCGCGCCCCACCCGATCGTCTCGCGCGCACGCGCGCACGCGCGTGCGCGGGCGCGGTGGACGTGCGGTGCAATCGGCGTCTCTGCTTCAGAACGCGACTTCAAAATCTCCAAATAGGGCTTGACGATTGCTTCGACCCGAGGCCGACGCTCTGCACGCGCTTATCGTCGCCGAGAAAAACATCGCCGCGCAGCGCATCGCCCAAATCCTCTCCAGCGGCAAATCCAAGCGCCAGATCCTCTCGTCCACCGCGATCTATGAGTGGACCCACGACGGCACCAAATACACGGTCATTGGCCTGTCTGGACACATCGTCGAACTCGACTACCCGAAGAAATTCAAGCGATGGTTCTCCATCGCCCCCTCGAAGCTCGTCGACATCGAGCCCGAGAAGCGCCCCGAGTCCCGGGGCAAGGCGACCGCCATCATCGGCGCCCTCAAGAAGCTTGCCAAGACCGCCAACCGCGTCATCATCGCCACCGACTACGACCGCGAGGGCGAGCTCATCGGCGTCGAGGCCCTCGACATCCTCCACGATGCCAACCGCAAGCTCACCTTCAAGCGCGCACAGTTCTCGGCCCTCACGCCCAAGGAAGTCAAGACCGCCTTCGACACGCCGACCGCCATCGACTTCAAGCTCGCGAAGTCCGGCGAATCGCGCCAGACCGTCGACCTCGCGTGGGGCGTCGTGCTCACGCGCTACCTCTCGATGACCTCGGGCCAAGTCGGCCAGGACTTCCTGTCGGTGGGCCGCGTCCAGTCCCCAACGCTTGCCATCATCGTCGACCGCGAGAAGCAGATCGACGCGTTCCGCTCGAAGCCCTACTGGGTCATCGCCGCCGAGCTGGAAGGCGAAGGCCGCTTCGGCGCGGAGCACGCGCACGGGCGGTTCTTCAGCGAGGGGGACGCGGACAAGGCCCACGTGGCCGCGCAGGCGGCAAGCGCGGCTCATGTCACGAGCGTGACGGCGAAGACGCGGACGGACAAGCCCGTGCCGCCCTTCAACACGACCTCCTTCCTCCAGGCCGCGGGGCGCACCGGCCTTTCCGCGAACGCCGCGATGAACCTCGCGGAGTCCTTGTACATGCGCGGGTTCATCTCCTACCCCCGCACGGACAACACCGTCTACCCGCCGTCCCTCGGGATCGGCGAGATCCTCGACAACCTAAAAAAGAGCGAATTCAAGCCGCTCGTCCTCGAAATCGAGGAGCAAGAGAAGATCGTCCCTGTCAAGGGCCCCAAGACCGCCACCGACCACCCGCCCGTGCACCCTGTAGAAGCCGCCGACCGCGCGGCCCTCAAGCCCGACGAGTGGAAGGTCTACGAGCTCGTCGTGCGCCGGTTCCTCGCCACGCTCGCGCCCGACGCGAAGACCGAAACGCTTACGGTGAAGATCGACATCGGCGCCGAGCCGTTCCAGGCCAAAGGCACCCGGGTGGTCGAGGCCGGGTGGCGGCACTTCTACCCGTACCTCGAAATCAAGGAGACCCTCCTGCCGAAGATGAACGAGGGTGAAGAGCTCAAGGTGAACGGCGTCACCAAGACCCGCAAGGAGACGCTGCCCCCGCCGCGCTGGACGCAGGGCGCGCTGATTACCGAGATGGAGCGCCTGGGCCTCGGCACCAAAGCCACGCGCCACACGATCATCCAGAAACTCTACGACCGGTCCTACATCATCTCGAACCCGGCGGTGCCCACCGAAGTCGGCAAGATCGTGATCGTCGCCCTCGAGCGCCACGCGGCAATCATCACGAGGCCCGAGATGACGGCGCAGCTCGAACGCGACATGGAGCTCGTCGCCACGGGCGAGAAGACCTTCGAGGAGGTCACCGAGGAGTCGAAGCAGATGCTTCGGCAGGTGATGGAGCTCCTCGACGCGAAGAAGAAGGAGATCGGCGATGAAATCAAGGTCGCGATCCGCAAGCACAACACGATTGGGAAATGCCCCCGCGACGAGGGCGACATCATCGTCAAGAGCTCGCGGGCCGGCAAGCGCTTCGCGGGGTGCATCAACTACCCGGAGTGCGAGCAGTCCTATCCGCTTCCGCAGTACGGCAGGCTCGAGGCGATGGGCGTCGTCTGCCCTCGCTGCCCCTCCCCGATGGTGCGCGTGTACTCGAAGGGCCGCAGGCCCTGGGAAGTCTGCGTAAACTTGCAGTGCCCGACCCGGATGGAGCGGCTCGCGCTGCAGGAGAAGGAGAAGGTGGAGGCCGCGGAGCGCGGCAAGCTGCTTGCCGCCGTCGCGGTGGCCCGCGGGGATTTGCCGGCCAAGGCGCTCGAGGGCCCGGGGGGCCCGCCCGCCGAGGGCGAGGCGGAAGGGGCGCCAGCGGAGGCAGGCTCGAAGGGGCGGAAGAAGGCCCGGCGCGCACCCAAAAAGCAACCGCGCAAGCTGAAGGCCGTCGCCGAAAAGATGGCGAGGCCGCCGCGGCGAAAGGGCCCAATGGCGACCGCGCAACCTCCAGCGACGGCCGAAAAGTGACGTCCCCCGCTACGGGGATGCCGCCCGCGCCGCGGCCTGGAACTCTGCGACGGCAAGCGAGAATGCGATGCCGGCGGAGGCCACTTTGTTGGACCACCGTCCGAATTCCGACTGCGGGATTCCGTTGGTGTCCGTCAGGCTGAATGCGAATTCGAGTTCGGCCACTTCCTCCGGCCTTAGCGAGGAAAGGAGGGTGCGCCACTCCGGACGGCTGAACGTCCGGTTGAGACCCGCTGGCGTGGTCACATTCACGACCGCATTGCCCGCGTACGAGAACTCCCCCGCTGGCGTGTGAAGCGCCCGGTAGCCTTCCGTGGAGCGGTCGCCGTCCGCGGAGTAGGGCGGAGATGCGAAGTCGTCGAGTTGCTCGGCAAGCGCGCGCGCCGCCGTGCGCAGGCTGGCGGCGCTGTCGAGGAACGCTCCGAACGTGCGCGCGCGTTCCCGCGAAGCGGCTGTGCCGGCTTCCGCCTGAATCCATGCGTCCTCTTCGGAGGATGTGGACGCGCGCAGCCAGCTCGATGCGGACGAGACGGATGCTGCACGGCGCGCCTGCGCCACCCGCAGCCCGTCAGCCTGGTTCGCGGCGGCCGCGCCGGAAAACGCGATCTTGAGCGCCTCGCCGGCCTGCGCGCGCGCCGCAGGGAGGGCCTCGAACGGGAGCGTTCCAAAAATCGCGGAGGCCACCTTCTCCTTGTTCGCGACGAGGAGCGCGGCGAGCACGAAGAGGCCCGCTGCCACGCCGATGGGCCCTCCCTTCGTGCCGATCATTCCCGCCGTGAACAGCAGGTCCGCCACGATTGCGGTGGCGCCCGCGACCATCCCGGGCAGCCTTGCAAGGTCACCGACATTCTTTGGGTCGACGAGCTTTTCCCACATCAGCGAGAAGTTGCCGTCCGCCTCATGGTAGAGCGTCGCGATGTCGAGCACGAGGGCTGCCGCCGAGACCGCGATCCCGAGGCGGAAGAGCGGCGTCTTGACGGCCGCGAGGGCCGCCGTCCCCGCGAGCGTGTAGGCGGCCGTGGCCACTCCGAGCGCGAGTTTCGCGAAGTGCACCCCGGCGCCCGTGACGGCAATCACACGGTCGCCAGTGTCCGCAGTGCTGTTGGCGCCGAACACCTTGGTGATCGTCACGGCGTCCGCGACGAGCGTGAGGGCGCCCGCGAGGGCGTTCAGCACGAGCAGCGATTTCGTGAACGGGAAGTGGAGTTCCCGCGCCGGCGCGCTCCCCCCTGCAAACGTCACCTTGATCCCGGTGACGCCTGCGGCGGCCTCCGCGAGCTTCAGGGAAGCGACGCTCGCGGCGACAAACCCCGCTGCGCTGCTTGTGAGGGAAAGCGACGCCAACGACCCCGCGAAGCCGCCAACAGGGAGCGGTTTCTGGTGGAAGCTCGAATAGGCCTCGTCCGCGGCCGAGAGCAGCCCTATCATGATTCTCAAGAAACCCTGCGCGTCTTTCGCGCGTTCACGGCCGAGCGCGTCGGCAAGGCCCGAGAATTCCAGCACGGCAAGCCGTCCGAGCGCAGCCCCCGCATACGCGGCGGCCTCAGCGGCGCCTGTCATGTTCGAGGGGCGCGAAAGCCCCACCATCGAGGCGGCCTCATCAATCACGGAAAGACCGGCGCGGCCTCCCTCGGATTCGCCCCGCGCGAGGGCGTCCCGGAAAAACGAGGAGGGCAAGGCGGGTGCCATGGAGATGTTGGCGCGCCAGTCCGCGTTCTCAACGGAGAGCGACCCAGCACCTCCAAACCGCTCGCCGCCGGCAGAGAGCGAGACTTGGATCGCATGGAGCCCCCGCGGAATCTTCGGGACGACAAGGAGTGTCCCCTCCACCTGCGCGCTTGCAACCGGGAGGCCGTCGACGGTGAGGACCGCGCGGGCGCCCTCTGCCGGGAGCGGCGCATCGATCGAAATCACTCCCGGCTCGTAGGCGGCCACATCGGGCGCGTGTGCTCGCGCGAATTCCGCAAGGTCCTCGACCGGCGGGAGCGCCGATCGCGCGGAGCGGGCAAGCTCGTGGACGACCACCGCGCGGCTCGTCGCGTTGATTTCGTAGCCGCCAGTCCGGTTGGGCAGGAGGCCGGCCGCGGAAAGCGCCGGTGCGAAAGGGCTGGTCACGCCATGAGCCGTGAGTTCCGCAATGCCCGCTTCGACCGCCTTCTGGGCCACGACGGATTCGTCGGGGACGCCGCCCTGCCACGCGCGCAGCGTGAAGGCAACGGGCACGCGGATCGGCCCGACCTCGACCGACCCCGGGCTGCCGCTGACGAGGACGTCAAAGGAGTACAAGCCCGACACGTCGGCGGTGAGAGCGCCCCAAGTGAACTCCCCCAACTCCTGGCCGTCGTAGAGCCGCCAGCCGTGCGAAACCGTGAGAGCGTCGAACCGTGGGGCGCGGACCTGTAGGGTGACCGGCCCTTGCCCGCCCGCGACGGCAAACGAAGTTCCAACAGGCGCCGGGAGGAATTCGGCGGGAGTGGCGGGCCCGCCGACGAGCTCCGCCGCGGTGAATTCGCCGTCCGCCGCGCTGAGTGCGGCGATGGCGCCGTCGAGCGACGCGTTGCCAGACGCGCCGAAGTGCAGGGCAGTCTCGACCCCGAGCGCGAGCTCGATAATGCGCGATACCCGAGCGGCGTCGAGGACACCCTCGTGGTCCCGGGCAAGTTCGTTCATTGCAAGCTGGCCGGCGACGCGCTCGACGCGCCCGCCCGGCCCCGCTTCGGCGGCAAGGCGCGCGGCGATCGAGAGCGGCAGGAGCGTTGGCAGCGGCAGCCGCGCAGAGAACGCGACGAGCACGGTCAAATTGACCCGAGGCCCGGCGGCGGAAACATGCGCCACGCCTTCCACCGCGAGGTACGTAGGGACGGAAAGCGGGCTGCGGCCGCCGTACGGAGAGGCCACGTCGGCTTCCGCATCGAGGGCCACGGCCCGCGCGAACTCCAGCGTCGCGTTGAGGTCGTGTCCAGTGCTCGCTCGGCGCGGGTAGATTTTGTCCATCCGGGCCGCAAGGCCGGCCTGCAGGGCGTCCGACGCGCGCGCAAGCGCGCCGGGGCCCGGCGCAAATCCCCCGCCGACCGCGGCGAGGAGCGCCTCCTGCCCGAGGGATCCGAGGACTTCGCGCTCGCGCGCGGCCTCGTTTCCAAGCGCCGCCATCTCAGCCGCGCGGGCGTGCGCCGCGTCCGCGGCCCCCGCGTCGACCGCGCGAAGGTAGAGCGCGGCCGCGCCCCCCAACAGGAGTAGCCCCACGGCCACCACCGCAAAGCCCGCGTTTCCCTCTCGTGTGTGCCGGATACCCCGTGACCGAACCACCGCGACTGCACCCTTGCCAGACCGCACCTTGGGCGGCAGGGCTTATGAACCGAGCCCGAAACACCTCACAATAATCTCCATTAATCATGGGGGCCAGGCGGGCGATGTTCGCCCCTGCAAACCGTTATGGGCGCACCCGGGGTTTCCGCCCTGATGCCCCCCCGCTTCGGCTGCCACGTGTCCATCGCCGGCGGCATGAACCTCGCCATCGACCGCGGCCGCGAGCTCAGGTGCGACGCGATCCAGGTATTCACCAAGAACGCAAACCAGTGGAAGGCCAAGCCGCTCGACCCCGAGGACGTGAGGCTGTTCAAGGAGAAGGCGAAGGACGGTCCGTGGCCCGCGATGAGCCACGGCTCGTACCTCATCAACGCCGGCACCCACGTCGAGGAGATGTACCAGAAGGGCGTGGCCGGGCTGAAGGACGAGATCGGCCGCTGCGAGACCCTCGGCATCCCCTACTTCGTGTTCCACCCCGGCGGGCACATGGGCTCCGGCGCCAAGGCGGGGCTGAAGCGCGTCGCGCAGGCGATCGACGCAGCCCTCTCCGAGTTCCCCAATGGAAAGACAACCGTCTGCGTCGAAATCATGGCGGGCGCGGGCACCATCCTCGGGAGCAGCTTTGAGGAGCTCGCCGCCATCCGCGACCAAGTGCAGGACAAGGCCCGGGTCGGGGTGTGCTTTGACACCTGCCACGCGTTTGCCGCCGGGATCGACTTCACCGACGCGCAAAAGTACGGCGCCATGTGGGACAAGTTCGACGAAGTCATTGGGCTACAGGTGCTCAAGTGCTTCCAACTCAACGATTCCAAGTTCGAGTTCGCCCTGAAAAAAGACCGCCACGAGCACATCGGGAAGGGGTTCCTTGGGCTGGAGGCCTTCCGGCTGCTTGTCAACGACCCGCGGTTCAGCGGATTTCCGATGGTGCTGGAGACAGATCCGGAGGACGACGAATGTTCTGGCTGGAAGAAAGACCTCGCAACGCTCAGGAAGCTTGTGGGGAAGCATGACCCGATCAAGCCGAAAAAGAAAGGGCAGCAGCGGATCGGGTGAGCGGGGCGCCGGCCTCTTTCCTACCGGCTCGCGGCCGCAACCAACCGCCCCGCGATCTTGACCATTTCGCCTGCGTCGCCCCGAGGGAGCAACCGGTCCCCATACTCGACGACGTTCTTGCGAGAAAGCAAGGCGCGTAACTGTTTCTTGATCTCCTCCTTTCCCCCCAAGGGGAGCCTTTCGATGAGCCTGAGCACGTCCAGGTGGTGCGGGCTGGTCGACCGCAAACCCGGGTGTTTCACCGTCAGGCTGTCGCAAGCGGAAATGGCCGCGTGAATCGCAAGGAGGCCCGCCGCTTCCTCCTCGCCCGTCCCGATCATTTTCTCGGCGCTTCTCTGGAACTGCTGTGCCTTTTGGAGGTAGATTGCGGCCCGGGCGGGGGCGACCTCGGTCACTGGGAGTACGCCCATCACCTCAGCCCCGCGATGGGTCGCCCTTCAGCCCGGGCCCGCTCGAGGACTCTGCGTGGCCCGCCGCGGCGGACGGCCGCCGCCGTGTAGGCGATGGCCTGTAGCTCGTTTCCAAAATTCGCCTGGATCTTGTTTTGCATCGCCGACAGCGACCCGTCCCATCGTCCGCGGGCCGCCTCGTCGGGGAAAACTGCAACGAGGTCAATATCACTCGTGGCTCGCTCGTCGCCGCGCGCCACCGAGCCAAACATGTGGGCTTCGACCGCGCCCGCCCGGCGCAATTGGCGCTGGAGAAGGCCGATGAGGGTGCTCATTGCGTCGGACTCGAGGGTCGCAACCTGGGCCAATGACCGCGCCAGGAAGTGCCGGCGGTTCACCTTCCAGAGGCTCGCGCGGCCTGCCCGGCGTTGCCAGCATAGACCTTCCGCCTCCAGGATTCGAAGGGCTACCATCGCCCGGGCAGGCGAGACACCCGCCAACCGGGCGACTTCCCGCCCGGTGAACTCGCCCTCGGGCGCGGCAAGAACCGAAGCCAGCACCGCCGCGCGGGCAGGGCTGCCAAGCAGCCGCGGGGCAATTCCATGGAAATGCATGTTTCGTTCTCAGAACATATGTCTCAATATCGAAACA
>Ga0247727_10019247_pt1 | contig 10603 bp, 10 predicted proteins | sample WisWelCaveWW1625_FD_202498 | JGI IMG/M metagenome (GOLD analysis project Ga0247727, IMG submission 202498) | Biofilm microbial communities from Wishing Well Cave, Virginia, United States - WW16-25 | ecosystem: Environmental > Aquatic > Deep subsurface > Groundwater > Cave microbial mat | place...
CCCATAACCCGGCCAGCACGTCAGGATCGTTCCCGCCAGTAATCGCCATCACGCCGGTGCGCTGGCCGAAGTCTGTGGTGGACTGTTGAAAGACCTGGTAGGTCGCGTAGTTGTCATTCAGCGTGCCGGGGCGGAAGGTGGTAGACATGGCAAGATGATACCTCATTACAAATCCAGAACAGCATACTTGTGACAATACCTGTCACACTTCAGTGGTAGAATGTTTGTTAGAACGTGCGTTCTGTCAACATATCATCAAAGAATAACATGTCGCGCCTGGCTACCCGCACCGCCCGCCTGCGCCGGATGGAGGAAGTGTTACTCCTCGCGCCCAACGGCCTCGCCGCCACTGAATTGGCCCAACGCCTGAGCGTGGATCGGCGGACGGTCTACCGTGACCTCAACTTCCTCGGCGAACAAGGGGTTCCGCTCTGGCAGGAAGCCGGATTTTTTGGAGTCAATCGCACCGACTACCTGGCCTCCATCCACGTGTCGTTCCACGAGGCCATTGCGCTCGTCCTGGCCGGCTTAATGCTCTCCCGAGTCATCGATGAACGGAACCCACACGTGTTGGCGGCGCTCCGCAAGTTGGGTGCCGTCCTGCCACAGCCTCTCACCGCTCACCTGAACCGCGCGGCGGAGCGGGTGCAGGCCCGCAGCCATGGACTACGTCAGGTCGCTATCCTGGAGGTCATCGCTGAGGGCTGGGGAACCGGACGCAAGGTGCGGGTGGGTTATCGCTCACCTCGGAGCGGGGCCTTGCGTGAACGAGTCATCGCGCCCTATACCTTGGAGCCGACCGCCTCCGGCATTTACGTGATCGGCCACGACGATTGGGCGAACGACATCCGCACCTTCAAACTCGACCGCCTGGAAAAAGCCGACCTGCTCGACGAGGCTTACACCCTCCCGGCGGATTTCGACCCGGAGGCGCATCTAACGACGAGTTGGGGCATCATGTGGGGCAGGGAAGTCATCGAGGTGGTGTTGCGTTTTACCACGGCGGCCCTGCCGCTTGTCCGCGAGCGGTGTTGGCATCCCTCGCAATCGCTCGAAGTTACTCCGGACAGCGGAGGCGTGCTTCGGGTGCGCGTCTCGGAGCCGGTGGAGATGCAACCCTGGATCCGGAGTTGGGGCGCGCAGGTGGAAGTGTTGGCCCCGGAGTGGTTGAGGCAACGCATCGCGGATGAGCTTCGCCAAGCGGCGCAACTCTATCGCCAGGAGGCGGGCTGAGGGTGGAGACGCACGCCTCCGGTTCTCCGCTTGCGCTGAACATTCAGGTCCGGCAGATCGTCGGCGACCTGGTCGAATTGTTCTTCAGCTCTCGGGAGGCCGACCTGCGCGTGGGCGAAACGCTGACTCTTCGCGAGCGCGCCTCGGGCCGCAGTGTGATTATCCAGGTCATTGCCTTCCGGTCGGTCAGTTATCCCTCCCTCGCTCTCGATCAACTCCATAGCCTGGTTCCAGAGACAATCCACGCCCCCTTGCTGGAGTCCATTGGCTATCAATTGACTCTGCCCAGCAACGGGCGCGGGGAGGAACTAGGCAATCTCAAGGTTGCGCTGGCGAAGATTCGCAAAACGATCCCGACCCCGACCTCCAACGGCACGGCGCAATGGGAACAGTGGGATGGCTGGATCCCGGCACGTGACGTGGAGGTCTTTCGGACCGACGATCGGGAGGTGTTCGTCAATGCCACGCGCGACCTGGGGCACCGCCTGCGGCTGGGCCGCACGCTGGCCGGGCACGACTTCTACGTCGAGGGTCAGGATTTGGAAAAGGTGAACGTGATCACCGGAGTCAAGGGCAGTGGCAAGTCCCACCTCTCAAAAGTGGTATTACTGCAATTAATCGAGCATGGCGCGCCATGTGTGGTCTTCGACATCAACCGGGAATACATCCATCTGCCCAAGGTGGAAACGGACCCGCACACCGGCAAGACCCTCCGGCGCGGCATCGTTCACCTGGAGGCCGGCGGCAACTTCCGGCTGAGCGTGCGGCAGTTCGGCCTGGCCCCGATGATGACGCTGATGATCCGGTTTGGCTTGCCCGAGGTCTCGGCGTTGCATTTCGAGAACCGGCTGGCGCGGTTGTGGGCCGAGGCCGAGGCCCTGGAACGGGAGGGCGGTGAAGCGCCCTACATTGGCCTGGAACAACTGATGCAAATGGCCGAGGAAAACGAGTTCGGCGGCGGGTCGAGCGCCACGGTGGTGAATCACGCTATCCGTTCGCGGCTGGAGGCGCTCAGGAACACGCGTATCTTCGCCCGCACACCCAAAGAGGCGGCCTCGCTGGGGGAAGCCTACAAGACCATTCGCAGCGGCGGCGCGCTGGTCGTCGATGTCTCCGCACTCTCCAATCTGGCCCGCGAAGGTTTCGTGCAAGCCATCATTGAACTGGTGAAAGACTTGTGCTTGTGGGAGATCGAGCACAAAACGCACCGCTTCCCGTTCATCTTCTTCGAGGAGGCCCACCTGTACGTCTCGCGCCAGAGCATCGACTACATTGTGACCCGCGCCCGACACCTGGGCATCACCAGTTTCTTCGTCACCAATATGATCCACGGCTTGGACGAGGCCGTTCTGCGGCAGGCCGACAACCTGTTCTTATTGCGCATCCCGTTTGAGGACGATGTGCGGCACGTCTCGCGCGGCGCGGCGACGGACTATGAAACGATGGCCGCCTTCGTGCGCCGTCTGCGCCAGCGTCACGCGCTGGTCGTCGGCAACGTCACCGCCCAGTATCCGCTGATCTTTGAAGTGAACCCGCTGGAGGGAGTCAATACGGCGGGGGAGACGCGATATTTCTTCCGAGCAGGCTGACGAAGCCCGCATTCCGCAACATGCCGCCAGATCGCAACGCCAGGCGGCCGGGAGGGTGACAAATGAAGAAACCAAGAGACGCCGCGGCCTATGTGGTCGAATACCTGCAAACGGACCATCGCGCACAACCCCATGAGCCGTATATCAAGCCCTCGTCGCTCGCCAAAGGTTGTCTGCTCTATGTTGCTTTTGAATTGCAGGGCAAACCCAAGCCGCCCTTCGACTCGCGGGTGGGGCGCATCCTCTCGGTCGGCACTGACAGCCATCGCCGCCTTCAGCGCGCGCTGGAACGAGCTTGTCTGGCGCAGGAAGTTTTTTTCGAGGTCCCGGAGTATCGCCTCCACGGGTTCTGCGACGGCATCCTCTACCTCCCACCGGACAAGGCCAGCGCCGAGTCGCTGGCTGGATTTTGGGCGCTGGAATTCAAGACCGCCGCCGCGTCCGAGTTCGACAAGGTCAAGGCCGCCGGAATGCCGAAGGAAGAGCACATCCGCCAGGCGCAGATTTATTTGTGGGGCATTGGAGAATACTATCGAGAGGCAATCCCGCTCAAGGGCGCGATCATCTATTACGAGAACCGGGACACGCTTGAGCATCGGGCGTACGAGGTGTACCCGGACCCCGCCGCCATTGCCGACCTACTGGGGCGGGTGAAAAAGATGCTGGATGGCCTAGCCGAGGGCCGCCTCCCCGACGACGTCCTCCCGCCTGATCATTGGGCGCACGCTTACTGCCCGTTCCTCGATATCTGCGAGCCGGGGCAGAAGGCGATGGAGTGGCAGGCCGCTCAACCTAAGACTCTCCCGGACAAGGTGCTGGCCGACATCATCGCCAAACGGATTGTGGCGAAGAAGGGGGCCGAGGCGATGACGGCAACGGGCGCGTCACAAGCGACCAGCCCATCACATCCCAAAAAGAAGCAGGGGGTGCGGTCGCTCCGGGAACTGGCTCAGGATTTGGATTGGGAATAAGCCCAAACATAACGCCCCGGCTCATCACCAGGGCGTTTACGTCGCCTCATCAGCCACACCCAAAACTAAACTCCATCCTTAAGCGCCTTGACCGGGCGGCCCTTGACGACCTTGCGCGCAGGCTTGGCCTTGTACATCATCTTTTCCTTGGTGAAGGGATTGATGCCCTCATGCGCGGGCACGGCCGGCTTGATTGAGACGTTCAACTTGATCAAGCTGGGGATAATCACCTCGCCCGGGCCTTTCTTGCTCAGCTCGTGCATGACGACGGCGTTGAGCGCATCCAGGGCGGCGGTGGCCTGCTTCTTCTCCAGGCCGGCCTTCTGCGCCACCGCCGCCACAAATTGTGACTTGGTGAGTTTCTTCTTGTCTGCCATTTTCGCTTCTCCTTGTGTGAACAGTCTAATTGGCAATTTGGCCGCTGTTATATAGCAAAATCCCTAAAAAGCAAGCAAATCGGCCATCACCCGGGCAATGCGCTCCGGGCCGGGGACCAGGGCCTGCGCCAGCCCGGCATTGTACGGGATGGGGGTGTCCGGCACGGCCAGGCGTTGAACCGGAGCGTCGAGTGACTCAAAGGCTTCGCTCGCTAGCGTGGCAATGATCTCGCCCGCGAAACCATTGGTGAGCTGATCCTCATGGACCACCAGGCACTTGCCGGTCTTGCGCACCGAGGCCAGCACGGTTTTGCGATCCCACGGCACGATGGTGCGGAGATCAATGATCTCCACGCGCCCCCCATGATTTTGGGCGGCCTCCAGACAGCGGTAGACCATCTCGCCCCAGGTCACGACGGTGAGTTCATCGCCTTCTTGAAGCATGGCGGCCACGCCGAACGGCAGAACGTAGTCGTCGCCCGGATAGGGGCGGCGGGCAGGCGCGGTATCCAGCAGGGAGCGATGCTCGAAGAAGAAGGTCGGATCGTTTCCGCGCAGGGCGGCGCGCAGGAGGCCCACGGCATCTTCCGCATTCGAGGGGAACGCCAGCCGCCAGCCGATGGTGTGCGCGAAGATCGCCTCGCCCGTCACGCAGTGGAACGGATCGTTGCTCTTCTTGCCCAGGCCCACCGGCAGGCGCACCACCATCGGCGCGGCAAACCTGCCCGCCGAGCGCCAGCGCAATGTGCCGCAGTTGTTGATCTGCTCGGTGGCCGGGTCGGCATACTTGCGGAACTGAATCTCCGGCACAGGCAGGAGGCCCGCCACCGCCATCCCCACCGCGCGGCCAATGATGCCCTCCTCCGAGAGCGAGGTATCAAACACGCGCGCCTCGCCGAACTGCCTCTGCAAGTCAAGCGTCGCGCCATGCACCCCGCCCTTCACACCCACGTCTTCACCGAAGACTAACATGCTCGGGTTGAGGGCCAGCTCGGTCTCCAGCACGCGGCGCACCCCATCCAGCAAGTTGATGCGCGGGCCGCTGGGGTTGGGCGTGTGCGAGCCGTCTGACACGCTCTGCGCCACTCCCTCCGGCAAAATGCCGCCCGCCTTCTGCGGCCCATCGCCGGAGAATACGAAACGGGTCACGGTCGCCGGATCAGGATCGGCGTGCTGAAGCGCGGCGGCCAGCGCGGCGCGGACTTCCGCCTCCACGTCCTTGTCGAGCGCGTCCCAATCGACGCCCGGCTGGTGCTTGATCAAAAATTCGCGCAGGTGCTTGAGCGGATCGCGCGCCTCTTCCTCCGCGCGCTGTTCGGGCGTCTTGTAGGCCTGCGTATCGGTGATGGAGTGACCCGCCAGACGCGGCACGGTCAGGCGAAGCAGACACGGGCCATTGCCCAAGCGCACATGCTGGATCGCGCCCGCCACCGCCGCCGCCGTCTCCGCTGGTTTCACGCCGCTGGCCTGCACGATGGAGAGATTGTGGAAGCTCGCCAGGTTGGCGGCGATGTTCGCGCCGGGGTTTTGGTAGCGCGATGGAACGGAGATGGCGTAAGCATTATCTTCGATGAAAAACAGTACAGGCAGTTTGAGCGTGGCGGCGATGTTGAGCGCGGCCCAAAAACCACTCGCCGCCGTGGAACCATCGCCGCCATGCACCATGACAAGCGCCCCACCCCAGTCTGCCTGCTTCAACACATCCCGCCGATACAGGATGGACTGCGCCCAGCCCGCCGCTGGTGAGTATTGCGAGCCGACATCGCCAGCGCCAGGCAGGATCGTGACCGCGCCCCGGCTCGGCATGTTGTAGAGCACGCCCGCATCGCGCCCTTCGGACACACTGCCCGCCTTCGCCATGCCGCCCGCAAACAATTCTTCCACCGTCAGCCCGGCGGTCAGCGCCAGCGGGCGCGAGCGATAGTAGAGCGACATGCCGTCGTGGGCGTGGGTCAACGCCAGCCCGACCAGGAGTTGCGATAGCTCGTGTCCGCGCGCCGAGAACTGATAGGCGATCTTGCCGGCCGGGGCCAGCTCGCGCTCCTCGAGAGTGTCCATCCAGCGGGAGGTCAGCGCCAGCCGGGCCACACGCGGCCACTCAATGTTTTTGGTCATAGTGCATTTTTAACGCAAAGGCGCGAGGGCGCAAAGTTTTCAAGCTTGCTCTTTGCATCCTTGCCTCTTTGCGCCTTTGCGTTAATTTCCCGACCGTTCTTTCGGCTTGCTCAGCATCAGCACCGACCACTTGCCGGTTTGCACCACTTCGCCCTTCTGATTTTTCACGTCAATTTTGATGGTCACCGCGCCGCCGCCGAGCCGGGGAACGGCTTTCGTCTCCAGCACTTCCAGCGCGCCATGCACCGTGTCGCCGAAGAACACCGGCTTGCTGAACTTCCACTCCAGGATTTCGCGGAAGGCGAGCACCGTGCCCTCCATCACCCCGGTGCGCGTGATCAGGCCGGAGATGATGGACACCACACACAGGCCGTGCGCGATCCGCTGGCCGAACGGCGTGGTCTTGGAATACTCGGCGTCGGTGTGGATTTGGTTGAAGTCACCGGACAGGCCCGCAAAGCTGACCACGTCCGTCTCCGTGACCGTGCGGGGCGTGGTGATGATCTTCTGGCCGGTTTCAAATTCTTCAAAATACATGCCGCGTTGGGCGGGAGGCAGGGGCATAGACGCTCCTTGAATGGACTCAGCTGGGCGCGATTCTAGCACGAGCCGACAATAGAGTAATCAGTAGTCATCAATCCACTGCTGACTGTGCACTGTTCACCGTTGACTGATCCCAAAATGCCCGCATCGCCTCTTCCCCCAGCGTCTCGCCGATCAACGCCAGAGTGCGCTCATATTCGATCCGAGTGCGCTTGACGGCGGCTTCAATGGCGTAAGGGAACAGCGGGCCGGTGGAGGGCACGTCCAGGTTCATCCAGGCGTGCGAGTCTTTGGGCACGAGTTTCTTCACCAACGGCTGAAGCGTGTGAATGGCCCATAACGCCTCCGTCGGGTAGTAGACGTGGCCGGAGCGCAGGCGCGGGTTATTGAGCACGTCTGGGTCGAGTGGTTCAATCGTCGAATGCGGTGGGAGATGATTCGTCGGCGGAGGTTCCGGGACGATGCCGCGGTACAACGCCTCGCCGTTTTTCACCCAGCCGCGCTGTTCCAGCCAGAGCGCCGTATAGTTAGAGTGTGCGTAGAAATCCTGCGCGGCGTGCGAAAGCCGTCCAAAGGCCGCCCACGCCTGCGCCGGGTTCGTGGCGTGGGCGGCTTGCTGGCGGTTCTGTTCGATGTAGGCCGAGGTTTCCGCAAACAGGCTGTTATCGCTATGAAACTCCGGGCGGAGCAAGCCGAGGGCGCTATCCTGGCCAAGGTTGGCGCGCGTGATCGCTTCCAGCGCGCGCGGCGAAACCAGCGGGCTGAGCACACGCTGGAGCATTTGGCGGTGATAGAGGCTTTCCATTAGTCTGATATTGGGACACGGATTTTCACGGAATAACACGGATTCTCCGTTTGATCCGCGTTTACCCGCGCGCTTCGCGGTCCGTGTCCCATTTCCCGTCAAAACCGGAAGGCCCCCTTTTTCTACGGCCCCACGGTGATCAAATCCTTGAGTTGCTCAAACGTCGCCGGGCCGATGCCGCGCACGTTCATGATGTCCTCAATCCGGCCAAACGGCCCGTTCGCTGTGCGATACTCAATGATGCGTTGCGCCGTCGCCGGGCCGATGCGGGGCAGGCTCTCCAGTTCTGCCTGCGTAGCCGTGTTGATATTGATCTTGGCCCCGCTCGACGGCTGAGGGCGGGCAGTTGTCACTGCCGGGATTGCAGTTGGCGCAGGCGTCGGCGAGGGAGTGCCCGGCCCCACGGTCATCGTTGGCGCGGGCGTGAGGGTAGGCGGCGCGGTCGGCGGAAGCTCAGGCACGTCAATCCGGTCGCCATCCTTCACCACTTGCGCCAGGTTGAGTTGGCTCAGATCAGCCTGACCGGTTGGGCCACCCGCGGCGTTGAGCGCGTCTTGCACGATGCTCCCGCGCGGGAACGGATACACGCCGGGCGATTGCACCGCGCCCAGCACATACACCCGCACCGGCGACTCCGTCGCTGGCGGCAGGAGTTGGACAGGATAGCCCGCCGGACGCCGCGCCACAACCCACAGCACTCCAGTGGCTAACAACCCTATCAACAATCCATACGCCAGAGGATAGATTGTTTTGCGATCCACTCTGAACCTCCACGCGGGCGATTATAATCCGATTAGTAACTGCTCAGGCCGTGCTGGCAAATCGTGCGGGAAATCCGCAGATTGCAAAGATTTTTCCATCTGCGAAATCTGTGTAATCTGTGGACAAACACCCAGGGCTGAGCAGTTACTCCGATTGGTGATTTTCGATTGCGGATGTTGATCATAAATTGAGGGATTTTTGAACCGCAAAGCCCGCAAAGGGCGCGAAGAAAACCGCCAGGTTCTTTGGGCCTCTTCGCGCTCTTGGCGGCTTCGCGGTAAATAATTCGCTGGCCGTTCAATGCTCCTCAATACTTAACGTGACGCCTTGCGTCGTCGTCAGCCAAGTCACAAAGGCATCCGGGTCAAACGCCAGCGAGGGGGCAAGCACACCCGCCCGCGCATAACCGGCTTGACCTATAATGCCGGCCGCATAGACCGCGATCTCCGCCGTCAGGCCGTAGGGGTCAAAGCCGCGCAGGGTGATCGTGCGCGCGCTGTTCCCGCCGGTCAATTCAATCTGGATCACGAACCGGAAGTTTTCATCGGAGCGTTCGGGCGGCGGCGGAGCGAGGTGGCGGAACGAAAGCGCCATGAGCGATCCGATCGGCGTGTTGAGCAGGAGATTGACCAACGGCATCACCACCGGCATGACGTAAGCCCAGCGGGTTGAGACGGCGAGCCAGGCTTGCACGTCCTGCACGGCGCAATGGGCTGGGACGGTGACGACTTCCGCGCTGGGGAAGGTGATGGCCCTGCGCGTCCGCCCATTCATCTGCCAGGCCCGCGCCTCCGTGGCCGGCTGACGCCCCACCCACTTCCCGCCGCGATAGGCGATCCACGATTTGGCTAACGTGCGCAAGCCAGACAGCCGCGTGCCGTAGCTCATCACGCCGTTCGGATTGGTATAGCCATAGATGATGTGCGCCGCGTCGAGAGGCTTGGAAAGGTCGCGAGCCTGTTGCGCGATCACGCAGTCCGAGATAGCGACTTCAAACGCGCAGGCGGAGACGATGGCGGCGCCGGTCTTGCGCGCCAGCGCATCGTATTGGCGCAGGCGATAGACGTAGGCCAGCTCGTTGGTGATGTCGAGGTAATGCACGCCGCGCGTCGCGGCCTGGACGATGACCGGCTCGCCCAAATCAATGAACGGCCCCGCGCAGTTGATTAGCACCCGCGTTGACTCAAACAAGCCCGCCAGCGAGGCCGGCGTGCCGACCTCCGCAACGACCAGGTTGGGGCGCGAGGAGAGTGTCGCGGCCAGGGCGTGCAATTTCTCACGTGAGCGGCCGGCGAGGCGAAACGTCTGCCCGGTGCGATCCAACACCCGCGCGATCCGCTGGCCGGTATAACCCGTAGCGCCGAAGAGGGTGATCATGTTTCACCCCACTTCAAAGCGGCAGGCCGGGCCGCCTACGGACTTACAACCCGTTTCAGTGATGTCGTACTCCTGCCCGGTCGCCCAGCGCAGGGCTTCTTCGGCGACGCCTATCGTCAGCCAGCAGGAGGGGGCGGAACGCGTGTGGCCGAAGGCGGCGTCGCTTTCGTAATCGCACAGCACCAGCCGCCCGCCCTCACGTTTGGCCTCCGCCGGGCGGCTGGGATAGGCCAGCGCCTCCGCCACCCAGTGCAGTGCAGTCAGCGCACGGGCCGACGCTGACTGCGGGAGGAGTGTGATCCGCCGCGCCAGGGCTTGAAGCCGCTGTGCCCGCAAGTGTTGGCGGAAGCTCTCGCGCCCAATGCGGGTGAGCACGCCGCGCGCGCCGTGGCCGTAGTACGTTTCAATCGCCTGCACAAGGCCCGCGTACTCACCGGCATACACCTCCAAATTGCGATTGTCCGGCGGCAGGCGATCAGAATAGCGATGCAGGCGGGCGTGGTGCAACATACTCAGCAGGCCTCCCCGCCCGAGGATCACTTCGGTCGCCAGCAGTAAATACCGCAAGCGAGCATTCGGCAGAGCACGTCCAGAATCAATGCTCATAATTATCGTCACAAGGATAACTGATAAACCGGGAAACGCGCGCCCGTCAGTTGGAAGCCCAGTTTCTGATACACCGCCAACGACGCCCGATTGTTGTGTTGAGTGTTGACCGTGATCTCGCACCCCCCGCGCCGATTATAGTAGTCGATCAGATGTGACACCAGGGCGGCGCCGATCCCCCTCCCTTGATGCGCGGGCGGGACAGCCACGCGCGCCAGGTGCGCT
>Ga0247727_10019248_pt1 | contig 10603 bp, 6 predicted proteins | sample WisWelCaveWW1625_FD_202498 | JGI IMG/M metagenome (GOLD analysis project Ga0247727, IMG submission 202498) | Biofilm microbial communities from Wishing Well Cave, Virginia, United States - WW16-25 | ecosystem: Environmental > Aquatic > Deep subsurface > Groundwater > Cave microbial mat | place...
GGGTAAATCGACTTTGCAACAAGCATTGGTCGCGTTGCTTTACGGTTTTCAAGATCACACCCGTTCGCCGCAGCAGGAGCAAGAGCTGCGGGCGCGCTATCTGCCGTGGAGCGCGCCGCAACTTCCCCATAACATTTTGCCGGCTTCTTCACAAAGTTCGGCGGCGATTTTGTTGTCGGAAAGTTATCATGCTGAAAATTTGCCGGCATCGAATTATCCGCAAGCTGAAATTTTGACTGCGCCGGTTTACGAAAAAATCTCGCTGCTGGCTCCGGAAAAGCCCGCGCCGGAACAGATTTTAGGTCCTGCGGAATTCCCCCAAAACGGCGGACGCGCGCCAGCAGAATCGCATTATGGCGGCAGCTTGAAATACGCGCTCGATAATGAACAGAGTTTTTTTATTCATCGCGATTTCAGCCATGAAGAGACGGCGACGCAATTAGTCGATGCCAACACCGGCGAGGAAGCGCTGGGGCGTTATCGCCGCGGCCGCGCCGGCAAAGTCGACTTCATGGAAAAACAGATCGGCATGTCCCGCCAGGTTTTTCTCGCCACGGCTTGCTTGCCGCAGGGCGCGTTGCGGCCTTTGGCCGAGCGCGAAGCCAACGCCGTATCGGATGCGATTCTCCGCCTGTTGGACGCCGCCGGCGCCGATCATTCCGCCGAGCAAGCGATCGAGCGATTGGAAAAAAAGCTCCGCGAGCTGGGCAGCGATCAAGCGCAGACGGCGCTGCTCCCGCAAGCGCGCCAACGGCTGGAAGAATTGCGGGAAACTTACGCGCTGCGTTTAGCCACACAACGCGAAGTGCAAACCGACCTTGATAAAATCGAAACGTTCGAGTTGGAAAAGGATGAGCGGCGCGCGCAATTAGCCATCGTCGAGCGCAAAATCATCCAAAACGAGCTGGCATGGTTTGAAACGCGTTTAGGGCGCTGGCAGGAAAATGAGCGGCAGCGCGAAAAAATTGCGGCGGAGCTGACGACGTTGGCGCCGTACAAAAAATTCCCCGTCGACGATAAAGAAGTTTTCTTTCAGCTCATGCACGATTTCAATCATCAAGAGAAATTGCGCGTGATGCTGACGGAGGAGCGCGCCGGCCTCGAGATCAAGCTGCTCGCGCTCGCGGAGAAAAGCAAAAATCTTCACGTGCCCGAGCCGATTTGGCAGGAACGCTTGTTTGAAGATTTTCTTTCTTTGAGCAGCCGCTGGAAAGAGACGTTTCAACAAATCGTGGACACGGAAAGCGCGCGGCACGAGGTTGATGACGCCATGAAAAAAACCGGCTTGAGCGAAATCGATCGCTCGACGTTGGCCGGCCTCGATTGGCGGCAGATCGAGCAATATAAAGCGTTGGAAGCGCGTTTCAAAGAGGCCGAAGCACAGGTGGAAGGGGCGCGCGAGGCCTATGATCGCCACGCGCATGAAACCAAACGCCGGATGAGCTATGTCGGCATTGGCGCCGCCTCGGCGATCGTCGCTTTGTTCATCGATTTGGTCAATCGAATTTTTACCAGCGCTGACAACAGTCTCGGCCTTATTTTGCCGCTGTGTTTCATCGCGCTGATTGTTTTTCTGGCGTTATGGGTAAATTGGGGCGCGCAAAGCCGCGAGCTTGGCGCGCGATTGTTGGAGATCGAAAATCGTTACATGGAAGATCGATACGAGCTGCGCGAGCTTTATTCGCGTTACGGCGTCACTTCGATTCAAGCCTTGGAGCAGCATCGCCTGCATTTCGATCAATTCAGCGACGTGATTCAATCGGATCAGCGCCTAAAAGAGGAGATGAGCAAAATCGAGCAGAAGCTCATGGGTTGGGTCACGGCGCTAGGCATCGGCCATCTCGCGCCGGAGACGGTGCAAGACGCGGAAAAACGTTTGCGCGAGAGCCACCAAATTTGGAGCGAACACCACAGCGGCCAGCAGCGTTTGGCGCAAATCGACGAGAAGCTCGCGCAAATCGACAAAAGCCTCGGGCGCGTCGCTTTCGAATTGGAAGAAATTTTGCAAAAAGCCGGCATCAACGAGCCGGTCGGCGAGCCGGCGTTTCAGCTTTATTTGGCGGGGTGCCAAAAGCACGAATATATCGACACGCTGCAAATGCAATTGCAGCAAAGCCAGGCGCTCAGCGCGGAAATTCTGGGCGGTGAAACGATACCCAATTTGAAAAAAACGACCACGCGTTTAACCGCAGAGCTGCGGGAATTTGACGAACGAACAAAAACTGCATCCGGCGCGAATTTAGCGGCTCCGGCGGATACCGCAAAAGCTTCGACCCTCGCGCCGAGTGAAAGCGCGCGCCGCGAGCTGCAAGCGCGGCGCGAAAAACTGCAGCAAGAAATTTATGCCAAAGAACAAAATTTAGCCGTGCTCCAAGAACGAGTGCAGACGCGCTTGCAAGGCCTGCCGCCGCTGGCGGAAATCGAAGAAGATCTCGCCATCGTTGAAGCGGAAGTCGCCGGCTTGGAAAAGGCGCGGCAAGCTTTGGAGCTGGCCCGCGATTTTATCGCGCAAGCCGCACAGCGCCTGCATCGCGATTTCGCGCCGCGCGTGAATGAATTTTTGAGCCGGCACTTGAGCCAACTCAGCGACGGCCGCTATACCAACGCGCTGGTCGATCCTGCCGATTTTTCCGTGCGCTTGCTCGGGCCGGACCTTGCCTTTCCCGTCGCGCTCACGCAATTGAGCCTCGGCACGGTCGAGCAAGTTTATTTGCTCCTGCGCGCCGCGGTGTTGGAAATTTTCGCGGAAAACGGCGAGGCCATTCCTCTGCTGTTGGATGATCCGCTGATTCACGCCGATGCGCAGAGAATGAACAACGCGCTGCAAATCATCGATCGGCTGGCGGCGTCACAGCAGGTTTTTTATTTTACCAAAGATCCGCTGGTGGTGGAGTATTTCAAAAATAGGCCGGAACAGGGGGCGGTGATTAAGCTGGAAGGATTGTGAAGCGCAAGCAGATCATGGCAAATTTAAAATTGCAAATTTTCAACTTTGCCATTTTCGACGACGGGCAAAACCACGAAATGATAGCCGTAGTCGAGGAGGATGTCCATCTCACGCTGGCCGGCATATTCACTCATCTCGATAAAACGATCATCGTTATCAGGCTTGGTGAAATGAAGCCACAAGGTATTTTCACCTTCCGGGCTTGGCACGGCTTCGACAAATTTGATCTCTGAAAATTTTGTTTCAATTTCCCTTGCCAATTGCTTGATCAGTTCTTCCTGTTTATGATTGAGCGTCATTGGATACCTCCAAGTTTATGGCATGGACAAATTCTTTGGCGTTTTTTAACTCGCTGTTCGCTATCTTTTTGCTGATTGAAGACGGTTCATAATCCGCTAAAGCACGGGCGCGATATGCCGCGGGAAGAAACGAACGAAATTTTGCCGAAAAAATTTTTCGACGCTGAATGAGTTGTTCTGAAAAGCTCGCCTGCAACCAATCATGCCCGATTTTTTTATCAGGCAGGGCAAAGCCATTTTTAATTAAAGCCGCAACACCTGCTTGAAACATCGCATAATACAAGCGATTGGCGCAGGCGTTGAAATGCCCATGGCCGAAGCACAATTGCGCTGCCGCCAAATTCTCATTGTTTTATTTTAGAGAGCAAATGCGCTGGCAATGAGCAAACGATGGTTCGTGTTCTGCTCAAGAGTGTACATGCCAAACGGCATTGACACGATTTGATTTCTGCCGCTGCGCCGCGGAACGATCCAGGCGACGCCGAGGGCGAATTTATCTTTTTGGAACTGTCCTCCCAGCGCGGTGTAGGTCACTGCCGCATCCGCATAAATCCGGTCGAACCGCTTGCCGTTTCCTGCAGTGATAAAAAATTGGGAAAACACGCGCCAACGCAAACCGAACGCATATTCCTGGCGCGAAGAAACATCGGCGAGAAATTGCCAATGCGAGCTGGCAAGCCAGTGCACTCCGCTTTCCAAGGTAAATTTAGGCGCAAAGGCAACACCGTTGAATTGCGTGGGATTCCAATCAAAAGATTGCGTGGGATCGGTGATATTGACAAATCGCACAGGCTGCGAGAATGGCGGCGTCGTGCGATTCTTGACGAAATTACGGAATACAAGTCCGGCATTCAAGCGCCGGGCCGATCTTCTGATGCCGAGGTCGAAAGCTCGATAACTTTGTCCGAAAATCGTCGGGCCGAAAGTGTGGGGAAACACGGTATAATTTTCATGCCGCATCGTTAAACCGGCGCTCCAGTTCGGTTTGAATTGCCATCCAATGCCGGCGCTCCAATCCTGCTGATAGCTAAAAGCCAGAGAACGCAACGGATGCCTAAAATAAGCGGCGTCGCGAACGCCGCCGCGGCTTGCCCGTGTGGTCGAAGCGGGGGCGCGTTCCGACTGCGCCAGAGCAATCGTAAGGTGTGGCCTGATGGCAAACTGCACCATGATGTCCGGCAATTCATCTTTAAAAGCCGCCCGAATATTATTATGCGTTGCTTCAAGCGTGAAACTAAAACGCCGCGGGTCAGAAGATTGGGCTAAAACCGCGGGATTGGCAGTGGCAAAATTCATCCCGCGTCCCGCGAGGCCAACGTAGGCCACGGAGGCCTCTTTAAAGGCTGAATAAGCAAGCTGGGCTTGAGTTGTTTGCGGCAGAGCGAAGGCGATGGCGGAAAATAAGCTAAACACGCTTCTCGAGTTCGGCAATTTACACATAGGATATCCATTCGGTTAAAAGTAAAATTATCGGATAAGAAGTAATTTTTGCTTTTGTAATTTAGCGCCGATACGTAAAACCGCGAAGTAAACGCCCGACGGTGAGAAATTGCCGGCCTCGTCGCGGCCATCCCACAAAGCCGAATGATTACCGGCAGATAAATTGCCGTCGCGCAGGAGCCGCACGCGCCGGCCCAGGAGATCGAAAATCTCCACCGCAACGTTTTCTGCTTGCGCGAGATCAAACCAAAGCACGGTGGTGTTGTGAAATGGATTGGGCGAAACGGGTAAAAGCGTTGAGCGCACCGGCACCGGCTGATCGATTTTTGTCGCCCGATTGAGCAGAACATAAACCTCACCGGAGGCCACGCCGCCTTTGGTCGTTGCCGTCCAAGCGCCGAGAGCGAGATCATCCTTGCCATCGGCGTTAAGGTCAACTTTTGTCATGGATTGTTCAATGCTCGCATTTTCTGAGCCTCCCCAAACTATGTCCCATTTGGTATTCTGACGGCGCAAATCAACACTGTCCGGAAGTACGGGACTGCCATAGAGCACATAGGCAATGCCCTCGGCGATCCGTTTATTATCCCGATGGGCCTGGCTGGAAATCACCAAATCATCAAAGCCGTCAGCGTTCCAATCCAAACTGGCCAGATTGTAAGGAAAGCTATAATGCTCAAGATGGCGATCTGAGACCACCAACACGCGATGTGCCGGATCAAACCAATCAAAAAATGGGGGATGATTTTTGAAAGGATCGCGATAGACATGCACAAAACCCGATAAAGCTGACGAGCGGAAAATACTGGCGGCCATATCGATTAGACCGCTGCCATCGAAATCGCCGGTTGCAAAGCGTACCCCCACCGCAAGCTTGGAACGACGGTTGATGAGCCAGGTAACTTCGCCGGCTTGTTGCGGATTGGTTAAGTCAATAATCGTTGGCCAACTCGGTCTTCCCCAGATGATACAGCCGGCGATACCGCTCTGGGTCGGCTCAATGAGTTGAGCTTCCGGGAGCATCAAGATCAAATCATCGAAAGCATCGCCATCAAGCTTGCCGGCAAAAACCGACATTCCAAACTGGCTGACCAGCGGCGGTATGATGGTACAATGCGAGATCTCCGGGTTATCTATAGCCCCATTCACCAATTGCTGTCCGCCCCAAATGATATACGCGGTTGCCTGTTGCGAGATAGGTCCGGGGCGAGCCGCAAAACGACTTACTGCGGTCAAGTCAGCAAGACCATCACCATTAAAATCCCCATGTGTCGAACCCGTGCCCAAGAAAGCTCTTGCCCGCTCGCCATATAGAGTCGCTGCCAGCTCATCTGTTGGCTCATCTTGCAAGGTCAATTCGTTTGGCCAACTTTTTCGCCCGCGTAAAAAATATATCTTTCCTTGTCCCTGATGCTCGCCATTGACCAGATATTGTGGGGCAGAGATAAAAATATCTGCCAAACCATCGCCGGAGAAATCAAAAGCGTCCATCAGATAGCCGGTATAAGCTTGCGGACCATTGCCCCAAAAAGCCACGCGCCCATTCGGATTCTTGAGATCAATGAACCGCGGCAGGGAAGTTTTGCCGGGAATTAAAAAAGCGCCGCCGCCGGCGATGTAAAATAATTCGATCCCTAAAGCGCCGCATAGCAGATCTTCCATGCCGTCGCCGTTAACATCGCCAGCCGCCAGAGAAGCGCCAAGGCCACCGCTCGGCAAGAAATTTGAAATGCGAACGTCTTCTTCAAAGCGACCGATATCAATGACGGTTTGCGCGGCAGTAATACTCGGCATCAATAACAACCACAATTTGACGGCCCAAAATTTATTTTTCTCAACCATAGTGCGACTCTCTTCACCAGAATCCTTAATTCCTAAATTTAAGAGTTTCTGCTTATAACATGAGGGCGACCATCATAACGACGGTCGCCCATTGCGGTGTTACTTAATCCGGAAAGTTCACCTTTTGCACCCAAAATTCATTGCCATTCAAGGAATAAAATTGGTCGGTATTCAATGGCGGATTCCAATTCAAATCGAAGTTTTCATAACACCCGCTTGTCCAAATATCGTCATCATTTATGCCTTGCGCATACCACCAGTATTGGAACTGTCGTGTTGTACCCCAACTCGCCGAAAAATTGGCGTATTGCACATCGACGACGACATCTTTATAATAGAATGGACCGGGCAATGACGGCACCGGCGGGGGACCATAATAATTACTATGGTGCTTGCCGGCGCCGTCATCATCTTCGATAGCTACCCAACTCTGACTCTGAGAAATTATCTCAAAAAGAATAGGCCGATCGTTCTCTGTATAAATCGTGCTCGTATTATTAACGTCGGGGAAATAAGAAAACCGGCCGGCAGCATCGTATCGATCCACGCCATTAAAGAGCCAATTGGTTTCGTAATTATACCTTGAAGCGCCAGGCAATTTGAGATAGACTTCGCACTCTTCATTAGACCATGAGTCAAGATCATTTTTCATGTGGATTTTACGGCAACCCAGCCAATAGCCGGGCGGAGATAGAGATTTGTGCAAGGGCTGGGCTTGCTCCACGCGGCGCTCTTGATACCCCACCAAATAAAGAGGCGTATTGGCAAAATCTTTAACATACTCTTCCAGTGTGAAAGTGACGGCGGTTATGCTGCCATTTTTTACAAGCCAGCCTTTACAAATATGGCTTTCTTCATCACGCTGGAAGCGATCCGGATCGGGCGCGAAAATGATCGCCGAGGCTTTGGAACTTGGCGTTATCCGGCACGGTTGGGCGCGTTCCAAAGTCGTTGCCAAAACTCGACCGTCAGTCATAACAAACTTCCTCGGCAGATCAGCATCAAGATGAAGATCGTCAAAAGGCATCTCACCTTCTGCGGTGCCAATAAGTTTGTTTGTTATTTGCGGCGCGCGTTGCGCTAAAATTGTCGCAAGCTGCTCAAACCGGGCTTTCAAATCTGCGGGGGAACTAATATTCGATGATGCCTTTAACAAAATGTTGGCATCAGTGGTTGTCGTTGGCGCTTGCGGCGTCTTCGCGCAACTCATCATTGCAATAATCCAACAAAACAAAAGTCCGAAACGGACAAAGCGGTTTGTCCATAAAATAAACATAACAGCCTCCTTGCAAGTTTGGAGGCAGCCCGCAAAAAGTGCTTGCTTCTCACTGCTTCACACTTTATATTAAGTGTGTCCGTTGTAGCGGAGAAGCTTTGGTCGGTCTCTTTGTAGGCTGCCAAAGCTTTTCTGTTTTTAGGGTGAATTATTTAGATGAGATTGGGCGCACCCAGTTTACACAAAAGTGCAGCGGCCTTGAAAAGCAAATGCCATCATTCTTGCCATTGGATTTCCCATTAAACAATGCAGCCGGACAATCGTCCAAACGTAATAAACTGCCACATTAAATTTGCCACAGCAAAAAACGCTGCCAACTCCGCCTTGGCAAAAAACAACAGGCCATTCTTAAGATTTGGACTTATAGCCAAACCTTAATATGGAAAATGGAAAATGGAAAATGGATGGAGCACCCTCGATATCCTCTCTTCATGTTGCAGCTCTGGGTTAGCTACATCATAGTCCTGCTTCCACTCCGAAATTGTAGGACCAGCCCTTAAACCACTCAGCCGAATATAATTCATAAAAAAGTCATTGTCAAGTATTTTTTAGAAATATTTTTAAAAAAATTATCAAGTGAAAATGAAGCGTTTTTCGACTTGACTCAAACCAAAATTTGTTTATCTTTTACACAACTCGAAGACTGGATAACAAGCAATGGCGGAACGATATCGGCTGTGGCTGTTCATGCTTTTGCTCGGCATTTTCTTGCTGGGTTTGACGGACGTGCAAATGATTTCGCCGATCTTGCCGAGGTTGGCAAAAGATTTTTCGGTAAGTCCGGCGATGATGGGAACGGCCGTCAGCGCTTACGCGATGACCGCGGCGATATGGGCGTTGATGATTGGGCCGTTATCGGATCAAATCGGGCGGCTTATTTTTCTGCGCGCCGCCGCATTTATTTTTGCCGGCGCGGCCCTCGTCGCTTATTTCGCGGCGCAGTTTGAGCACTATCTGCTGGCGCGCGTGCTCGCCGGATTGGCCGGCGGCACGATCTCCGCATGTGTGATTGCGCAAGTCGCCGATCTGTTCGACTACGCGGCGCGCGGACGGGCGATGGGTTGGCTGGGCGCGATTTATTTCATCGCCGCGGTTTTTGCCGTGCCGCTGGGCGCGTGGATCACTTCGGTGTGGGGATGGCGAATTTTATACGTTGCGCTCGCGGGCTTCGCATTCATGATCGGCTTGCTCATTCGACCGCGATCGTTCGTCGCCGCCGCGCAACAACTTGAGGCAAAATTCGACGCCGCCCAATTTCAGCGGCAGCTAAAAAACTATGGGCATTACTTGGCCGAAAAAAGAACGCTTTCCGGCCTTTTGCTCGCGATGATGGTTTCGAGCACGGTCGCCGGCGTCGTCACTTATCTCGGCCTGTGGTTGAACACCGCGTTTGCGATGACGCTCGCGACCATCGGCGTCGTTTTCATGGTGACCGGCGTCACTTCCGTGATCGGCGCGCTGTGCGGCGGCTGGCTGTCGGATAAGCTCGGCAAGCGGCAATTGATTGCCGGGGGCAGCTTGTTGTTGGCACTCGTTCTTTGCACCGCGCCGCTCGTGCAAAATCGCACCGGCGTTTTTATTTTTTGCGCCGCCGGAGGTTTGGCGATGGCGTTGCGCGAAGGGCCGTTTCAAGCCTTGATCAGCGAGCTGGCGCCGGCAGCGGAACGTGGCGCGTATATCGCGCTCCGCAACGCGCTTTCCCAATTGGCGATTGCCGCCGCGGTCGCCATCTGCGGTTTGCTTTTCGAGCGCACCGGGTTTCACGCCATCGCCTATTTCGCCGCGGGATGCAGCGTCGTGGCTTGCGGTTTGGCGTGGTGGATTGTTGAGCCGGCGCGCAAATAAAGTTCGGTAGATTTTCGCGCGCAATCAGAAAGTTTTAAAACAAATTTTCCCAACGGATGAAAAGCGGCCAACGGATAAAAATACAGAGTTAATTTTGAGTGGAAAATAGAGTTAAATATGCTATTCATCACAATGTTCGTCATTTTAATCATCGGCGTGGTTTTATGGTTGGTGGGCGTTGTTTGGCTTTCCGTCAAAGCTTTTCGTGAATCTCTCGGCGGCGGATTTAAATTTGTTTTGATTCCGTTTTATTCTCTTTATTATGGGCCGGCGCGTTGGCCTAAAAACAAAATGCCATTTTCCATTCTTGCCGCGGGTCTCGGCGTTTTATTGCTGTTTATTTTTTTCATCGCGCCTTTGGGATTTTCATATTTTCTCACCCATGCCGGCTCGCGCCCGGCAGATCGTGAGATTTCGACGCAGGCCATGCCAGCCGAGGTCACGTTTCATGAAATCAACTTTAAATCAAAAGACGGTGCGCCGATTTCCGCGTGGTATTTGCCGCGCGAAAATGCTCCGGCGGCGATCATTTATTGTCACGGCTTGTTTCGCTCGCGTCTTGAAATGTTGGATCGCGCCGAAAAATTTTGGCGGGAAGGCTATGCCGGTTTAGTCATGGATTTTCGCCGGCACGGCAAAAGCGGCGGCGAGCTGACGAGCATGGGATATTTAGAGCGCCTCGATATTATCGGCGCGGTGCATTTTCTCAAAGACAGCTTGCAAATCCAAACGCCGATCGTCGTCAGCGGCGTGTCGATGGGCGCCGCCGCGGCGTTGTTGGCTGCCGCTGAAGAGCCGGCCATCGCGGGGCTAATTATCGATAGCAGCTTTCTTTCATTTGATGAAACGATTACGCACCATGCAAAACTTTTTTTTAAGCTGCCGAAATTTCCGCTGGCGAGCGCCGTGATTTTGTTCACGAAGTGGCGCGTCGGTTTCAACGATGAAGATTTT
>Ga0247727_10019249_pt1 | contig 10602 bp, 13 predicted proteins | sample WisWelCaveWW1625_FD_202498 | JGI IMG/M metagenome (GOLD analysis project Ga0247727, IMG submission 202498) | Biofilm microbial communities from Wishing Well Cave, Virginia, United States - WW16-25 | ecosystem: Environmental > Aquatic > Deep subsurface > Groundwater > Cave microbial mat | place...
TCCCCACCACTTGTCGGAGAAGCCGCGATGGGGCTTGAACAGTCGCCTCTAGGGTTTTGACCTCTCCATTTTTGAGGGGGCCAGACCATCTTGCCTGACCTCCAAGGATCACGACGTCAGGGGGAAGATTCAGCGAGAGGTCCACAACGTCGGAGTCCACGGAGGCCATCGCGCGCAGAATAAGGCGATGCTGATCACCGAGACCACGCTCGCTGGTTAGGGTCACGCGGATCGGCGCCGTCGGCTTGATGGCCCAGGCAGACGTGGCGGACATTGCAAGGAGAAGCCACGCCAGGAGCCTTAGCTGTTTCAGTCTGAAAGCCATCTGGTATCTATGTTCCTGTTTATGCCAGCCCCATTTGGAGCCGACGGTCGGGATTGAACCGACGACCTGCTGATTACGAATCAGCTGCTCTACCACTGAGCTACGTCGGCACTGAGCTACATCGGCACGGAGCTACGTCGGCATTCTAATGAGAGACAACCATACATCGGCCCAGCGCGCGACGCGGTTTACTGCGATGGCGAAGAGGAGATGTGCGTGGAGACATCCCTGGCTAAGCGGATATCCCGAACCACCTTTCCGCTGGGCCCGATTCGCTCTATCTCCTGGCCGTTGAAATAGGCCCGTACGCCACCCGCATTTCCAACCGTTAGCAGAAACTCGCCATGGGCCTGCCAGGTGACCTTGTCGCCTACCTTGAGCAGAATATCCTGTGTTTGCGCATCATCTATGACAACATGTACCCACGAAGGTTCCATGGCTTCAACATCCAGTGTCAATGCCCCAGATGGGGGGGTGCGCGCATGATCCGAATCGGGTGTCCGAGGGGTAACGGCGAGCGGTGCCTCTCGGTCTATTGGCTCGAATCTCTGTCCGGGTGATGGGAGGGTTTCCTCCGGTGTTACGGCCCGCGTTGGCGGCGGGTCTACCAAAGGGGCTTCCTGGATGGGAGATGAAACCTGTGCGGAAGGTGCTGGCACCTGTGGGCGATCCTCCCGCGTCATGCGAAACCAGATTCCTAACAGCAGTAGAATTCCGATGACCCAGGCCGTTATCCAAAAAGACAAGGGAAACATCCCCGCACGTTTGAAGCGGATATAGGACGGGGCCGGTTTCTCTTTGGTGAACGTCGCAGAGACCTCCGGAATAGGCTGTACTGCCACGAATCGTCTCAAGACCTCTCCCTCGTCGAGTCCGAGGGCCGATGCATAACATCGTAAAAAACCCTTGGCCGAGACCCGATTCGGGAGATGATCGAAGTGGTTCTCTTCCATGGCCTGAACATAATGGAGACGGATACGCGTCCGTGTGGACACCTCCTCAATAGAGAGATGCCGCCGTTCCCGCTCTTGTCGCAAGAACTGACCCAGGTCTTCCATGGTCTGACCATCTGGATGCTTTTCGGCCATGGGATGCTCCATGCCGTCGTATCGTTATTTCAAGGTCTCAAGACGTTCCTTTGCTTCTTGACCCCGCAGACTTTCGGGCGCCAGTTCTACAATCTTCATCCATGACTGTTTTTCCAAGTCAGGAGGACCATTTTTGTGATATAGCAAGGCCATGGCATAATGCGCTTCAACATAATTCGGCGCAATTTGAATGGCCCTCCGATAGGACAAAATCGCATCGTTAACCCGACCCAGGCCCGCATAGGCGCTGCCCAGCCCCCGGTACGCCTCGGCGCTTCCGGCATCAATCTTCAGTGCGTTCTGAAATGATGCGATGGCCGCGTCGTACCTCGACTGGGCCAGATAAACCTGGCCAAGGTTATAGTGGGGCAGTTGAGGCGTCTCATATTGGGTGTTTTGGAGGGCCATTCTGTAGTGTGAGATGGCCTCATCAAAGCGACCCTGTGTTTCATACACCTTGCCCAGATAGTTGTGCGCACTCGAAAATCCTGGGTCAATAACCAGCACCCGCTCAAACGCTGCGATGGCCCCCGTAGCGTCCTCTTTGAGCGCGTATATATGGCCCAGTGCGTAGTGGGCGTCTCGATAGCCTGGGTCCAATGCGACCGCCTTCTGGAACTCAATGTAGGCCGGTTGGATCATGCCATCGTTGAGATTTGCCATGCCCAGCTTGTAGTGCGCGATCGCTTCCTGCCCCTGTTTGAGTTGGGCCTGTGTCGGACCACAGCAGACCAGCAGGGAAAAGAGCAAAATGAGGACCGCCTTTTTTCTCACGGGGGTTATCCTAGAGAGGAATATGCTCAAATGCAGTCAGCGCCGAGAAGCCGCGGTACCTGGCTTCAATCCCCGCCTGGGTGAGCGCGCGCATTCCGTCCACGCTGAACGCCTCGACATTGTATGAAGCCATGACGCTGCCGTGAATGACGGCCTGACGCAGCGTGACGTCGCTGACCTCGCCCTTTTGCGCAAGAAACCCCATCAGGCCCCCTGCGAATGAATCTCCGGCGCCCGTCGGATCGAAGACCTGCTCCAGCGGATAGGCCGGGGCCGCAAACGTCGCGCGCCCGTTGAACATCAGCACGCCATACTCGCCCCGCTTGATAATGACGGTCTTGGGGCCCCAAGCCAGAATCTTCCCGGCGGCCTTCACGAGATTCACCTCGCCCGCAAGCGCCCGCGCCTCGCCATCGTTGATGACGACCATGTCCACCGCCCCCAGCGTCTTGATGAGGGCATCCCGCTTTCCCGAAATCCAAAAATTCATCGTGTCGCAGGCAACGAACTGGGGGCGCTTCACCTGCCGCAGCACGTCCATTTGAAGTTCGGGATCAATGTTGGCCAGAAAGACGAAGGGCGAGTCCAGATACGATGCGGGCAGCGCCGGGCGAAAGGATTGGAAGACGTTCAATTGCGTGTCCAGTGTACGGGCCTCGTTGAGCGCCTCGCCATATTCCCCCGTCCATCGAAACGTCCGGCCCGGCTGCCGTTGGAGGCCCTCCATCCGCACGCCTCGCCCTTTTAGAAACGCGAGGTGCGCCTCCGGAAAGTCCTCCCCCACCACGGCCACAAGCCGGACATCGGTGAAGTAGCTGGCCGCCGTGGAAAAATAGGTGGCCGATCCCCCCAGCGCCTCCGTGACCGCCCCAAACGGCGTCTTCACCGAATCCAGCGCCACCGACCCCACGACCAGCAAGCCCATTGTGCGTCCGTATTTTCTTACAGGTACTTCCCTTCTTACAGGTACTTCCCAATGATCGGACGCAGCTCAGTCCGCGTCTTGGCCGGCATCCGACTGGGGGTCGTGACGATGGCATACTTTAGCGCCTCGGCGCAGCCACAGTCTCGCCCTGCCGGAATCTGGCCGACCGCCGCCCGGATAATCCGCTTTGAGAGCGCCACGTTGTCTTGCAGCACCTTGAGCACCTGCTCCACCGTGACGTCAGCCTCGGCCACATGCCAGCAGTCGTAGTCGGTCGCAAGGGCGAGGGTGGTATAGCAAATCTCGGCTTCGCGCGCAAGTTTGGCCTCGGTGGCATTGGTCATGCCGATGACGGAGATCGCGCCCCCTTCTCCCCAGCCACGATGGATGCGCGACTCGGCGCGGGTGGAGAATTGTGGCCCTTCCATGCACAGGTATGTCCCGCCGCGATGCACGGTTGCCCCGACCGCCTCTGCGGCGTCCGCCACAATCTCGGCAAGCCCGTGGCAGATGGGGTCGGCCAGACTCACATGCGCCACGATGCCGCGTCCGAAAAACGTACTCTCCCGCCCCTTTGTCAAATCGTAGAACTGATCCGGTACGACGATGTGCCCGGGCGCGATCGTCTCCCGCATGATGCCGACGGCGCTGACCGATAAAATCCGCTCCACGCCCAGTTTCTTGAGGGCGAAGAGGTTGGCGCGGTAGTTGACCTCCGAGGGGAGCAGCGTATGACCCGCGCCGTGGCGGGCCAGAAACGCCACCGGCACCCCTTCCAGCGTGCCCAAAATGATCTTTCCGGACGGCCTTCCAAACGGCGTGGCCACCGTCGTCTCCGCCACATCCTTCAGCGTGTCCATCTCGTAGAGGCCGCTGCCGCCGATGACGCCGATGCGCGCCCGCGGCCCTTTTGCCACTGCGCTGGTCCGCCCTACTTTGATTGCCTTGATCTGTTTTTTAGGCATGTTGACCGCCCCCTTGTAGAACACCTTGAACGCGCTCCACCGTTTTTGCGACCGGCTCGTCTTCGGCCAGGTCCAGCCATTGTACATTGGGATCGCGGGCAAACCAGGTCATCTGCCGTTTGGCGTAGTGGCGGGTGTCGCGCTTCAGGAGCGTGACCGCATCATCCAACGACCGCTCCCCCCGCACATAGGGGAGCATCTGGCGGTAGCCCAAGCCCCGCATGGAGGGCAGATCGGGTGAGAGGTGCGCAAAGCGCGTCGTCTCTTCCACCAATCCCGCAGCCAGTTGTTGATCCACGCGCGTCTCCAACCGTCGGTAGAGGTCGTCGCGCGTCCGGCGCAGACCAATGAGGGTGCAAGGCCTGCGCACCCGCGCAGTGCGGTGCGCCCGATGCCACTCGGAAAGGGTGTGGCCGGTCAAGCGATGCACCTCCAGGGCGCGGATGATCTTTGGCAGATCGCGCGGTGCAATCGCATCGGCCGCCGTCGCGTCGCGCAGCGCAAGCTGCCGATGGAGCGCGCCCGCGCCCTCGGTCTCCTCCTGCGTGCGCAGGCGCTGCCGCAATGCCCAATCCGCAGGCGGCCCCTCCCACAAGCCGTCAATGAGGGCGCGAACATACAGCCCCGTGCCCCCCTCGATGAGAAACGGCGTGCGGGCCGCAGTCATCTCGGCAATCGTCGCTTCCGCGATCTTCCAGTACGCCCCCGCCGAGAAGAGGGTGTCCGGCGGAACCAAGTCAATAAGGCGCCGCCGCACCTGCCGCTGCGCCACCTTCGAGGGCTTGTTCATTCCAATGTCCATGCCGCAGTAGACCTGGCGGGAGTCGGCCACGAGAATCTCCGCCCCCATCGAAAGGGCGACCCCTTCCGCGACCTGGCTCTTGCCCACGCCGGTCGGCCCGACCAGCAGCAGCCAGGGGGGCTGCTCCTTAGGCATGATACGGACCGAAATCGGTCGGTTTCATCTTTTCGAGCCAGCTATCCAGATTGTTCTCCCCACCTCCTGACAGCACCTCTTCCGAGGCGTAAATTGGGGCCCCTGTGCGCAGGGCAATGGCGATGGCATCGCTGGGACGGGCATCCAAGGTAATCTCCCGATAGGGGGGCACTGCCGCATCCGAAAGGTCTCCCGTGGCAGGGATCCCCTTTTGCGTCAGGTGGAGCGTGGCGAAGTAGACGTTACCACTGATCTCGTTGATCACCGCCTTCTCCATCTCGACGTTTAGGTGTCTTAGGAGATCATTCAGTAGGTCGTGTGAAAGCGGGCGGGGGGGAACGATCCCTTCGAGCATGCAACGGATGGCCTTCCCCTCGGTCAGGCCCACCCATATGGGGATTACCTCCAGATTCTGGGTATCCTTGAGGAGAACGATTTGTACGTCGCCGCCGGCGTTCGGGTCCGATATGACAGCATGTACTTTGACGGGGATATTCATGGCAGGCGCTAAGGCAATTTTCGGATCAGGCCTCGACTGGCCACTTCCGCAGCTTTTTCCAGGCTGGCGGGCGTCGTTGGAAAAAAGAGGAACAGATACCCGCGGGACTCCCCCGTTCCTTCCCAGAGGATGTCCCCCTTCTCCAAGTCCCAAAGCCTGCCCCGAATGCGCACATGCGTGGCCCCTTCCACGGTTGCGGCCTCATCCAGCGCTGTCTGTAAAAAAAAAGGCGTCCCAAAGAGCTTGTGAAAGTCGGCCATTTCATCTTCGGAGAAGGGTACGGATTTTCCCAGGCGCTCGAGTACGGGCAAAAGGGACGCCTCCTGGACTCTGGCGCGGCTCTCCGAAGGGGACACCTGCCGCATCCTGGGACGCATCTCGGTCAGGCTTCGGTAAAAGACCGATTCCGCGATTTTAGCATCGTCCTGATGTTTTCTATCCGCGTACATGGGCAGCACAACGACCGGCGCGTCAGGAAGGGAGAATAAAACGCCGACACGATAGCGTTCGCTCGATAGATCGCTGATTCGGGTGCAGGCAGCCCACAAAACGACAGACAACAAGACCCCCATTCGCGTCATGTTCGTCCTGTTTATACGCGGAAGGCCCACCCTACATACGCCGTTAGGCACTGTATCTTCCAAAGTCCTCCGCGCTGAGGCCGGCGAGCCACTGGCCCAGATCTTGAGCACCCTTTTTCTGAATCACCTCTCCCGAGGCAAAGATGGGAACATCCGCACGCAACGCCAGCGCAATCGCATCGCTGGGTCGTGCGTCAATAGAAACTTCCGCGTCCCGATATAACAGGTGAATTTTAGCGTGGTACACCGTATCTTTTAGGTCGCTCACGACCACGCTTATGATTTTTGCTTCCAAGGCATCCAGAATGTTCTTCATCAGGTCGTGCGTCAGTGGACGTTGCGTAAAGACCCCTTCCAGGGCCAGGCTAATCGCCTGCGCGTCGGACTTATCTATCCAGAGGGGCAGCACTTCCCCGCTCTCGTCGTCACGCAGGACGAGGATATAGACACTGGGGTGATAGGGGTCGAACATCAACCCCCGCACTTTCATCTGAAACAACATCCGCAGCGCCCCGAAAGTGTCTCTGATTTTTCTCTGGCAGGCTCACGTTGCCCGCATGAAGCAAGGCATTTGTGAACGCCGATAGACCTCGCGAATGTATCACCCCCCCCCTACCTTGTCAACGCAGAGAGGGGGCTATCATAACTCCATGATAATGTCATATCTGTGACCCGGTAGGGCGGTTATGCTCCATGTCAATTAGGTTATCTAGGTTATCGGAACGGGTGCCGGCCATGGCCGGCAGAGACGGGCACTCAACAGAGGTGCGCTTCCGTGGCGGGCGGTGTAGTGGGTGTCCAGAGGCAGGCGCCTGTTTCCATGAGTGTCACCGGCGTGGAAAAACGGGTGTCGTTGGCGCCACTGTTTCGTACCTCCAGCGTGTAGGCGGTGGGGGTGACGGCCGTCACCATCAGGGTGTTACCTTTGCTGACGGACGTAGAATAAGATCCCGCGGCGACACCATCTATAACGCTGAAAATACCATTAGCTGGCGTGGGTGGTCCGATGGGGCGATTGACGACGATTATGCTGTAGCCGTCTGTTGGATTGTCATCGAGCATTGCCCTCAAGATACTCTGTGCAATCTTGCCATCTGAGATCATGCTAACCCGCACCGTCCTGGCTCGAAAGCCAAGCAATTGAGGTATGGCGATGGCCGCCAAGATCCCGATGATCGCCACCACGATCATCAACTCCACCAGCGTGAAACCATGCTCGTTTGTCGTCTGCATCGCCTCCTCCAACATGTCCTGCGACTCTGAAAAAATCCAGAAATTCCCTCCAGGAACAAAAAGAGAGGGGGCCTCAACCATGAAGCCCCCTCTCTTGCGCGCGTTCCATTAGCACATAAATGTCTCCGCTGTGCCTAGCAGACCTGTTACTGCGTCAAACCACAAACAGCTCCCCGTCTGTGTGAAGGTGACCGGCTCTAGGAACGTGGAATCGTTGCCCCCCTGCGAAAGATTCACGACTGTAAAAGTGTACGTGGCTGCAGTGGGAGCAGCAGCAGCAATAGGGATCTGGTTGCCTTTGCTCAGATTCGTCTGATATGTCCCACCGACGCTCCCGTCCATAAGACTAAACGAGATACCAGCCGGTGTTGGCGGACCAAGAACCGCATCCAAGCTGCCCACATAACCGGTTGATGGGTTGTCGTCCAATACCGCCATTAACACCGCCTGGGCCGCCTTTCCGTCCGAGACCATGCTGGCCCGGACAGACCTGGATCGGAAACCAATCAACTGGGGGATGGCGATGGCCGCCAAAATCCCGATGATCGCCACCACGATCATCAACTCCACCAACGTAAACCCTCTTTTATTTGCGATTTTGTTTAACATGGCTTCTCCTTATAGTTGTGTTGTAGGCTCTACTGCAACGCCTTCTCTCAAGCCGCATACTGTCCGCGCTTGCCTAAGTAGAGAAGCATATTACGTACCAAAATGGTAGAGATCAAGAAAGCCCATATTTTTAATTAGTTACGCACGGTACATCGCGTGGCATATTGGGTGACCGGCGAAAAATTGTCCGTACATCCCCCGCAGGGCGACATTTTTTGCCACCTCTGGGGGTGCGTACAGGCGTTAGAGCTTCATGACATGATCACGGAGTTATGACAATAGCGGATACACAAAATTGACACATTCGGAATGCAGGTCTTACAATCTGCCGATGGCGCGCCTTCTGTTCGCACTCTTTTTCTTCCTGCTCTCGGTGCCGGTGGGGGGACAAAGTCAGATAGAAGTCAGTACTGTTACACAGCTTCGCCTCGGATCCTATCCAGATCATACGCGAATTGTTTTGGACCTGACCCATCCCGTTTCATACCGGGTCATCCGTTCCGCAGCTTCTGATCGGTTATCACTCTATCTCTCTCCCGCTGTCTTCTCCGCGCAGTTTGTCCAACCTGGACCCTTTTCGGACCCACTCCTCGAGAAGATTGAGATAAAGGAAAGCGCGCCTACGGAGATATCCCTGGTGCTCACGCACAAACCACGCGACCGTTATCGGATTATGTCACTGGATCACCCCGACCGACTGGTCATTGACATCTACAAAGCGACTCTCCCCCATCCGTCCAAAAGAGATCCGACCGACACGGCACCCACCTCCGGCAAACTGAACATTCAGACGATTGTGATTGATCCGGGACATGGCGGAAAGGATCCGGGGGCGATTGGCACGGGGGGATTGATGGAAAAGGATGTGGTCCTGGATGTTGCCTTTCGCTTAAAAACGCTCCTTCGGAAGCGCCTCAAAAAGGAGGTGCTGCTAACGCGCGCAAAAGACCAATTTATTCCGCTGAACGAAAGGGCACGTCTGGCCAATCTGAAAAAGGCCGATCTCTTTGTCTCGATTCATGTCAATGCCAGCCCCTCACCTCAAGCGCGAGGAATTGAGGTCTATCTTTTCGGTCGGGCCACCGACAAAATCGCCTTGGCCACGGCGGCGCGAGAAAATGCCGCATCCCATCAAACCGCGCTCGATTTTGAAAAAATGATCCTCCATGACATGGCGCGAGACTTCACGCTGAACGCATCCTTGGAGTTTGCGCATTACACACAGGAAGCATTCCGCTCCCGCATTACACCGACCTACCAAGCCCCCTCCCTAGGCGTTAAACATGCCCCGTTCTACGTGTTGGCCTATACGCAAATGCCGGCGATCCTGGCCGAGGTATCCTTCATCAGCAACCCGCGCGAAGAAAGACTCCTCCGAAGCGACCCATACCTGCAAGCGCTCGCGGAGGCGCTATACGAGGGCGTCTCCGGGTATCTTCGCGCGCTTCAGGCTGCGCCATAACAGAGCACACTGTCTTTACGGACTATTTGACATGGACGCGGGCTACCGCCGTCTTTTGCGCGGGGGATTCGTTCATGATATATTCCGAACATGCGCGCATCCAGAACGACGACGATCCTCTGCGGGGTGGGCATCCTGTTGGCCGTTCTGTTTTACCTGCGGCCATCGAATTCGAAGTCGGTCGTTCCCTCCGGCGCTTCTGTTATCCCCCCCCCCACGGGTTCCCAGGCGGAAGTCCAGTTGGGGCCGTTCTCATTTTCGCAAACGGATGACGGGGTGCCGTCCGTGGAGATCACCGCGCGCCAGGGTCGTGTCTTCGAAAAAACGCAGCGGGCCGACATAAAAGGGGTGGCCGCCACAATCCGTTCCCAGCGGGGGTGGATGCTGAAGCTCGTGGGGGATACGGGCATCTTTGATATGACAACACAGGATTTTTCCCTCACCAGTTCCGAACCGGTCCGCATCCAAAGCAATGACGGCTACACCATGCGGGTCGCTGCCCTCACCTGGTTGAACGACTCCGGAACGATCGTTGCGACCGGGCCCGTTCTGCTTCATAGCCCTCAAGTCGAGATACAGGGACAGGCGCTGGAAGTGGTTGTGGACGCACAGGAGGTCACGGTCTCCGGCGATGTTGAAGCGCGGATCAATTAGTCTTCTATGGTTCTGTGCACAGATTGTATGGCAAGCCCCTTCAATCCTCCTCGCCTTCGATCTGGCGCGGGATGGAGGCGGTCTGGGGTCGGATGGTTCAGTACACATCACATCGGATCGGATGACGGTTCGGCACGCGGAGGATCAGGTGCGTTTTGAAGGGCATGTCTCGATCTGGAAGGGAGGGCTTCATCTTGAGGCGGAACGGGCCACCCTGTTTTTAGCGCCGGACTCCGCCGATGCCCCGTCAAAATCGGGTGGCGTGACACGGATCGAACTCCAAGGGGATGTCCGCATTCAACAGGGTGAACAGCATGCCCGCGCCCAACATGGCGTCTATGACCGGGGAAAAGAGGAGATCGTGTTGACCGGAGAACCCGTGGCGTGGGAGCGAGATTATCGGGTCAAAGGAGAAAAGATTATATTTTCCATGGCCGAAAAGAGGACGCGCGTGGAACGAAGTGAGGTCACCATTCAGACGGGAAATACGGAGCAACGGGGGATACAGAAGCGCGAAGCGGACCGTTAACCCGACGCGGCCACGGAGCGT
>Ga0247727_10019250_pt1 | contig 10602 bp, 13 predicted proteins | sample WisWelCaveWW1625_FD_202498 | JGI IMG/M metagenome (GOLD analysis project Ga0247727, IMG submission 202498) | Biofilm microbial communities from Wishing Well Cave, Virginia, United States - WW16-25 | ecosystem: Environmental > Aquatic > Deep subsurface > Groundwater > Cave microbial mat | place...
TGCCTGCCACGAAATAATCAATCAAGCGTCCCTGCTGCCGGGGTGTCAGTCTGCTTTTGCGTTCGTACATCGTAGCCATTTTTATACCCTTTAACGGGGCTTAGCTACTTCAGCCCCTAGGTTTAATATGTGGCGAAATCATGGCAAGGGCGGGGCTAACCTGCTGATCAGGCTTATGAAAATATTTTGCATTTCTGTTAAATGCCGCCTTTTTATTCATGGTATAATCGTAGCAGATTCCGGGTAGATTCTGGTCGGCACGCCTGGCCGAATACCACAGTAACTGGGGACTTTTTTTGAAGACCATCCGCGACAGCGCCGAACATCATTTCGTCACCACCCTGGAGAAGCTGAAAGACAATCCGAAGGGTTGGGTGGTGTTGTATTTCGCGCTTTCCCGCATGCTGGACCATGCCGAGCTGGTGTCGAAACTGGACGAGATCCAGGTGAAGATCGCCAAGGTGCGCACCACCTCCGCGCATTTCGCCGATGAGCTGGGTGCCAAGACGCAGGATATCCAAAAAGGATTCGTCTATTTATTCGCCGATAACGATGTGCTGTTGCTGGCGCACCCGGACAACGAACAGGAAATGAATTTGCTGTCTTCGGTCTACAAGGAGATGAGCAAGCAGGCGCAAGCGGATTACGCCGACCGCTGCCAGCTGGGCGATGATCTTTATAATTATCAGAAACTTGCGGATGCAAAATTGTTATCGGCGAAATGTTTCGAGGCGTACAAGGCGATGGGCGACACCCACAAGGTCGCAAGCATTCCCATACGCCGCAGCCGCCGCGATGTATCAAAAGTCCTGATGGTGGAAGACGACCGTTTCACGGCATCCTACGCCTCGAATATCCTGAGCAAGGAATATGATATCAGTGTCAGCCGCACCGGCGAGGAAGGCATCATCGCCTATATCGATCACGCGCCGGATATCGTGTTCCTGGATATTCACCTGCCGGGAATCAACGGGCATGACACGCTGCAGGCGATACGGGCCGTCGATCCGAAAGCGTTTGTCGTGATGCTGAGTGTCGATACGGCCGCGAACAGTATTGCGAAGGCCACCAAAACCGGCGCGCATAGTTTCCTGAAGAAACCGTTTTCGAAGGAGCGCTTGCTGAATACGGTTAAATCGTCGCCCTTCGTGCGCGGCATTCATGACGATCCGGATTCAAGCGTCCATTAATTGGTGTTCATTAATTTCAGATTTATTTCTTATTGCCAATCATCGCGAAGAAACGCTCGCGCGCATCGGCGTCGGTTTTGAAAATTCCCGAAAAGGTTGTCGTTACCGTGCTGGAGCCGGGCTTGTTTACGCCACGGATCGACATGCATTGATGGTCGGCCTCGATATAAACCGCGACGCCTTTGGGCTGCAGCGCTTCATCAATTGTTTTGACGATCTGGCTGGTCATGTTTTCCTGTGACACCATGCGCTTGGCGAAAATATCGACGACGCGGGCGAGCTTGCTGATGCCGACAACTTTTGCGGCAGGCCAGTAGGCGACATGCGCTCTTCCGGTGATGGCGGCGATGTGGTGTTCGCAGTGCGAGACGAAATCGATGTCCTTCACGAGGACGATATCGTCGAAGCCCTGGATGTCCTCGAAGGTTTTGGTGAGTTCGGCGGCGGCGTCCATGCCGTAGCCGGCAAAAAATTCTTCGTACGCGCGTACGACGCGGGCGGGCGTTTCCAGCAGGCCTTCGCGGGTGGGGTCTTCGCCGGCCCAGCGCAGCAAAATTTCAACAGCCTTTTCGGCTTCGGCGCGGCTCGGGCGGGGGATGACGCGGTTGCTGTTGCAGGCTTTGGGCGCTTCGCCTTCTTTGGTGACTTCCTTGGCCATGTTTTCCCTGCCGTTCCGTGGTTTTGAATTAGGGCTTGGTAATAGCCAATATTTCGCTTATTTTCCACAAAATAATGCCCTGACCATGGTGAGATATGCCGAAATTGCGGCTTTACAACAGCCTGACGCGCGAAAAAGAGGAATTTAAGCCCCTCGACCCCTCCCATGTCCGGGTCTATGCCTGCGGCCCGACGGTCTATAATTATGCCCATATCGGCAATGCGCGTATGGCCGTGGTGTTCGATTTGCTGGCCAATGTGCTGAAGACGATTTACCCCAAAGTCACCTATGTTTCGAATATCACGGATGTCGACGACAAGATCATGGTGGCGGCGAATGAGAGCGGCGAGGCGATCGACGTCATCACCCGCAAGTTCGAGAAAATCTATAACGAGGATATGTCGGCGCTGGGGGTTGCAAAACCGGACGTGCAGCCGCGCGCGACGGAACATATCGCCGAGATGATTGCGCTTATCGAGAAATTGATTGCGCGCGGGCATGCGTATGAGGAGCAAGGGCATGTGCTGTTCAATGTAACGTCTTTTCCCGCTTATGGCGGGCTGTCAGGCCGCAGCCGTGATGAACAGGTTGCAGGCGCCCGTGCAGAGGTTGCGCCGGGGAAAAAAGACGCGGCGGATTTTGTATTGTGGAAGCCGAGCAGCGCGGAGCAGCCGGGATGGGATTCACCGTGGGGACGCGGCAGGCCGGGCTGGCATATCGAATGTTCGGCGATGGCGGAGAAGCACCTGGGCCTGCCGTTTGATATTCACGGCGGCGGCGCGGATCTGAAATTCCCGCACCATGAAAACGAGATCGCACAGAGCTGCTGCGCGCATGGTGAGAGCGATCTGGCTGCGTTTGCAAAGACGTGGGTGCATAACGGTTTTGTGACGGTTGAAGGCGAGAAGATGTCCAAGTCGATCGGCAATGTTGTTTTAGTGCATGACATAGTTATGCCCTATAGGGCTAATTTAAATGGAGATGAGTCATATGGTTGGCATGGCGAGGTTGTTCGCTTTGCTTTGCTTGCCGCGCATTATCGTCAACCACTAGATTGGTCAAATGCTTTGGTTGGTCAGTGCTATCAAACTTTTAAACGCATGTATAAAATTTTGAGAGATTTAGAAGATATTGAAACCATAGATGTGGATGTAACAGAAACAGACGTTTTTGAAATTTTATGTGACGATTTAAATACCCCGAAAGCGTTTGCTGTATTGTCTAAAAAGATAAGTGATTTAAGTAAGACTGATGATACAAAGCAAAAAATTAAATTAAAAAGTGAGCTTATTTCGATTGCTAAGTTATTGGGCATTCTTCAATACACAAAAAATGAATGGGATAATACATTCCATTACGAGTTAGGTGCAGACGATCAAAAATTGATTGATACTTTAATTCAAGAGCGACAAGAAGCACGTGCTGCTAAGAATTTTGTCAGGGCCGATGAAATTCGAGATCAATTAGCTGCTGAAGGCATCGTTATCGAAGATACGGGCGACGGCCCGAAGGCGCGGAAAATTTCCTAATTCGTCGCCAGGATCTTGTAGAAATAATAGAATGTATCGTCGCTGTCCTGCAGGCAGGCTGCTGTTTTGCGGAAGATGGCCCCGGCTGTTGGCGCGGTGCCGATATTGGCTTCGAAATTCATCGCGCCGACAAATTCATCCCGCGTCATAAATTCCGCCGCGTCGATGGGGGTGGCGTCGCCCTCTTCGTTCACCTTCAGGCGGGTATTAATTTGGTCGCAGACGGTCTTGGTGAAAGGACCGCTGGCCAGAAGGAGTTCGGCGCAGGTCGTGGCGGCGCAGGTGGTGCCGACTTCCTCGATTTCCAGCTCGCCGGTGATCATTTGTTTGCCGACACCGGTCAGCGCTTCGACCGGCGGAAGCTTGAACGTGATGCCGCCGCCCGCAAGTTCAAACAGGTGGCAGCTTTTGTCGGCGGGCGCGCCGGCGTTGGTGTAATTCAGATCCACGGTGTTTTCAAAGCTCATCTCCGCCAGCTTGCAGCCGCGCAGGCGCAACTGCGCGTAAGCGGTGGCGATGGTGTTGCTGTAGTCGATGATTTCCGAGGCGAGGATGCGGGCTTTTTCCTGGTTCACGCCCTGGATGCTGCCACGCCCGCTCTGGCCGACGGCAAAGATCAGCGCGGCCATGAGGGCCACCGCGATGAGAATGTAGAACATGACGTTGCCGCGTTCGTTCGCGCGCTTATTTTCCATGAGAGGAGTCTACATCAGCGAGGAACGGTTTAAAATCGCTTTCGCACGACTTGGGGATGTGGACGGGAATAATGGCGACACCTTGCGCGGCGAGCGTCAGAAATTCGGCGCGACCGGAACCGATTTCAACATTGTCGCTGATGCCGATGCCGAGGATGGGCATGGGAATGGCGTTGCCCGACTGCAGTAATTTTTCGACAGCCTGTCTTTTTGGTTTTTCGGCGTCGGGAAGCTGGTCGGGCGATTTGATTTTGCCATCCGGGGTCAGCCATTCGAAACTGAACAGCGATGCCCGCCAGCTTTTGACCACGGCAGGCGCGCGCACCTTCACCGCGATGTAGCGTCCGGGGTCATCGGCGACTAGGGGATTGTCCGTAAACTTGATGTCATTTTTAGTTGGCATATGGCCTCACATTGTTATTTTATAATCCCTGCCGGATAAAAAAGCGTAAAAGGATTATGAAATATATGAATAAGCAAAGCCCCGAGATCATTGTGGTGGATGACGACGCCGACGAAGTGAGCTGTGATGGCGGCGGCGGAGCGCTGGGTCACCCCAAGGTTTGGTATAGTTTCGACGGCCAGGACGCCGTAGAATGCGGCTATTGCGACCGTTTGTTCATGAAGGGCCGATTCGAGACCAACGGCCAGAAACGCGCTTAAAAGCCCGTCTTTATTATCTTTAAAAAGCCCGGAATCTCTATTGAAAATGGGGGAATAAATACAAAATTAATGAAATGGGCGGAACATACATGGTATACTTAAAAGGTTGAGGGACCGCATGACAAACAAAGACATGAATTCAATCGATTTTTTCAAAGGCCTTTCGGCTCAGGACTTCCGCAATTTCGGTGTTCAGCAAATCGCCTATATCAGACCGGTCGTTGTCCAGAACAAAAAAGCCTATGCCATTCACGCTGCCGACGGCACGCCGCTCTCGGTGATGGATACGCATGACACAGCAATCATTGCTGTTCGTCACAACGATCTCGAACCTGTCACCGTTCACTAATTTCTTCGGAAGATTTAAGCCGCGATCAGCCAGTCTTCAGGCTCGGTCATGATGGCGCGCATCGTATGAGCATCGCGCGCCGTGCGGAGCTGCTGGCTTTTCAGCAGCCGCGAGATGCGCGAGAGACGGCGCAGGTGCAGCGGACCGTCCTGTGCCGGTGACAGCAGCAGGAACACGAGATCGACGGCCTGCTGGTCTACCGCGTGGAAATCAAGGGGATTGTCGAGGCGCGCAAGGATCATAATCGGCTCGTGCAATTCCTCCATCTGCATATGCGGGATGGCAACGCCGCCGCCGATTCCCGATGCACTTTTCTGTTCCTGGGCGATGAGGTCGTCGTAAATCATTTCCGCGTCAAGCGCGGTACGGATGGCGACTTCGTGGGCGAGGGTCTTGAGGACCTGCCGACCATTCGCTGCTTTCAATTCAGGAAATATAAAATCAGCCTGTACATCTTGGAGTATAGGGGACATGCGCTTCTCTTTTTTATGAAACCCGGAATATGTTACTGACCAAGGGTTACATAGGAGGAATAAAAAATGCGAGAAAAATATTTTTTATTTTCCACCGGGACAAAAGCAGTACTTAAAAATTACATTAGTTGTCACAAAAAAAGCCCGGAGGCTGTTTTTCCGGGCTTTTTGTGGACAGATTTGAGTCCGTTTTATTTTCTGTTGCAGGTGTTTCCGGGGTCAACCCAGCCGACATTTCCATCGATGCGGCGGAAGACCATGTTCAGTCCGCCATGGCTGGCGTTGTGAAACAGCAGGGCCGGGAGATCGCCCAGGTCAAGGCGCATCACGGCTTCGGAGGTGGTCAGTGTTTCGATGTTCGTCGTCATTTCGGCGATGACAACGGGCACTTCCTCGGCTGGGGGTTCATCCTTGCCGTGGCCGTCGGTCGCGAGAACGTAATCACGCGCCTTGATGATTTCAGCTTCGGGGCTGCTTTCAGTGCGCTCATGATGGTCGCGCAGGCGGCGCTTGTAACGGCGCAATTGCTTACCGGCTTTTTCGGCAGCGGAGTCGAACGCGACATACGGATCGGCTTCGACGGCGTCTGCGACGACCATGATGTTCTTGCCGAGCTTGATGGAGATATGCGCGCGGGTGCGCGGGTGGCCGTGACCTTCTTTCGAGAAGGTGATATTCGCAAATGTTGTGTGGTTAAAATATTTTTCGCTAAGGTCCTCGATTTTTTCTTTGACGTGACCGCGTAGTGAGTCACCGACATCTATCTGTTTACCGTGAACTGACAGTTCCATCGCTTGCATCCTGTTTTATTTATCCGATAGGGGTTACTTATAATTATAACATAAATCGTTTCAACCGGTTAACCAGAGTTTTATCTGCTTTATTTAGGGGGGTTTACCGATAATTTCCGGAACTTTTCAGGAACTCTCGCCATTCTCTTTTTTCTGGCGCCGGCGCAGGACCGAGGAAGGGATGTTGAGCCCTTCGCGGTATTTGGCGACGGTGCGGCGGGCGAGGTCGGTGCCTTCGCTTTTCAATATTTCCACGATTTTATCGTCGGAGAGGATTTTTGCGGGGTCTTCGGCGTCGATCAGCGTTTTGATGCGTGCCTTGACGGATTCGGCCGATTGCGAGGTGCCGTCTTCGTTTTCGATGGCGGTGGAGAAGAAGAATTTCAGCTCGAAAATGCCGCGTGGCGTGCCGATAAATTTGTTGGTGGTAACCCGGCTGACGGTGCTTTCGTGCATACCTATGACTTCAGCGATGTCTTTCAGCGTCAGGGGGCGGAGAAATTCGATTCCGTAATTGAAGAAGGCATCCTGCTGCTCGACGATTTCCCCGGCGGTTTTCAGGATGGTCTGCGCGCGCTGGTCCATCGCGCGGACAAGCCAGTTGGCGGAATTAAGCTGGCCTGTCAGATATTCCTTGTCCTTTTTCTGCGTCGCGGTGCTGGCGACCTCGGTATAATAGGTCTGGTTGATGAGGACTTTGGGCAGGGTTTCGCTGTTGAGTTCCACGCGCCAGCCGCCGCCGAGATTTTTTGGCAGGCGCTTCATCAGGACGTCGGGGATGGCAGTCTGCACCACGAGATGTTCGAATTCGCCGGAGGGGCGCGGGTTCAGTGTGCGGATTTCATCGATCATATCGCGCAAGTAGGTTTCATTAACACCGCAGACGGCGCTGAGTTTTTTCAATTCATGCGAGGCGACGAGATTCAAATTCGCCAGAAGTTTTTTCATCGGTTCGTCGAGGGTGTTCTTTTCCGCGAGCTGCAGCGCCAGGCATTCGGCGAGGTCGGACGCGAAAACGCCGGCGGGGTCGAAGGTTTTCATTTTCTTCAGCAGTTTTTCAACGCGTTCCTGCGATGCGCCGAGCTGTTCGGCGAGCGGTTTGGGATCGGTGCGGAGATATCCTGTTTCATCGAGCTGGTCGATGAGCAGCGTGCCGATGACGCGGTCGCGGTTGTCTTCAAACGCGATATAAAGTTGTTCGGTGAGATGGTCGCGGAGCGTTTTCTCCGTGCTCATGCGGTTTTCGAAGCTTTCATCCATGTTTTCAAAGCGCGAATTGCCGCCTGTGCCGATGGTGGCCATGGAGGAGCCGGGATCGAAATCGGTGCTGGCGTCGCCGCCGGTCATAGAATCGTCGAAATTTTCCTGGATGTCGTCGGGCGCGGCTTCTTCTTCGGGCGCGTTGTCGGAATTATCGGAGTCTTCGTTTTCGGCTTTTTCAAGCAGCGGGTTCTGCGCGACCTCTTCCTCGATGAATTCAGCAAGTTCGATATTGTTGAGCTGCAAAAGCTTGATGGCCTGCTGGAGCTGCGGCGTCATCACGAGTTGTTGTGACTGGCGGAAATCGAGGCGCGGGCCGATATGGGGCGTGTTCTTACTCATGGCCTATTATATCACGGTGTGCTTAGAATTTAATCCCGTATTCGAGGATGAGTTTGAAGTGGCCATCGACGGCGTTTTCCGTGAAGCCCGCGAGATAGCCCGCTTCGTATTTGATGGGGCCGAGCTTGCCGTAGGCGACAGGGCCGATGGAATGGTCCTGGTCTTCGAAGTCGGGGCGGTCAGAGAGGGAGCCGAAATTGTTGTACATTTCAAAGCCCGGTTCAAATTCCGGCAGCCATTTATAACGGCTGGACCAGGAAAAACCACCCTCAGTTTCATCCGATGAATCCTCACCAACTTCGCGTGTGGCGATGAAGTTCGCGATGTGGCGGAATTTTTCGGTATCTTTCGCGAGGATAAATTTCAATTCCATCGAGTCGGGATCGTCGGTCAGCGCTGTTTCATAAGTCAGGCGCGCGCCGGCATCGAGCCAGTATTTACCTTTTTCGGTGAAGAGGCCCTTGGCTTTCAGTTCCAGCGCCGTGACGTCGGTGTTGTTGTCGTCGCCGAGATTGTCGATGTTGCCTTCGGCCTCCAGCGAGAAGCGATCGGTGAAGCCGTATTCGATCGCGAATTTTTGCTGCACGGCGCCGTCGCGGGATTCGCGTTCGTCGTCATGCGTGATTCCCGTTTTGGATTTGAGTTTCAGCGAACCCTTTTCCACGTAAGGCGATGTCACGGTGCGCGTGGCGTGCGCCGTTGCGGGCAACAAAAGGGACAGGAGAACGATGGGAAATACGAATCTTTTCATGCGGGTTTTTTAGCCCGCCGAAGCCCGATTTACAAGCGGGAATTTAGAGGCTGAAGCCTTCGCCGAGATAGACGCGGCGGACATCTTCGTTGGCGACGATTTCCTCGGGGCTGCCTTCCATCAGGACGCGGCCATCATGGAGGATGTAGGCGCGGTCGACAATTCCCAAACAATCGCGGACATTGTGGTCGGTGATGAGAACGCCGATACCGCGTTGTTTCAAATAGGTGATCAATTTGCGGATGTCGCCGACAGCGATGGGGTCGATTCCGGCCAGCGGTTCGTCGAGCAGCATGAATTGCGGACGCGCGGCAAGGGCGCGGGCGATTTCAACGCGGCGGCGTTCACCGCCCGAGAGGGCCAAGGCGGGTGTGCGACGCAAATGTTCGATGCCGAATTCAGCGAGAAGATCTTCCAGCAGCATGTCCTGGTCTTCGGGTTTCAATTCCTGCGCCTCGATGACGGTGCGGAGGTTGTCCTCGACGCTCAAGCCGCGGAAGATCGAGGCCTCCTGCGGCAGGTAGCCGATGCCAAGGCGCGAGCGGCGATACATCGGTAAACTTGTGATGTCCTGGCCGTCGAACTGGATGTAGCCGCCGTCGGGCGCGATCAGCCCGGTAATAATATAGAAGCATGTCGTTTTCCCGGCGCCGTTGGGGCCGAGCAGCGCAACGGCTTCGCCGCGCTGGATCGAGAAGCTGACATTGCGAAGCACCGGGCGCTTTTTGTAGCTCTTGGACAGGTGATCGGCGGTGAGTCCTTTCGGGACTTCTTTGATGCGCGGGTGCGGATTGATTTTCATGGTCATGAGTGCGCGCTCCCCTTTGCAAGAGCAAGACGCAGGCCCATCGCGATCATCGCGCCGCCGCAGATACGGTCAATGAGTTTCGAGAAGCCGAGAAATTTACCGCGCACATGTTTGTTGGTGAGAACGATGGCGACGAAAGAGAACCAGCCCGTTACAACGATGGCGCAGGTCGCACCGAAAACAACCAGCACCGCCAGCGGCGTGTGCGGATCGATGACCTGCGTGAACAGCGCGAAAAAGAACATCGTGGCCTTCGGGTTTAGTACGTTTGTCATGAAGCCCATGGCGAGGGCTTTGCTCCAGTGAATATCTGTACGGTGCGCGAGGTCTTCACCCTGCGCTTCTTTATAGCCTTTTGAAGTGAGGGCCTTCACACCGACATACACGAGATAGGCCGCGCCCGTATATTTAATGAGGTTGAACAGCATGATGGATTGGGAAATCACCGCGGCGATGCCGAAAATGCAATAGGTGGCATGGACGCAAACGCCAAGGCCAAAGCCGAGGGCGGTCATGAGGCCGGTCTTGCGGGAATAAACGAGGGAGTTGCGGATGGCCAGGACGAAGTCAGGGCCCGGCGCGGCGGCGCCGACGAGCATCAAACCAACAATGATGAGCCATTCGGAGAAGAATTCCATGGGTATTTATATAACAGAAATATTGATTTGTCATTATTTCGTCATTGCTTCACCCGCTTTGCGGGTTCGCAATGACGGCAGCTATTGCGCTTTTTTCTCGCTGCCGGGATAGAAGATCCCGCGTACCTGGCCGCCGGTGTTGGGCATGTTGGGGCCGCCGAAAAGCTGGCTGGTGTTGGTGTTCATGTCGACTTCGGCGCGGTCGCCCTCGAGAATGTTGGGGCCGCGATGGAGGATAACGCCGCCGGTGAGGACGGCCTTGTTGGTCTGCGCGTTATAGACGCCATGCTGGCCGGTGACTTTTTCCGTCGGTGTGGTGATGACGACATTGTTGGTAGCTTCGAGTGAGTGAAGTTCGCGTTTTCCCTGGGCGTTGTCGCGCAGGATGGCGGAAATGGTGTCGGCCTCCAGCGTGTTGGTTTCGCCTTTGGAATTTTTCGTGTCGGCGCGGGCGT
>Ga0247727_10019251_pt1 | contig 10602 bp, 9 predicted proteins | sample WisWelCaveWW1625_FD_202498 | JGI IMG/M metagenome (GOLD analysis project Ga0247727, IMG submission 202498) | Biofilm microbial communities from Wishing Well Cave, Virginia, United States - WW16-25 | ecosystem: Environmental > Aquatic > Deep subsurface > Groundwater > Cave microbial mat | place...
TACGCCGGCGACGGTCCCACGCCGGAGCCCTTGTAGGGGCCGGACAGTTTGGGCGCTTTGTAACTCCCGGTGGCCGCGAGCGTCCCGACGCGTGCCTCGGCCGCGCGGATCGCGTCGACCCATGTCAGCCCGCGCGCGACGTTCTCACGGTCGTAGACTCTGCGACCGCGGGCAACCAGGCGCGTGGCTGGTATGCTCAGCTTCTCCGCAACGGCCTGGAACACCATGTCGCGAATCTTGGTGGCAGCCTCGACGGCTGCGTTGCCGGCCATGAAGGTAACCCGGCTCGAGTACGAGCCCAGGTCGATGGGCGTGAGATCGGTGTCCGCGGTGACCAGCTTGATGTCGGCGGGCTCGATGCCCAGCACCTCGGCCACGGTGAAGACCAGCACCGAATCCGAGCCCTGGCCGATGTCGATCGCCATGGAGTAGACCGTGACCCCACCGCCGCGGTCGATCTTGATCTGGACCTCGGACTGCGGCATGTCGTTCCAGTAAATCGGCAGACCGGCGCCGCAGAGGTAGGCGCTGAGGGCAAAACCGAGTCCGCGGCCGCGCGGTAGGCGGCCGCGCCTCTGTTGGAACCCAGACGCCTCGACAACTTTGTTAACGCACTCGAGCAAACCACACGAGGTGATCCGCAGGTAGTTGACGGTCGTGGAAAATGGCTCGACCAGGTTGCGCCGCCGCAGCTCGACCGGGTCGATCTCCATCTCCGCGGCGATCTTGTCAAGGTGGCACTCCAGGGCGTAGCGGGGCTGCGGCGTGCCGTGGCCGCGCTTTGGCCCGCACGGCGGTTTGTTGGTGAAGACCCGCAGGCCCTCGAACTTGTAGCGGGGGATCTTATATGTCGTCGTCTGCAGCGCGCCGGTGTAGTATGTGCTGGCGACGCCGTACGAGCCATAGGCGCCGCCATCGAGGAACGTCTTGAAGTGCATGGCCGTGATGCGGCCGTCGCGCGCGAGACCGGTCTTGACCCACATCAGGACCGGGTGGCGGCCCCGGTGGATATAGAAGACCTCTTCGCGCGTGCAGGTGATCTTGACAGGGCGCCCGGTGATCATCGAGAGCCGAGCCGCCGCGATCTCATGCGAGAAGGGATCCGACTTGCCGCCAAAGCCGCCGCCGACCGGCGTCGCAATCACCCGGATCTGGCTGGCCGGGTGCCCCAGGACCTTTTCCAGCGCCCGGTGGACATAGTGCGGGGTTTGCGTGGACGACCATACCGTGAGCTTGCCGTCGTGCTCGTACGATGCCACCGCGGAGTGCTGCTCCATCGGCAGATGGTTGTTGCCCTCGAAAAAGAACACGTCCTCGCGGATATGGGCGGCGTCCGCAAACCCTTCCGCCACGTCGCCAAATTCGAGGGAGACCATCTTATGAATGTTCGGTCCGTCGCCATAGTCGTGGATGCGCACGTCATCGCGCGCGAGGGCTTCCTTGATCGTCATAATCGCCGGGAGCGGCTCGTAGTCGACGTCGATGTGCTCGAGCGCGCGCTCGGCGGTCTCTTCGTCGATGGCCGCGACCGCCGCGACGGGATCGCCGACGAACCGGACCTTGTCCACCGCCAGGGTCTCCTCATCCTGGCTGACGGGGAGGATGCCAAACTTCACGGGGAGATCCTTGCCGGTGAGGACCGCGTAGACGCCGGGCAGGCGCTCGGCGCGGCTGGTGTCGATATGCCGAATACGCGCGTGCGCGTGCACACTGCGCAGCAGCCGCGCATGGAGCATCCGCGGCAGATTGAAGTCATCGGCAAACTTCGTCTGCCCGGTGCACTTGCCCATGCCGTCCACCCTGGGCAACGGCTTACCGATGACCGAGAACTCGTCGGACATCGCTATGCCCCTTCGCCGCCTGCGGCAATCCCGGCGCCGGTGGCTTCGTGACCCTTCTGCATGCGCCGCGCTGCCAGCTCCACGGCCTCGAAGATCTTCACGTAGCCCGTGCACCGGCAGAGGTTGCCAGAGAGAGCCTGCGCGATCTCGTCGCGCGTGGGCGTGGGGGTCTCATCAAGCAGCGCCTTCGCCGTCAGCAGGATACCGGGGGTACAGTAACCGCATTGGGCGGCGCCCAGTGCCGTGAATGTGATCTGCAGCGGGTGCGGCTGGCCACCGTCGGCCATGCCCTCCACGGTGGTGATCTCGCGGCCTTCCACCTCGACCGGCAGCGCCAGGCACGAGAGCCACGGCTCGCCGTCGACCAGCACCGTGCAGGTGCCGCACTCGCCGAGCTCGCAGCCGTGCTTGGTGCCGGTGAGGTTGAGCTCCTCGCGGAGGACCTCCAGCAGGGTCTTGTGCACGGGCACGGCGACCTCGTGCACTTCACCGTTGATACGCAGCGTGACCAGGGTCTTGGGCATCAGGCACCTCCCGCCGCGGCGCGGGCGGGCGCGTCGATCGCAGGCGTGCGTGTGGGGGCATGGGGCGGGGCGCCCAGACTCCTCGAGATCGCCTCTGCCGCGGCGGTGACCGCCGCCACCGCCTCAGGCACACGCTCGCGTGTCAACCGGGCCGCGGACCCGACCACCGTCACGGTGGCCGGGGTGCGCCCGCGGGCATTCCGGACCGGCGCCGAGACGGCCCGCACGCCGGGCAGGTACTCTTCATCGTCGGTGGCGTAGCCACGACGGCGCACACGGCGCAGATCTTCCATATACCGATCTGGCGTCGTGATCGAATGAGGCGTGAACGCCGGCAGCGCGCGCGTCTTGAGCACTGCGGTCAGCTGGTCGTCCGGCAGCGACGCCAGAAAGACTTTGGCCACGGCCCCGGCGAACGGCGGCAGCCGGTGCCCGGGCGGCGCCACAACCTTGAGATCGTGGTTCGACTCCGCCCGCTCCACGATGATGGCCTCATGACCAGCCGGCACGTGCAGCACCGCGGTCTCGCCGAGGACGTCACGCAGACGCACGAGATGGGGACGGGCGATCTGGCGGATGTCCTGCCGCCGGAGCACCGAGTGGCCCAGCTCCAGCACCGCGGCGCCGAGGCGGTACGCGCGTGTCCCATCCTCGCGCTCGACGAAGCCGTGGTGCTCGAGCGTGGCGAGCAGCCCGGACAACGTGCTCTTGCTGAACCGCAGGCGGCGGCTGAGGTCCGACAGGCGCGGCTCGCCGTCGTCTCCGGCGAGCGCCCGCAGCACGCGGACCGCCCTGTCCACCGCGGGCACGAGGCGGGCACGCTTCGCAGAGTTCCTGGTCGACCGAGTGCCTTTTGGCATGTTCAGCACACCGAATCTAGTTCAGCATATGGAACACACTTCTCTATGCCCTTCTTCCAGTCCTGCCCAGTCCAGCTCGAGGCGCACCCGGCAAGCCGGCTCGAGGCTAGACGACCGACCGTGTCCGCTTGAGGGCGCTGACGACAAAAACCAACACCTTCTTCCGCCACAGCTCGTGCGTCACTCAGCCTGTGCACAGAGAGATACAGAAAGTTCGAATCCCGCCGGCAAAGGGTGGCAGCCGGTGGCCGACCGGCGCCACCCCTTGAGCTGGTGGTCCGACTCAACCCGGTCGACGATCAGCGCGCCCCCCTCGCCCGGCACGTGCAGCACCGCGGTCCCGCCGATCGTATCCCGCAGGTGGACCAGATAGGGGCTGGCGACCTGACGGAGATCGAAGTCCTGCGGGACCGCGTTGCCGAGTTCCAGCTGGGCATGGCCTAGGCGGAACGCGTGCGAGTCGCCGTCGCGCTCCACAAAGCCGAAATGCTCAAGCGTGCCGAGCAGTTCCGAGAGCGTGCTCTTGCTGAGGCCGAGCTGGCGGCTGAGGTCGGAGACGCGTGGGGCCCGTCGTTCGCGCTCAGCGCCCGGAGCACCCGCACGGCGCGCTCCCACCGCGGGGACCAGGCGGGGAGACCGCCGCGGTGATTTCCGGGGAAGCAGCGCCGGCTGCAGCATGTTCGGCATATCGAACAGGATTCGTCCTGTGGAACAGGCCCTTCGCCGGCTGCCCCCGCGATTCCTGCGACACGTCCCTTGAGTCCAATGTCGACTTACGAAAAGTGTGTAGCCGTTTAGTGTTTCTCCGACAGCAGCCTTACTCGCCAATCAGGAAGGCGGCCACCCACCCTCCTGGTAGTTGGTAAGTGGCAACAAACCACTGCCAAAGAGGGAACCGCATGACCGCCCTCTCACAGAGTACCCGAAGAAAGCCCTCGTTGCTGCACCTGGCCGAGGAGCTGCAGAACGTCTCCAAGGCCTGCAAGCTCATGGGCTATCACCGCGACACCGTTTACTCACTATTTCTGGAATGGGCAGCGGCATCAGGGCCATCTGCGCCTGGGTCTCGGTTACCTTCCGGAGCTTCCTCGTACAGTGGAGTCACGCCCAGCAAGAATCACCTTCTGGCCTTCGCTGGCTTTCTGAAAATCGACTTGCCACCTTTGCCTCTATGTTTCGTCCTGCTGCCTTCCAGCTTGCGCGCAAGCAAGATGTCATCAACCGAGGCGACATTAAGGTCCAGTTCATCCGCGATCTCGACCAGCTCGGTTCGCGATATACCAAACTCTGAGGAGAAAGCTCGAATGTGGGGTTCATCTGGCAGCAGGATGGGGAGGTTCGCGACGTTCTGAAGCCAAAGTGTTGCCACTTTGGAAGCCTTTGCTTTCTCTACTGCGCCATCAGCCAAAGCCGCAGCCAGTTCTAGCGCCATTCTCTCTCCAAATGACCGAAGGAAGCGCTGGATGTGTCCGTCCCACTTGTCCTGAACCGTCTGTGCCAACTTGATAAGAGATGCCACGGCGTTTCCCGCATCTGTCTCTGCAACACCAACTCGCTCAAGAATCTGTGACGCAAGACGGACCCGGCCTTCATCGGCGCCGCGGAGCTCTCGAACAGAGGCGAGTCCGAGTTCAGCCAAGACGTCAACTGCCTTCCTAGCTGCGTCGCTTGGAATGCCGTGGCCCTCGCTGAACATGCAGATAATGAATTCCAGCCAGCGGTCTTCTTCCCATTCCCATTGTAGATCTGCCAAGAAGTCCCTGTTCTCTTCGTACGCCCTCAGTAGAGCTTGCTCTGCTTTCTCCATTGAGCCCTTTGCCAAGTGATTCACCTCCTGAAAGCCGGAGGCCGCAAACGATAAGTTCCGAGAGATGGGCGACGACCGACGAGCGAACTACCCCATTGGGGTGTTTGCAGCTGTAGGCGCGGCATGGCCATTATGCTCCGTGCAATATTCGGCCTTAAGTGCGGAACTGGGGCGAGCGGGCCGAGCCGGACGTTCCACGGACGGCGCATCACCAGGGGCTGAAATCCCCCAACTGTTCTGCTCCTGGAGGGAGGACGAGGGGACTCCATGCCCGGAAGCAATGCACGCGTTCGGGGTTGTCGCGTCTGCAACTGCAACCGTTGTCTTGCTTGTGATCCTTGCCACGGCGTAAGAAACGGGGCAGGCGGATTGAGTCGAATGCTGCCGAGTGAGAGACGAGAAGCCCTGGGGTTCGCAGCGCTTGTTGTTTGCAACCGTAGGCTCTGCATCGCCAGAATGCTCCGCGCTACGTTCGGTCTCAGGCGTGGAATCGGGGCAGGCGGACTGAGCTGGACGTTCCACGGACGCCTCGATACTAAGGCGAAAAGACGCCCCGCTATCTTGTTCACATCAGACTGTCGCTTAAGTAAGCCTAGCTTTAGCAGGTTTCCCGTGATCCTCGCCTTATCGTCAGTGGAGAAAGCCGAGCCAGCCACGGCCCGCGACTTCATTGTGCCTGTCTTGCTGTGAAACCAGATTTTGTTCATATGACCTAATTCGTGCGAAATCACGGCCTCAAACTGACGCCACAGCGAGCCAACGGGCGTATTCGCAATGACCCGGTCGCCTTTGACGAAACCTACTTTCCTATACCCCAAGCCTTCGCCTGGAGAAATCCCCACACCCTCTGCGTCCGTATTCTTCCAGGCGCCAATTGCCGCCTTGTAGGGGTCAAACTTCACCGTCCCCTTCTTGCCTTGGAATGTTATGGCTTCTGGGATTTTGTGTTCTTTCATGATTTCTCGAATAGCCGAGTAGCTGTTGACCCGTGAATCTAGTATGTACACCGCTAAGTCGGGCTCAGCGTAATTGGCCTTCTCTCGAGCGGTGGGCTGCTGGCGCAGGTACTCGACCTCGACTCGGGACCTTGGCGGCACCAAACTGCCAAACCTGCGTTTCAGTGCTGCTGCAACCTTCTTGTAATCGCTTAGCTGTTCTTGGGGATCGATGAGAATAACGCGGAAGGTTTCCATTCAAGCGCCCTCGTTGATTGTGGCTTGAACAGGCGCAAATCGAGGAGCCACGTAGCCCCTGGATGAGGCGTTTCGGATAGGGCGGGCTGCCGATAACCTCGCCAATCCGCTTCACCTGCTTGGCGTGCCCACAGGATTCCTGTTCGATCCAGCCGGTTGCGCATAGTCTCCGTAGGTCGTCACGCAGTCTGATTTCCACCAAGGTGGGAATCATGTTCAGTAACCATAAGCTGCGATTTCCGTTTTGGCTTCCCGAATACCTTCCATTGGAGGGTTCCAGCCCGGTTTTGAAGGAAGGCAAGGAGGGCGGTAAAGCTGACGCGGCTATCGTGCCACCGGTTCCGGGCGAACGAGGTCCGCCTGGCTGAGCGTGATCGCCTACAACCTGGGGAACCTGTGGCGGCGGCTTGTGGCGCTGTCGGTGCCAGCGGGATAGCGGGACAGTAGAAGCTTCTTAGAGCTCCGGCTTGGCGAAGGCGGCATCGGCGCGCAACGACCACGTCCTTGCCCTGCTGCTGCCGCTCGATCTCGGGCAGGAGCACGTCGTCCCAATCCTCAGCGCTGTGGACGTTGCCCGGTCGCAGCTTCGCCGCCAGACAGTCGCCCTACCGATTGAACAGCAGCGGGTGATAGCAGGTCGACTCGAAGTGTCCGTTGTAGACGCCCTGTTCCTGCTGACCGTAGACGGGGATCTCGGTGCTGTCCATATCGAGCACCACCCGCTGGGGGGAGTGCGTCGAGCGCATGAACCGCACGCTCCTGGACGAGTGCTTCCGGGTGGCCGGGCGACCGACCTGGTACGTCGAGATCGAGGAGATCCAGCGTGACCTCGATCGGTTCCTCGAGTACTGCAACATGCAGCGCAGCCACCAGGGCTACCGGCTCGCCGGGCGCACCCCCGCGCAAGCGCTGCGCGAGGCCCTGGGGATCCACGAGCTCCTGCCACTGGCGCCCGTCGCCGACGACGAGGCCAAGGAGGTGATGGCGGCCGCGTAGGGCCGCTGGAGGGGTGTGTCGGAAAATGCCTAAACGTGCACACTCAGGCTATCGAGCAATCGGCTTGACTGTCGCACATTTCGTCCCCGCAGTCGGCCCGACCGGGGATGCTGGCGCTAGGGTCTGGCCTGCCTCCGTAAGGATCGCGAACGTCCCGGCAAGGTAGATTGCCTCATCCCGCATGCTGCGTAAGAGAACGCCGACTGCCATCCAGATTAACCCCCCGCACACGGCAAGCACGACCGCCTGTAGAAAGTCAAGGCCTCGTGCAGAGACCGTCCGCCAGATCCCTGCGAAGCAAACCAGGAGGAGGCCCGGCAGGCTACCTCTGGCCAGGCGCTGCAAAGAACCCTCGAAATCTCGCCTGCGTTTAACTGCCTCAGGAGCGCCAACGTCGATGAACACAGTCACGGCATCATAAAGGTTATCTTGGTAGATCGGGAAGTGCGGCATTTCGCTGGCCCGGGCCGTAAGGACCTGACTACGCCCTAGCACCTCTTCCATGATCGCCTTCATCTTAGGCCTCAGAAGACCATCATAGATCGTGATGCTGGTCAGGATGCCAATGAAGTAACACAAGCCCAGAAAAACTGTACCGGCGGTGACTATGACGCCATCCGGCAGACGCGTCCGCTGATCAATCAGCACCTGAACAAATCTCAGGATCGAGTGCGGCTGCAGTGCCTCGAGAAGGGCTGCCAATCCAGTAGCCGAGAGTACACCTGAGAGGAGGAACTCGACTACGACTGACAACTGCATCGCTGCACCTCCCCGGTTCGACAGTGCTACCGACTGACTCCCGAATCAGGTTACCACACTCGGAACTCGGCCCTCCACTGCAATAGTCCGCACGATTTCTGCGACGAGCTCAGCCGCCTTTACCATCTCCTCGATCTCCACGTACTCCCCCGTAGTATGAATGTTCCGTGTCCCTGTGCCCAGCGCCACTGTCGAAATCCCTCTCGCGTTGAGTGCGTTCGCATCAGAGCCGCCGCCCGAAGTGACGGGTTTCATCGAAATACCGAGCTTTTCAGCCGACTTCAGCACAGTTTGAACGATTTGAGAGTCGTAGGGAACGTTCATAGCCGGAAAATCAAGCTGGGCAGTAGCGTCTACTCTCGCATCGTGGGTTTTCCCATCCAGTTCCAAGCGGTGTCTTCGCGCCGCCTCCATAAAGCATTGCTGCATATAGCGTACCTGCGCCTCCAGCTTGTGCGCGTCGTGGCTTCGAGCTTCACCCTGCACCAATACAGACGATGGCACGACGTTTGTAGCGAGTCCGCCCCGGATTACGCCAATATTCGCCGTTGTCTCATGATCAATGCGCCCGAGCCGCATCTCGGCGATGGCTTCTGCGGCCACCTTGATCGCGCTAATGCCGCACTCCGGGCAAAGACCAGCATGAGCTTCAAGCCCGTGAACACGGAACTCTAACGTATAAGCTGCTGGAGCCCTCGTTTGGAGATCCCCGAGCATCTCGCCATCCACAACCAGAGCCGAACGCGCCCGAAGCCTTGAAACATCGAGGTGCAGCACCCCGAGCGGGCCAACCTCTTCGCAGATTGTGAAAACGACTTCAATATCACCGAACGAAACGTCGTGCTCTTTCAGCGACCGAACAACTTCACAGATTATCGCGACTCCGGACTTGTCGTCTGCTCCCAGAACTGTCGTGCCGTCACTCCGAATGACACTGCCATCAACGATTGGCTTCACGCCCTCGCCTGGAGGCACGGTGTCCATGTGCGCAACAAGCAGTATCGGGGCTGCCGATGGGCTATTGCCGTGAAACTTCGCTATCAAGTTTCCGGTATCTCCACCGACTTCTTTGCCGGCATGGTCGAATTCCACCTCAGCGCCAAGCTCTTCAAGTTCTCGCTTGAGCCGAAGTGCAATTTTCCGCTCTCTGCGCGAGAGGCTATCAATCCGCACCAGTTCTAATAGGAGCTTAGTCAATCGTTCTCTATTAACCATCACCCTCAACCTTCCCGCGGTTGGTCTTAACGTGACAGTCAAACGAGGAAGGGCGCAGAGCCACCTGCCGCGACCCTAAACGGACCCTTCCACATCACGCCTCCGATCAATGAAAATCCTATAGAAGAGTCTATCAAAGTTAGTTGGAATTGTCCCCGGGCTTCGGAATCAGAGTCGTCACAGTAAGTTCGATCGGGCTTACACTGCACTGCATGTCGACGAAGGCAAGTAGAGCTGGCTAACTGTGCAGCCCCTGCAATTCTGAGGAACACCGGGCGTCGGTCGAGTCGTCGAGGCTCTACGGTGCTCAGTGGTCGAAGGCGTAGTGCCGCCGCTCCGTCTGCAGGCTGACCCAGCGCTGCTCCGTAAACGCTTCGATCGTTGCCTTCCCGCCGTGGCGGCCCAGGCCCGAGCCCTTGATCCCGCCAAACGGCGCATGCGGCTCATCATGCACGGAGGAATCGTTGATGTGCACCATCCCAGCCTGGATCCGCCCCGCCAGCGCCATGCCGCGGTCCGGGTCGCCGGTGATGATGCCGGCCGAGAGCCCGTAGGTGGTGTCATTGGCCATCCGGATCGCCTCGTCGGCATCCTTGACCGAGGTCAGCGTCACGACCGGGCCAAACGTCTCCTCGTGATAGCAGCGCATCGCCGGCGTCACGCCGGTGAGTACCGTGGGCTCGAAATACGGGCCGCGGCTCTGGCCGCCGATGAGGACCCGCGCGCCCTTGGCCACGGCGTCCTCCACGTGCGCCTTGATCTTTACGAGTTGGGTGGGGCTGGTGATGGGTCCGATGTCGGTGTTGATGTCCCGCGGGTCGCCGACCTCCAGGGTCTTCACCTTCTCCACGAGTGAGGACGCCAGGCGGTCCGCGATGGGGGCCTCCACGAGGATCCGCGTCACGGCCATACAGATCTGCCCTTGATGGAAGAACGCGCCAAACGCGGCGGCGCTCGTCGCCAGGTCGAGATCCGCGTCGGCCAGCACGATGAGCGGACTCTTCCCGCCCAACTCGAGGACAATGCGCTTGAGGTGCCGGCCGGCCTTCTCGGCGAGTTTCTGGCCGGTGGCGGTGGAGCCGGTGAAGCTCACCACGGCGACGGAGGGGTGCCCGACCATCACGTCGCCCACGGCCTCCACGGCGTCGCGCGGGCAGGGGATCACGTTGAGCACACCCGGTGGGAGCCCGGCCTCCTCGAAGATCTCACCCGCCAGCAGCCCGCCGACGATCGGCGTCTCCTCAGACGGCTTGAGCACGACCGCGTTGCCGAGCGCGAGCGCCGGCGCGACCGCTCGCAGCGTCAGAATGTAAGGAAAGTTCCACGGTGAAATCACCGAGACGACACCAACCGGCTTGCGCATGAAGTAGTTCACCTTGCCGGTGATGTTGGAGGGCGCCACCTCAC
>Ga0247727_10019252_pt1 | contig 10602 bp, 6 predicted proteins | sample WisWelCaveWW1625_FD_202498 | JGI IMG/M metagenome (GOLD analysis project Ga0247727, IMG submission 202498) | Biofilm microbial communities from Wishing Well Cave, Virginia, United States - WW16-25 | ecosystem: Environmental > Aquatic > Deep subsurface > Groundwater > Cave microbial mat | place...
ATGAGCTAGGGGGATTGCCATCGCGAGTCCCATTTCATCATCGGATTCTTGAAATCGATGCACGGGTTCGACACCTGAACCATTACGTGCACCACAGTTTGGACATGCAGTGAGTAATGATTTCTCTTGCCAAAATAAGTTTTCATAGTCCTTTGCCTTTCCTGCATGTGGACATTGCCGATGAAATATTCTGATAGTCCGAAGATGTGGTTGTTCGCAAGTACAATTGTCTCCTGCGCCGTCATCTTTTTTCTTAGCACAAGTTACACACCACTTTAGTTCTGCAGGGTTGGCAATTAAATCATTCTGATCATCGTCATCCTCAACTCCCACAAGCTTTGGATAAGGCAAGTCATCATCTACACTGAAATAAGTCCAAAATGAATCTCCGATCCATCCAAGCTCCGTAGTAAAAGAATCGAAATAGGGTTTCATTTTATCTTCGATGTTAATACTCTGGGCACGGCGAGGACCTAGGTCTTGGAGGGCACCAAATAGGTATCCGCATTTGCGGCAAGTTACTATTTCCACTAATCTTGATTTTTGATTGACATGGGAACATTCTGGACAATCACCATCACGTATGTCCAAGCCGCTTACTCGAGATACGAAAAATGCTGGCTTTCCATCGTGACGTCCTGGACAGTTTTTATGTAAGCAGACGTGTAGTCCATCTTGAGCATGAACAAAATAGTGAAGCCTCGTTGGAAGTAGATCTTCAATATTCCCATTGTTCATTGTTGCAGCGACGATTTCAAGCAAGGCCTGTAGACCTTCTTCAGCTTTGTCATTTTCTGGCCAAAGTGCCTTTGCTGCATCTTTCAATAGTGCTGGTTTAGTCAGTACTTCCTTACGTAATCGGTACAAATTAAAGTCGTGCTTAAGCAAAGATGCGAGACTATCAGCTAAATTTGTAAATCCTAAAATTTCTTGTACATCTCTTAGTGAGTTCTTATGGAGGATTTTCGTTGCCTCCAAGTATTGCTCCGGCGTTGCGACATACCTTGGTTGTAAAAGTGGGGGCTCCGCCAGTGAACCGTAAATTGGATTTGGCGTAATAAAATCTTCTGCAAAAAGATCCTTCGCAAATCTTCTTACTTTGGCTTGGCTATTTGGATCATCCTGTTTACCCAGTGTTGCAGAAGTGCCTATACACACAAGGTTTTCAAGTTTCAGTCTCTCTTTAATTCTTCTCACTAGGAAGGCAATTTCGGTAGCTTGAACTCCGCGGTAAGCGTGAAGCTCGTCCAGTACCAAGAATTTCAAACGGGCTTTCTCAAAAATTGGGGCATCGACCGGACGTTCAAGTAAATACTCTAGCATAGAAAAATTAGTGATTAGTACATGCGGGGGATTGGAGCGGATAGCCTCACGGTGATTTAATTGATTTGGCAGATCAGAGCTGAGCTCTTCGCTTAGACGTTGATCGACTTTTCTTTGTAATTCTTGTTGAGTTAGGCCTAAATCAGAAAACTCTTCGCGAAATCTTGCCTTAAGCGTCATTAGATAGTCGATTTGCGAGTATGGCGTTTGACCAGTAAATCGTGCGAATCTAATTTCCGGATAGTCAGTGAGCATTCGCCCCCATTCTGTAAGTTGATCGTTAACCAGGGCGTTCAAGGGATATATGATTATTGCGCGTATTCCAGGAGACGAGTCTCTAACCAAGTCATCCAGAATGGGGATTTGATAGCAAAGGGTTTTGCCGCTGCTTGTACCAGTGGCGAGAATGACGTTTGATCCGCTTAATACAAGCCGTAACGAATCTGTTTGATGCTTCCACAGTTTGCGTCCAACAAGTTGCTTAGTGACCGTAGTTTTTGTCCTTTTCTGCAAAGGAAGTTCGTCCATCGAGGCTCCCTCTTGGTAGGTCTGAGACTTTTCCAGATAAGGGCCATTGACCAATTCGGCAGCCGTAAGTTTTTCCTCCCACATTGTTTTAGCATGAGCAAATGTCGGATGAAACCGATAGCCACTTTTCAACAACTCGAGATAAGGGATGAACACATCTTTTTGAAATCGTGTCGTTATTGAATCCATAATATTCGATCTAATTTGACATCACTGTTCTTAAGATACCGAATGATAATGTCTTTTATGTCCGTCGTCCAATCCATACGCATAAAAGGAATGTCACCACGTTTATCGATTACTTTAATTTGCGACATCTTCAATGTTAAATTCCTTTTACTCAAATAGCTGTACAATCCCCAGAGGATAGATGGATTGCCACAGTAATCGAGGCGAAAATGATTATCTTTTTGAACTTGTACTTCTGCGCGTGATTCAGATATTTGCCAACGATTGCCACGCTGAATCATAAACCCATACTTCTTGTACTTCAATAAGAGAAAGCGAGAGAGGTTTAATTGAGGCGCTATCACATCTCTGGCAAGAAGCATTTCTTCCCATTTTAAGCCTTCAAGGGACTGACAGAGAATGAAGAAGGGGAGAAGTTGTCCTGGTAGGTCACGCCAGCAATCATCTAATTCTTCAGTCGATCTATTGATTATCTTGACTTGCAAATGATCTTGAATGGACTGCCCCACTTTGATAGCAAAAATGTGTTCACCACCAAGATCTGCAGGTTTAAATGCCTCACCTAATTGTGATAGACTAGTAAGTTTATTAATACCAGACCTAGGTTCTAGTATCGGTTTATTACTCCACTTCCATTCCCAGAATTCCTTGTCGGGAGCACTAGTGAGCAGTTTCTTCCAACGCCCAGATGACACTCTGTCGTCAACTGTAACGTGAAATATCTGACTTAATGCTATCTCATTATCTCGAAAGTAGCCATTCGGTATCGCTACGCTTGGGACTGGCAGATGGTCCATTCCAATTCTTCCTTGTTCGTCAGTAAAGAAATATGCCGCCTTGTATCCCCATCCGACAAAAAAACGTGCTTCAACACGGTTGCGAGTCTTAAAGCGAATTACGCGCCCGACATCTTCATGTTCGTTGATTTTAACTTGGGCATATTTCCCCGTTGGCCAAAGATTGGTAATGTAGCAAGTAGTTCCATCAGTTAATTCAAATTCTTTATTGACAGTAGCATCTTCTGTGTCAAAGCCTTCGTGGACAATTGCCACTTTGTTTTGAGATACTAATAAATAGCTTCTTAATCGAAGTTCATCTCTATTTGCATTGACAAGGCACCCACCATTTTCCAAGTCGAAAAGAGCCCATGAGCCAACACCCCTAAGTCGTTGAGTTTCTATTTGTTGTCCCGATTCAAGCGTTAGATTGAACCAATCGCAAAATGCTAGAGAATCGAGTTCAAGTTCGTCGGGACCATGAGCTGCGGATTGTACACAACGACCGGCCCGCCAAGTAGCTGGCAATTTCTCTTGTTCTACTCCTGGTAGCTGAAGGCATATTTTGGAACGTCCTTCATCAAATATGAGTCTGGCGCGACCACGAAACAAAGAATCAGGATCCTTCGGACGCAAGAACTCAGCCGTTTCAATTATTTCATCGAAATACTCAGGACGCAGGATGCTGACATTTTCAATATCTTTGATTGTAAGTTCAGAGTTGCCTTCAATCAACTCTCGGGCATCAAGAACCTCTTTAACCAGGCTGCTTGTTACTTCTCGACTATCCGACAAAAACTTTCTCAAACGTTGCCGGCTGCCGCATCTTTTTACAATTGCCTCTTGCCATTCTTCTTCAGGAAGGGATTTCCATTCCTTGCGCCAGAAAGCCCATTCGCAAATTTCAAGGAAGCCGCCCCATAATGAAAGCGGTATACCAATATAGTAAACAGCGGAGCCCACAAAATCTGTCCCCCCAGAGTGAATTTTGGGTTTTAAGCCCAAGGGCTGAATTGCTTTTGTAAATGCCACGTTGATTGATTGCTGTTCGATTCCCGAAAGAAGATCGTCGCCGACAGTCTTTGAAAATTGAGGCCAAAAGGTACCCTCGTCATACTCGAAGAAAGCGATTCCAGCATAAAGTAAGACGAGGCAAGAAGGATATTGCATTAAATCGTTTTTCCAGCTTGGCCACTGATCTCGGACCGCCACGATGAAAGTATCCCAATTAAGTCGATCTGGGATGACGGACAATAATACACCAGCCTTTGTTTTCTTTAGGCGATCTACCTTTTCAAGTGCTTGCCTAAATGATGTTTCCCAAATGTTTAGTTCGGATTTGTCCATAAGAGAAACGTCACTATTTCTCATCAATTGCCCCAAAGAGTTCCAATATTTTTGACATCAACACTTTTATAGGTCTTCGTTACAGTTTGATTCGACAATGAAAGATAAACTTTGGTACTATAAGTAAAGTGACTTTTCGGCTTCGTCTAGTTTAATTTCGGATCCCATTTTATCAAAGCATATAGCCTCTTAGGTTTGCCAATAAGCACTAGATTGAAAGTAGAAACAAATCTCTAAATTGAAACTGCGACTTCTTGCTTAACTCGTTAGAGAGTTTGGTTCCTAACTCTGCAATGGCGGTGAAGCGAGTTTGGAGCGACAACTTTACATATAAATTGCCTTGTGTATATGTCATTTGCTCTCCTCTAGTTGCAACAGGTCAAGATTTAGTTTGTCTCATAGGGAATATAGTAACTTTCAATTCCAATTGGCAAAAAATCTTTTGCCTGTGAGCCCCGGGAAGTGAACAAACCGAAGAAAGAATTATTGCAACAGAACCTGCAGAATGGCAGACGATTAATGAACTCGGTAGCATCAATTTTCTACTTTAGGGCGAGATATCATTTTAATTGTGTTGGCCATTCTCGATGATTTATGTTGATAAATCTCATAGTGATCGGATTGAATGTTGATGGAAAACTGAGGTCCATGTTGGAGATATTTTTTTGCTCTTTCGATAATTCCTGGTCCACCCACTTTTTGGACTAGGGGTTCAGTGACACCCCAGATAGGGTCATACAAGAACCAACCGGTATCTGCAGCAGTCTCAAAATCAACAGGGCGGCGGTAGCTGCACTCTGCAAAGAGCACATAATCTCCTCCAAAAGAGTTAAGCATAGTGATGAGGTCTCCACGCAATTCCTTTTTGCCCGAGACAGGTTTCGTATGATACGCAGTAAGTAGCTCATGATAGAGTTTGTCGGTAATTTCTATCTGCGAGTCTGGTGGTAATATCAAACGGGGCCAAATCATTTCCTTGGCAGTACGTGTTGAGTCGGTGAAATATGACCGGACGTCTTGATGCTGACCGTAGGAATAAACTTGTGAATCTGTAGCTAATAGTAATTGCAGACGAAGATTCACATTTTCAGCGGGTTCATTTCCCACATTTGAAAGAAATAGCCTGCCCTGCGGCCCATCTGAGTCAATGCGTGCAAAATCTGGACGAGCTTCGAGAAAAAGAACTGGTTGGCGAATATAGGAGATTTCTTCAGACATAAAAGTAAGTTGTTGGTTAGTCTGGCGGAGCCCATAAAAGGCTAGTAAACCAAGGGCGACCGTAGGGATCAGACCTGACCAGAGATCCCGCATTGTGACTACCCTCCACAACGATGAAAATAAACGCTCGATAATACTTAACATGTCAAACCTCTTTTTTCTGTAGCGGTAACATAAGAAGTTGAGAACTGAGAAGGAAATTAAAAAGGAGGAGCCACCACGGCAGTTTTGTTACTCTAAAGGTACCAGGCGACTCCGAGCCTGCTCGCTCGTTTTCTTCATCTCTTCTAGTATGAATTAGTATTATATGTTTTCATCTTGTCTAACTAGCCTGGACGAATTGGACAAAACATGCTGCGAACCCGAACATTTTGTCAGTGAATCGAATCTATGGCTATTCATTTTCCCCCCAGTTGAGCCGAAGGACAGCCCGGGGAATGTCCGACTTTGTTACCGGAAGATGACCGGTAGAAGTTCCGAAAAACTCCCCATTATCTTTAGATTTAGTTCCTCATTAGCTTAAGGGGATATTACCCTGCTTGTTTAATGCCAGATATTGCGGACCGGGCTCTAAATTCTATAACTATATTGATTTTCAGCTTTGGTCCCAGTACCCGTGCAACCATTATCTTGCGGAGAAAAAGGTTTTTGAAAATGGGAGGGATGAGTATATTGGAACCGACGATTGTTTGCTTAAACACATGAGGAGAAGAATATGAATTTGGAAGAATTTGTCTTTCAGTCGTTGACACAAATAATGTCAGGCGTAAAAAAAGCACAACTTGAACACGGCAAAAAGAATCCTGGTCCGATGAGTTCGGCGCGTTTAGTTACTCACGATGATGGTTCGAGAATAAACCCAAATCCTGAAGAAATCCCTGGCGATATAAAACCTGAAAAGGTTGAATTCGATTTGTCTATTACGCTGTCGAAAGAAAAGGAGTCTGGCGTCGGTATTGGTGTCATAGTAACTCCAATTAAGCTCAACTGGATGGGTAAACAAAAGTCAATGGATGGCACAACTCACAGAATAAAATTCTCTGTTCCAATCCTCTGGGCAACTAAACCAGACAATTCTTAGTTTTAATTCAATCAGCTATGACGTCTAAATTCATGCGTCACCAAGCGTTCGGACCGGTTAACTATTAAACCCATAAGAAACTAAAAGGATATAATAGAGATGCGACTTTGGCCAACGAAGAGGCAATGGAATAAGTGGAGCCTACCAAGCAAATACTCTGCCATTGGACTGTTGATAGCGTTATTATCCGTACCACTAATATTTATTCCTTTTTGGAGCGACACTGATAAGAAATTGTCAAAGCCAAAAGTGCCTACGAGGCCGACCGAAGTAAAACTTGCGAAAAAACTTCGACAAAAGTGTCTGTTGAATCTAGATAAAGATCAAGTATCGGCAATGTTAAGGGAATTTGACTTTTACGATCAAGAACTAAATACAAGTGGTAGAGGAGTAGTAAATGAATTTGAATCAAAAACAATCTACGATGGTAACGTAATTGTAGATTTGCAAACTAAACTAGTTTGGCAACGATCAGGGTCCGGTTCCAATGATTCCCCAGATTCAAAAAAAGAGATGACTTTACGAGAAGCAGATGAATACATAATTCAACTGAACAAAGAGAAATTTGCCGGATTCAAAGATTGGCACTTGCCTACTCTTGAAGAGACAATGACTTTGATGGAGCGATTTGAACAAAACGGCACGGAATTTCATATTGACTCTCTTTTCTCTTATGATCAAATGTGGATATGGACATGTGACGAGGAGAATGAAGACAGTTCATGGATAGTTGTTTTTCTTAAAGAGACTTGCATGACCTTCCCAATTGAAAGTCAAGCATCAGTTCGGGCTGTCCGGAGCAGCTGATCACTTTAATGGTTTCATAACCACCGTTTTTAAGTTTGGTTTAATTTCTTTTTGTTGAGGGCTTTGTGCGCATTTGTTAATGACTTTATGCAGGAATTGCTTTTTTCTTAGTTTGTACGATGATCTTAAATAGAATTGGCAGATTAAGGTCAAACTTTGGTTCGAGTCCCTGCGCCGCTATTTTATCAGTATTGGACAAGCCTAAACGCCGCCCAGGTGGAGAGGCCGACAGCAATCAGTAGGAGTGGCCGGTGTTCGACTCTTGACTAACCCGGTCTTGATAATTTACTTTCCGGCAAGAACGCATAATACCAAAGCAGGTTTTTTTTGCTCAAAAAATCAGTATTTGTGTGCGCCGCATCTCTGTTAGCGTGTTTTTCCTCGGGAAGTTCGTCGGCTGCTGACAACGAATTGAATTGGGATTTTGGCCAGTCGACTTTTATCGTTAGGGACCAAATTCGTTCACGGCCATATCGCTCGCTTGAGGATAATCTCGCCCTCCAAAACGGCGTGGTAGCAATGCGCGACCGGGATGGGATTTTCTCCTCGTCCGAGTCGGAATTGCATGTACGTGGGGGGAGAGATTATGAGAATGGATACTACCTTAATGGCGTGAATATTACCGACCCGATTACAGGAATTTACACCGCCAATTTCAGCACTCGGGCATTAGATCAGATTGAGTTTTATTCCGGCGCATTTCCGGCCGAGTTCGGGAATGCCAATTCCAGTATTATCAATATGTCAACTGTCACCGGCGCAGAGAAAATTTCGGGCTACGCCGAAGTCCTTTCAGATAATGCAATCGGCTCAAATTTTGGCAACAACCACTACCTGTTGAGCATCGATGGCCCCATAACTGCATCAAAAAATCTGACGTTCTTCGGATTGGTTGAGCGAACTGAACTCGATGAGCGTTATCCGTCCCCAATTACCGATAATGCGCTCCCCGGCAGTTCCAATCGACTCCCCAATAATTGGCTGGAGGGCTGGGCGTATCATGGCAAGCTGAATTATGAATTGAACGATGGAATGAAACTGTCGGCGCATATCGACGGCTCCAATTTGGAGTGGAGCGAGTATCGGCATTCCTATTATTTCGATTCCACCCATACGCCTTATCACGATGATGATAATTTGGCAATTGGCGGTTCCTTCAATCATGTTCTTATTCCTGACAAGACTCATTATTCCATAGGCGTTTCATTTTTCAAGTCAGAGAGATTTCAAGGAGATGGGGTTTACAAAAGGGATTTGTGGGCATATGGGCGGCCGTATGGAAATCCCGGCAAGGACTTATTTAATCTATTTTACTATAGTGACTTTGATTCTACGCCGGTTGTTACAAATACGATTCTGGTGGATGGACAATCGCGCATATTTGTAATAAATGGAGACGAAAGTCACATCTATAGCAATTATCTGAAACACAGGGCGGGTGTTTTTGCGGTAAAAGGCGCTATCAATCACAGTCCTGTTGAAGAGTGGAAGGCGACTCTGGGTTTGGAATATGAGCGCAGTACAATGAGGTACTACCAGCATTTGTTTCCGACGCAAGTTTATGAAGGAACAATTGGAAGCGGGTTTCTGGATGTCATTAACTATGGCTATGATGATTTTGGCGCTAAAGCAGACAATCAAAATTGGGAGAACGAACCCAAGCATCCGACAAACTTGTCAGGATATATTGTAGACAAGTTTACATTGGGCGTTTTGGAGATTTCGTCAAGTATCAGATTTGACCAGTGGGATGTGGATGCTCTAAAATTGCGCAATCCTGGACTTCCGCTCGACCCGGATTCACTTCAATTCGATAGCGATACAACAAACGATTTATATGTTTTTACTCTGGAATCGGGTGACATGAAAAAAGTTGACCCGATAACTAAATTTTCCCCGCAATTATTAGTAACAGCGAATTTTCAGAACAGGACTTTCATTTATGCCGGCGCCAGTGTTCGTAATCAGTTGCCACCATATATCTACCTTTATAATGACTACGAATACTTCGAATATAAAATTAATGTCGGAGGTTATTTTATACCGCTCGCTAATTCGGCACTGAAGCCGGAAAAGTCTACGCAAGTCGAACTTGGAGTATCTCACCGGTTTAATCCCTATATAGAAGTGGGCATTGGCGGTTATCTTAAGTGGGGGAAAGACCAGATTCAGATGTATTTCCAGCCCTCTAGGCCAACTTCATACGCTACTTACAGGAATTTCGACGAGGTGGATATTAAGGGACTGGACGTACAGGTAAAACTTAAAGATGGAAAAAACACCAGTTTTAATTTACTCTACTCTTTAAGTTATGCGGATGGGACCGGTTCATATCCGTCCTCTCGATACTACGTGGCCTGGACGAACTCAATAGCTCCAACGGGGACCCCGCCGCTTGATTTCGACCAAAGACACAAATTTGCAGGCATGTTGGAATTGGATTTCAGGGGGCAAGAAAACTACAGTAGCAAGTTTCAGATATTAGATGACTTACTATTCAGCGCGGTGGTCAGATATGACGGCCATCTGCCCTACACGGCAATTCAGGTAACTAATGAGGCAACGTTGGGAGCGTTTTCGCCGATAGCAATTGACACTCGCAAATCCAGGCGGATGGCGGACAGATTGTCAGTCGATCTGCATCTTGAGCGTTCGCTCTATTTGGGGAGTTTTCAGATTACGCCATTTGTGACGGCCACGAATATTCTTGATAAGAAAAATGTAGCAGATGTCTGGAATGGCAGTGGGCAGCCTAATACTACCGATTGGCTCTTAACTCCTGAAGGGCAGCAGTTCATCCAAGCCCATGCCACGCCTGACTACACCGGTTTGAATGGCGAGCAAAAGTATCGTATTAAAGAGCAAATGCCGCAGCATTATTTTGCGCCCAGGCAGTTCTACTTTGGAGTAAAAGCGGCGTTTTGAAAATGAGAGTTAAGTGGCTTGTTACTAATTGAAAAGAGATTGCCACGTCCCGGTTCCATCGGGACTCGCAATGACTTGATTCTGGACTTTTGATTACTGTCAAGATGGGGCAGACCCTTCGGCAGGCTCAAGACAAGCTTGGGTGTCTGCCGCCCACAGTAGATTGCGGCTACACGGTTAAATTGAATTTCAGTTTTCCCGAAATTCTCTCGTCCTTGCTATTACGGTGGCGGCGACGGCGTCATCAAAGACATTGACCGTCGTGCGGCATCTATCCAGAAACCAGTCTACTGCAAAAATTAGCCCGATTCCAGTAATCGGCAGATTTACTGCCTGAAGCACTATTACCATCATGACCGTTCCGGCATGAGGAATTCCGGCCGCACCAATGGCGGCCAGAGTGGCTGT
>Ga0247727_10019253_pt1 | contig 10602 bp, 8 predicted proteins | sample WisWelCaveWW1625_FD_202498 | JGI IMG/M metagenome (GOLD analysis project Ga0247727, IMG submission 202498) | Biofilm microbial communities from Wishing Well Cave, Virginia, United States - WW16-25 | ecosystem: Environmental > Aquatic > Deep subsurface > Groundwater > Cave microbial mat | place...
TGGATGCGCGTGCCGGTCAACTCGGAGAACTTCCTGAATTTCGGCGTCAGCACCACGCCGACCCTGATGCTGGTCGACCGCAAGGGCATCGTGCGGCTGTACCACCCGGGCACGTTGACCTATGAGGAGCTGGCGGCCAAGATCGAGCCGCTGCTGAAGCCCCGGACGTAAATGTTTCTGGCGCTCGAACAGCGGGTGCGCGAGGCCTTCGCCGCCCACATCCGCAAAGTCTATTCGCTCGAGGTCCCGGTCACGGTCGAGCAGCCGCGCGATGCTCAGTTCGGGGAACTGGCGATTCCGGCGGCGTTCACGCTGGCGCGGCAGCTCCGCCAGCCGCCGCGCAAGATCGCCCAGGAGATGGCGGCCGCGATGGATCCCATCGAGGGGATCGCGAAGCTGGAGGTGGCCGGCGGGGGCTACATCAATGTCCGGTTCGATCGCGGCGCCTACGGGGCGGCGCTGCTGGCGGCGAGCAGCGAGGCGCCGGCGGGGGACGGCGGCAAGATCATCGTCGAGCACACCAACATCAATCCCAACAAGGCCGCCCACATCGGACACCTGCGCAACGCGGTGCTGGGCGACACCTTCGTGCGGATGCTGCGGGCGCGCGGCCGCCGGGTGGAGGTGCAGAACTACATCGACAACACCGGCGTGCAGGTAGGGGACGTCGTCGCGGGTTTGCATTTCCTGGAGAAGAAGACGCCGGAGGAGGTCGGGGCGCTGATCGGGGACCCCTCGGTCCGGTTCGACTACTACTGCTGGGACCTATACGCGCGGATCTCGCGGCATTACGAGGCCAGCCCGGAGGCGCTCGAGTGGCGGATCGAAGCGCTGCATGCCATCGAAGCCGGCGGCGATGACCCGCTGGCGCGGATCGCCCGCCTGGTGGCTGACGCCATCGTCGAGGCGCACCTCAAGACGATGGCCCGGCTCGGGGTCCGCTACGACGTGCTGCCGCGCGAGAGCGAGATCCTGCACCTGAACTTCTGGGCCAGGGCCTTCGAGCTGCTCAAGGAGCGCAGGGCGATTCACCTCGAAACCGAGGGCAAGAACGCGGGCTGCTGGGTGATGCCGGCCTCGGCCTTTCGCGGGCCCGAAGAGGCGGCGGGAGAGGACGATTCCAAGGTGATCGTGCGTTCCAACGGCACCGTGACCTACGTCGGGAAGGATATCGCCTACCAGCTCTGGAAATTCGGGCTGCTGGGGCGCGACTTCCACTACCGGCCGCTGGGGGACGGCCTGTGGGTCTCAAGCAGCCAGCCGGCGGATGCTGCCGCGCCGGAGTTCGGGGGCGGCGCCCGGGTCTACAACGTGATCGACGCGCGGCAAGCCTACTTGCAGCAGGTAGTGCAGGCGGGGCTGCGGGCGCTGGGGTTCGAGGAGCAGGCCGAGAACTCGGTGCACTTTTCCTACGAGATGGTGGCGCTGTCGCCGCGGTGCTCGGCCGAGCTGGGGATCGAGCTGAGCGAGGAGGACCGGCGGCGGCCCTACGTCGAGGTCTCCGGACGCCGGGGCCTGGGCGTGAAGGCCGATGACTTCATCGACGCCCTGATCGACAAGGCGATGGAGGAGGTGCGCAGCCGCCACCCCGACGATGATCCCGCCTATCAGCGCTCCATTGCCACCCGGATCGCCGTGGGCGCGCTGCGCTATTTCCTGCTGAAGTTCACCCGGACCTCGGTGATCGCGTTTGACTTTCAAGAGGCGCTGAGCTTCGAAGGGGAGACCGGGCCGTACGTCCAGTACGCCGCGGTGCGGGCGCGAAACATCCTGCACAAGCTGCGGGAGCGGGGCGAGACGCTGCCGGACTTCGAGCGGGAGCTCGGCCGGGCGGCGTTCGCGCGGCAACTGGAGAGCGACGACTTCTGGGCGGTGCTGCTGGGGGCATCCCAGGCCGACTCGGTGATCGAGAAGGCGCTGGCGGCGGGGGAGCCGGCCCACCTGGCCCGCTACGCCTTCCAGCTTGCGCAGGGCTTCAACAACTTCTACCACCAGCACCATGTCCTGAGCGAGACGGATCGGGAGAAGCGGGTGCTGCTGCTGTGGATGACGCAGTTCTTCGCCGATCAACTGGCGCGGGTGCTGGGGGTGCTGGGGATCGACACGCCGGAAGTGATGTAAACGCCAATCATTGACAGTGGCGCCGGACCGGCGCCGCGCCGCAACCTCCCAGCACCGAGCCGCGACCGGATTCTACGGGTAAATCCAGTTGCCGTTCGACTGTTGGCGCAGGCCCACATTGGCCTGGCCCTCATCATTGCCGATGCGCAGCTTCACCGTGACCAGGGAGTGGTTCGCCTGAGAGACCATTGCCTGGGTGTCCGTCAAGTGGAACGTAAACTGCCGCGGGTCGGCCGTGCGTTTGATGTTGAACGCCTGCACTCCCGACTGGCTTCGGCCGCTGGAGCTCAGCGACCATCCATCGCTCGTGGATTCGAAGCCATTGGTGATGGCCACATACGACGTTGGATACGCTTGGCTGCTGTCGCTTCGGTTGATGCTCAGCGCCACGGTCTCCCCAGGAGGATTGATGTTGTCGGAGGCGGCATCGAGTGTGAACGCGCCCTGCACCTGCACCTTCTCCGCGCCCGACGGGAAGATCTGCACCTGGGTAATCCCGAGCGTCAACGGGAAGTTGGCCGGCAACAAGGCCAGGAAGTCAGCCAGCACACCGCCTCGCCCGCCGGCGAGGCAGTCACTCTCCACCAGTATCCTGAAGAAACGGACAGGCCTGGCACTGAAGAAGTGTTGGCCGGAAGAGCAAAAGTCGCACAGATCGCATTTCCCTGCGAGGGTTCCAGAAGACACGTGGCCAAAGTTGAGCCCATCCGTGGAAACAAAAGCATGGAAGCGGTTGCCAAGGAATCGGCCGGCGGATTCCTGAAATCCGACGACGCTGGGTTTTACCGCGCCGAGATCGAAGTCAATGGGGTAGCAAGGATCCGTGCACGGCAGAGGCGCCGAAAGGCCGCAGCCGCGGTCGTCAGACCCCGGTGGCAGGGGTGACCAGACGGTCGGTATGCTGCATTCGTTGGGGTTGTCGTCAATTGTCTTGGGAGCGTCAGCCGGGTTCGCCGTCGCCGTCGCGCTGACTGGCCTTATTAGGGTATAGCTCTGGGCCGCCACGCGGTTTGCGGTTGCGAGCAGCGCCGCAGCAAGCAGTGCACAAGACAGCCAAACTGATCGCTGAATTGTTGTTGTCATTGAAGTCCCTCCTTACGGGTGTCTTGAACTTACCTCCCTCTTTAACGGGAGAATTGGACGCCGCCGGATCTTCGAGAGGAAACTGAGCCAGGATTTCCGTCTTGGCTTCCTGGCACCGATCATACATCCAACCGCCTCCGTTGGAGCCGTTTTTTTATCCATTCCATCCCGAGCGACGCCGTCCCAAGAAGGGGTACGCTCTGCCTTCTCCCGTCACGGAAAAACCGGCCGCGGCCTATCCGGTCGGCAGGGGCAGTGCCCCAATCCGTCGAACGATGCTTCCAAACAGCCGCCGCGTTAAGTGGCTTTCCGCCAGCAGCAGCCAGTAGTACCGCGCGAGCTTGCTCAACCCGGCCGCCGATCTTCTCAATCCTCTTCGGCAACACCAGCCGCCGCCACAGGTTTCCCAAGTTGCAGGCGACCAGGCTGAGCAAGAGCCGCACCTGGTTGGACCGGAACAGGATAATTGCTCCGCCGTCCCCGCTTGTTGTACAACCGCACCACCACCCGCGGCGCTGTCTTCCAACAGGCCGCTTGGTAAAGAAAGCCCCTGCACCAGCCCACGGGCTTGTGGCTTGGCCTTCCCACGGGCCGCGTCAGCAATTCGGCGATGTCCTGCTCCAGGTTTTCGTTGGCCGGGATGCGAATAGCGTACTTCACGCCCCTCCTCCCGTGCGCCTGTAAAAAACGCTCTTGACACCTGTAACGCTTTCTGGACTATACTCACTCAGGTTATAAGTGAGGGTATCCGCTGTACCGTCAGCGAAGGAGAGACTATGAAGTGCGTTATGGTTGTAACCGCAATCGCGCTGGGGTGGACCTCGACTGCCTCAGCCGCGGACGTCGCCTTTCGGAAGTCCAAGATGATCGACAGCAAGCAAAAGCAGGTAAAGGTCGACGTGATGTTCCAGGAGACCGCCAAAAAGATGGTGGTGCGTCACTCGCTGGGGGTGGTCCATGAGATCTCCTACGATGCCATCGACAAGCTGTCGTACGACTTCTCCAAGCACCGCCGGGTGAAGCAGGGCGCGATCGTGATGATCGCCTCGCTGGGCGCCGGGGCCGTCGTGATGCTGACCAAGTCCAAGAACCACTGGCTCTACATCGACCACCGCAAGGATGGGGCGGCTCAAACCCTCACCCTCAAGCTGGACAAGGGCGAGTATGAGACGGTTCTGGCGGCGGCCAGCGCCCACACCGGCAAGCGGGTCGAAAGGCTTCCCGAGGATAAGAAATGACCGGCCGCGGGGCCGGCGGCGGCCCGTCCAAAATCAGCAGTCGTCGCGGAGGTGGTATCGTGCGCACGGTAGGTATTCTTGTTGCGGCAGCGGCGCTGCTTTTCCCCGCTGCCGCCCAGCAGTCGTCCGGCCCTAAGCTGCCGTCCTCGGAGCTCAAGGAGCCGTTTGTCTTCAGCAAGGTCGACACGGACTTGCTGACCCAGGCCGACCTGCTCGACCAACGGTTCGGAAAGGACGGGCTGGTGTATCGGGACGCGGCTGTGGAAGCCTACGTGGACCGCGTGGGGCAGTCCATTCTGCCCTCGGCCACGCCGCCCGAGCGGATCAACTGGCGCTTCCGGGTGCTGCGCGACCCGCTGGCCAATGCCTTTGCCCTGCCCAACGGCTCCATCTACGTCAACAGCGGTCTGCTGGCTCTGATGGACAACGACAGTCAGCTGGCCGGCGTGCTGGCTCATGAGATCACCCACGTCACCGGCCGGCACGGCTATCTGTCCAACCGCAGCCGCCGGAAGAAGGCCGTGGCGATTCATGTCTTTCAGGCTGTCGCCTCCTTTGCCCCCGACACAGCCTGGGGAATCAGTCTGCTGGCTGTCGGCATCGTCGCGCCGGCCATCCTGGTCTGCACGATCAACGGCTACGATCGAGAGCTGGAGCGGCAAGCCGACGGCTACGCCGTCGACAAGCTGATCGCCGGCGGATACGACGCCGGGGAGCTGGCGTCGGTCTTCCGGCTGTTGCAGAAGAAGTTCGAGATCGAGACCACCAAGATCTACTATAACGACCATCCGAAACTCGAGGAACGCGTCTCGTTCGTCAGCAACCTGGCCCGCGGGAAGGCGCCGCCGGAAGGGAGCAAACCACGGGTCGCGAACACCGAACAGTACTTCGCCGAGACCGAGAAGGTCTTGCGGCACAACGTGCAGCTGGCGACCGAAAGCGGGCGGCACCGTACCGCCGTGGCGATGGCCCAAAGGCTGGTGGACAGAAACCCGAAGTCCTCCGACAACCTGCTGGCGCTGGCCGATGGCTACCGCAGCCTGGGGCCCCGCACCCCGGAGGTCCCGGAAGACGAGAAGGGCAGGAAAGAAGTCCAGAAGCTCAAGAAGAAGACGACGCCAGCCGAGGAGGAAGCGGCACTGGCGGCGAAACCCACCGGCCAGGCCGCCGAGAAAGCGAACCAAAAGAAGGCGGAGGAACTCTACGCCCGGGCGCTCGAACTCGATGCCTCCAACGCCAGAGCCTACCGGGGGCAGGGCTTTCTCTGGGAAAAAATGCAGGAAACGACCAAGGCGGCAGAGGCCTTTCGTAAGTACCTGGAGATGACGCCGGAGGCGCCCGACCGCGTGCGGATCGAGCGGCGCCTGGCGGCCGTCGAAAAGGGTCTTAGGCCGCCCGTCGAAAGAGCGAGGTAAGGGAGGCGAAAGATGAGTTTTACAGCGCGCGCGTTGTCCCTGCTGGCGGCCCTGATGCTGGCTGCCGGCCCGGTGGCGGCTGCCAGCCGGTCTAGCGGCACGCAGATCCATCCGAAGGTGAAGTCCAAAGAGAAGACGATCCGGCAGGTACTGCTGCTGCCGGCACAGGTGGAGATTCAGAGATCGGGCATGAAAGGCGGCGAGGGGATGCTGAAGGAATCCGAAGACGTCTCCCTCAAGATCCTGGACGCCGTGGGCAAGGCTTTGAAGGACCGCGGGTTCCAGGTGGCCGACAAGCCGCCAGCCGCCGCCGGGGACGAGGCGCAGTACTCGCTGGCCAGCCTGCAAAAGCGTTACGACGCCGTGGCGGTCCAGCTCCACAAGAGGATGAAGGACGTGTCCAAGGGTCGCTTCACCCTGGGGGACGAAGTGGCCAACTACGGACCCGCCGCCGCCACCGACTCGGTGCTGTTTGTTCGTGGCCAGGGCACCCAACTCACCGGGGGCAAAAAGGCCTTTGGCATCCTGGTGGCGGGCGCCAAGGCTTCCACCATGCGGTGCTACGTGACGCTGGTGGACTCCAAGAGCGGCGAAGTTCTGTTCACCACCATGGTCTTCGTCACCGGCGGCGGCTTTATTGACCGCACCGAGGAGGTCTTCAGGAAACCCTTGGCCAAAGCCCTCCAAAAGATCCCTGCCGCGACTTGAGCGGTGGCGCCGCGCACGGAGCCTTACAGGCGCAGCGAGCGTGGCTTGGTGTTGCCTCAACAGAGGCGCTGTTCCGCCGCGTCAACCCGGCGAAAGTCGACATAGTACCGGTAATGACGGCCAAGGAACTCTACGATCGGGACTTCCTGGAGTGGAGCCGGTCGAATGCGGCCCTGCTGCGGGCGGGGCGTGTCCAGGAGGCCGACCTCGAGCACATCGCCGGTGCTGCTGGGACATCTCCTGAAGTGGAAGCTCCAGCCGGCGCATCGCGGCGCATCGAGCAGTCCCCGAGCCTTGCCGCTGTGCTCCGGCAGGGTCTGAAGAGGACCTACCGAAGGGCCGCCGGCCACGCCGCCCTGGGAAACTGGTCTGCCAAGGAACAAGTTTGCGGAAACCTGCCTCTGCACCTTGGAACAGATTCTTGACGAGGATTTCTTCCCGGAATAGCCAACGCTTACTGCGCCGCCATCAGCTGCAACTTGCGCGCCCCCTGCGCAAACGGTGGGTGGCAACGAGCGTAGGTCCTTGCTCCAGAATCTTGAGGTTTACCAGAGACATCCAGAACAAGAATCATGAACGGTTTCCCGTCAGGCGCGCGGCGCGGCGCGTGGAGAGGACGTGTATACTGGAGGGATGAAGACTCTGGCGAAGAGGCGACAATCAAGGGCCAATCGGGAACTTCCTTCCGCGGAAGCCCGCCGGTTCCGGCCAGGATCCCTGGAAGCCGAACTGGCGGGAATCGCGGCCAAGATCCCGAAACAGGAGCTCGAGCGTCTGCCTCCCGATTTAGCTTCGAACATCGACCATTACGTATACGGCGCACGGAGACGATGAAGGTCTTCGCCGACACTGCGTACTTCATCGCCATTTTGAATCCCTTGGACCAGCTGGCACAATCCGCGGTCGCCGCTCGCCAGCAACTCGGCGATGCGAGCCTTGCGACCACGGACGAAGTCCTCGCCGAGTTCCTGAACACCATCTGCGAGGCCGGCCCTTCGGTTCGCGTGCGGGCGTACGAGATGGTCCTGAAGGTGCTCTCCTCACCGAAAATCCGGGTGGTTGAACAGTCGCACGACTCGTTCTCACGTGGCTTGCAGGTTTATGCGCGACGAAGAGATAAGGACGACAGCCTCACAGACTGCATTTCGATGAGCACAATGCGCCAGCTTCGAGTCCGTGAAATCCTGATCCACGATCATCATTTCCGCCAGGAGGGTTTCACCGTTCTCCTGTGACTCGCGCACTTCAGCGGCTCCGCCGGCGCCACCCCGGTTGGGCCCGATGCGGACGAGGGCTGATGAGTCTGCTAGGGAAGGCCGGCCCTGCCTACCGCGCTGCCATCAAAGCTCGCAGGCGGCGGGCGCGCTCCGGACCGCGAAGCTGGCGCAGGGCCTTGGCTTCGATCTGGCGGATGCGCTCGCGGGTGACGTCGAACTCCTGGCCGATCTCCTCGAGGGTGTGCTCGCGGTCGCACCCGATGCCGAAGCGCATGCGGATGACCTTCTCTTCCTTCGGGGAAAGGGTCTTGAGCACGCCGGCGGTCTCATCGCGGACGTTGCCCTCGATGACGGCGTCGACCGGGGAGCCGACCCAGCGGTCCTCGAGCAGGTCGCCCAGGGCGGACTCGCCGTCGCGGCCGACGGGGGTTTCGAGCGACACCGGGTCGCGGGAGATGGTCTTCAGCTTCTGGACCTTCTCGGCCGGGATCTCCATGCGGCGGCCGATCTCGTCGTTGGTGGGGGCGCGGCCCATCTCCTTCTCGAGTTCCCGGTTGGCCCGCAGGAACTTGTTCATGCTCTCGTTCATGTGGACCGGGATGCGGATAGTGCGGGACTGGTCGGCGATGGCGCGCGTGATGGCCTGGCGGATCCACCAAGTGGCGTAGGTGGAGAACTTGTAGCCGCGGCGGTACTCGAACTTGTCGGCGGCGCGCATCAGGCCGATGTTGCCTTCCTGGATGAGGTCGAGCAGGTGGAGTCCGCGGTTGACGTACTTCTTGGCCACCGAGACGACCAGGCGGAGGTTGGCCTCCACCAGCGACTTCTTGGCCTTCTCGGACTCCAGCTCGCCCAACTGGATCACCTGGAGGGTGTGGCGCATCTCGGCGATGGTCGAGCCGGAGGCGCGCTCGCGGTCGCGAATCTCGCGGCGCAGCTCTCGCATCAGGGGCTGATGCTTGGCGCTGGGCCTGGCCTCAAGCCTCTTCAGCTCTCTGTCGAAGCCGGCGATCTCGTCGTTGGCCCGCTCGAGGGCACGCCCGAAGTCCTTCCACTCGCTGGGGTAAAAGGGAACGCGGCGGATGGCGCGCGAAAGCGCCACCTGCTGGCGAGCCAGCTTGCTGCGCAGGCGCCGGCGAACGTGCACCTGCCGCTGCGGGGCCGAAGCCAGCCGCTGTTCGAATCCCACCAGGCGGCGATTGGCCTTGATCACCTCGTTGAAGAGGTCTCGAACCTCGGCGCGCACGCGGTTCTTGGTGACCTCGTCGGCATCGGGGTCGCCCAGGTCCACCACGTACTCCAGGTTCAGCTCACTCTTGCGGATGGCCTCGTGCATGCTGTAGACCATCTGCTGCACCAGCGGGGAGCGGGAAATGGCCTTCTGCATGCGGAGCTTGCCCCGCTCCATGCGCCGGGCCAGGTCGACCTCGCCCTGGCGGGTGAGCAGCGGAACCGATCCCATCTCGCGCAGGTACACACGAACCGGGTCGTCGGTGTAGATCGACTCCTCACCGGCCGGAACCTGGTATTCAGGGCCGGGGACACCACCGTCCACGAACTCGGAGGGCTCCTCCAAGGCTACGCCGAGAGAGTCGCCCGGATCCGGCAAATAGTGCTCGTCAAAACGATCCACCTGGATCCTCCGCCCACCTGCTCCCCACACCACTAGGGATGGCCGCTGGTCCCGCTCCGTTGCAAGGAAAAGAAACTGCTACCGGATGCCCGGAGACGACAGTCCGCTAAGAAGCACCCTCCACTGTGAACAACCACGCCGAATGAAAACCGCCGTTTCACCCGAAAGCTGTTGGGGCCTGTCCGAACCCCAACCAGTGCCACCCGGTTCGTCTATACAGGTTCAATAGTATTATCGTCGATTTAGCAGGAGTTTGCAATAGGTTTTGTGTCAAGGAACTGTGGATGTGGGGGACGGCAGCTAAATCTAATCCTTAGGAAATCTTTCTAAACTATTGAAACAACACCTGGTTCTACGTTCGTCGCTTGGCTTGCTTCAAGAGGACCTTGAGCTCATTGAAGAACTCCTGCTCGTCCTGGAAGTCCCGGTAAACCGAGGCAAAACGGACATAGGCAACCTTGTCGATCTGGCGCAGGCGGTCCATGAGGAGCTCGCCGATCTCGGAGGTGGACCGCTCGCGTTCGGGGGAGTCGGCGACGAGGCTTTCGACCTGGTCGACCAGGGCTTCGAGCTTGCTCATGCCGACGGGACGCTTTTCGGTGGCGCGGAGGAGGCCGGAGAGGATTTTCTGGCGCTCGAAGCGTTCGCGGCGGCCGTCCTTCTTGACCACCAGGTAGGGGACTTCATCGATGCGCTCGTAGGTGGTGAAGCGGCGCTCGCAGTGGAGGCACTCGCGGCGGCGGCGAATGGCCTCGCCTTCCTTGCTTTCCCGGGAGTCGACGACCTTGTCCTCGATGTGGCCGCAGAAGGGGCATTTCATCTCAGTCCTCCGATGGGAGCCGGCGGAGCTTGGCCCAGCTCAAGCCCTCGTAAAGCATCAGAGGGATGGCGGCGGGAATGACGACAAGGAAAGTAAAGATCCAGATGAGCAAGGAGATGCTGGCGGCGAGCTCGGGCCGGAGGCCGAACAATTCGGTGAGCACCAGCAGGGACGCCACCTGGATGCCGCCGCCGACGCCGGGCACGTTGATCATCGAGCCGGCCATTACGCAACCCATGAAAATGAGGGTCTGGCCGAGGGTGAGGCGAAGGCCGCCGCTGAAGGCGTTGAAGACGGCGGCGTAGCACATGGCGATGAGGATCCACTCCGCCAGGCTGTAGAGGGAGCAGAGAATGAGGATGCGGAT
>Ga0247727_10019255_pt1 | contig 10601 bp, 14 predicted proteins | sample WisWelCaveWW1625_FD_202498 | JGI IMG/M metagenome (GOLD analysis project Ga0247727, IMG submission 202498) | Biofilm microbial communities from Wishing Well Cave, Virginia, United States - WW16-25 | ecosystem: Environmental > Aquatic > Deep subsurface > Groundwater > Cave microbial mat | place...
CCACTCCCACAAGATCGAGAGCCCGGCGCTGGTCAAGGAGCGGATTGGGAAGGCGCTACAGGTGATTCCGAAGGAAGCCCTCTGGGTCGATCCGGACTGCGGCCTGAAGACCCGGACGGTCGAGGAGGCTCAGGGAAAGCTCCGATCGATGGTGGCGGCGGTCAAAGAGATTCGGCAGGCCTTGGACAAGGCGCCAAAGAGAAAGACAAGGAGGATCGAGGTGGGAAGCGTCGTCAAAAAGCGGCGGAAGAAGATCCGCAAGCACAAGTACAAGAAGATGCGCCGCCGCATGCGCCACAAGAAGAAGTAAGCAGTTATCGACGTGCCCGGTCCGGCCGTTCGATACCTCGTTGCAAGGACCCCGGCGTCGCGAGGAGCGAGTTTTCCTTGCCCTCGCGCCCGGGGTCTTTTTGTAGTAGCCTGAGACAACAAAAGGCCACCGGAGGTCGAGGAAGATGGGGCAGGGGATGCTTACGAAGGAGGCGCTGGAGCAGTTTATCAAGGAGCAGTGCCCTTGTGTGGATGAATTCGGGATCACGTGCGAAGAGCTTGGCGACGGGTATGCGGTGCTCCGCATGAAGTATGACGAGCGATGGTTGAGGCCGGGAAGATACATCATGGGTGGGATGTTGATGACGCTCGCCGATATGGCCATTTATTGTGCGATCTTGAGTGTGGTCGGGCTGAAGCCGATGACCGTGACGAACGAGTTTAAGATCAACTTTTTGCGCCCCGCCGTTGGGGGCGACGTCCTGGCCCGCGCCGAGGTGCTCAAGGCGGGGCGGCGGATCGTGTACGGGGAGATCCGGCTCTTCATGGCGGATGATCCGAAAAAGCTGATTGGCCACGCGACCAGCAGTTACATCCAGCCCGACGGGTGAGAGTAAGACCATGGAAGGCATAGAGCGGTGTGATTTCGTCGCATTGATCGTCAGGGACATTCGGGTGGCGGTCCGCTTTTATCAGGACACCCTGGGGCTCCACTTGCGGTTTGTTGACGGGGACCACTACGCGCTCTTTCAGGTGGGTGCGATGAAATTGGCCCTGCAGGTGGCTCGTCCGGCCGGTCCTGACCTGCCGGTGGCCAATGCTCTGATCGCACCGACCGCCCAGCGCGGCGCATCGGTCCTCGTGGCCTTCGGTGTCACAGATGTGGATCGCTGGTGTGCGACCCTCAAGGAACGGGGCGTTGTGATCTCGCGTGAGCCGGCGGATTACCCATGGGGCGACCGGGAGTTCTCGGTTCATGACCCGGACGGCCACGTCTTGATCTTCCATGGGCCATCCAAGGGTCGAGCGTGAGGAAACGCTTGTGGGCCCTTGTGGGGGCGGATCGCCTTTCGCCGACCTCACGGCGGAAGCTCGGCATCGTCGCGTTTCTCTACTTCCTCGAGGGGGCCCCTCCTGCCATTCTCTGGGAGATCCTTCCGGTCTATTTCCGTGTGAGCGGTGCGTCCCTCGCCGCTATTGGGGGGCTCCGGCTTCTGGAGCTTCCCTATTCCCTGAAGTTCTTCTGGTCCCCCCTAGTCCACCGGTACGGCGATCGACGGGCCTGGATGGGGTACTGCTTGGTGGCTGCCGCCGGCGCGATCGCATTGATGCCGTTCGCGGAGGTCGCGCATCCCGGTTGGGTCATCTTCGGCCTCGTGCTGCTCCTGGCGGCGGCCTCGGCCACCCAGGACGTGGCCATCGATTCGTACACCGTAGCCCTGGTCGATCCGCCAGAGGAAGGGGCCGCCAATGGGGTCCGGGCCTCAGCCTACCGCGTGGCTCTCGTGCTCGTAGGGGGCGTTCTGCTGATGTTTGCCCCCCTCATTGGGTGGACGGGGCTCTTCCTGACCGCTGCCGCACTCCTGGTTGGCCTCGCCATGGCCGTCCCCCGCGTCCCTCGGCTCGGTCTTCCTCCCGAGGCCCGCCGGGCCTGGAAGGCTGGATTTCTGGGGTGGATCGGGACCTGGCGTGCCGTTCCCCTGGTGCTCTTCGTCCTCTCGTACAAGCTGGGAGAGTTTGCCATCGGACCCATGCTCAAACCCTTCTGGGTGGACCAGGGGCGGTCCCTCTTCGAGATCGGCCTGGTACCCACCAGTATCGGGATCGGGCTGAGCGTGGCAGGGGCGTTGGCAGGAGGCGGGTTCATCGCCCGGTTCGGAGTCTTCCACGGCGTCTGGGCCCTGGGGCTCCTCCAGGCCGCGTCCAATCTTGGGTATGCCGTGGTGGCGTGGGGGAATCTGGGCCGGCTTGGCCTGTACGGGGCGTCAGTCTTTGAGTCCTTCACCGGCGGGCTCGGGACAGCGGCCTTTCTCGCATTCCTCATGAATGTCTGCGAGAAGGAGCACGCTACCGTTCAGTACGCCTTCCTCTCGTCCCTCTTCGCCCTCACCGGAAGATTGGCCGGGGCCGTAAGCGGGCTCGCCGCCGAATGGATGGGGTATGGAGACTACTTCGCGCTGACCTTCGTCTTGTCGCTTCCCTCCCTTGCCCTCTTGCCCTGGCTGAAGCCCTGGATTCGGGAGGCGAGCTTGCCCGAGCGATAGACCCTCGCGGAGCGGAGTGAACCATGGAAGGCATGATACTAAGGCTAACGCGCGCCGCGGAAGATAGTCAAGACATCAAAGTCTGAGCCCATAGCCCCCGCAAAGCGGCGGCAACCTCGCACTGCTTGACTCCTCGCATCGGACACCTCCTTCATCGTTAGGGGGAAGTGTCCACTTTATTGGGGGAAGTGCCGTTGTTAGGCCGGACCATCTGCGGACAGCCGAAGATTGCGCCTCGTGAACCTACCGTCTTCCCGACGCTCATGCAGCCACCGAGGCCGAGCGGTGTCGTGAACATGCTTCCAGACGACACATATGACATCACAGGTTGCGTCGACAGCCTTCTCGACCTCGGGTGCGAACGCATCATGGAACAGCTCCTCCTTGACGTAGCCGCGCTCGGATCTCTCAGGACCAGGTTCACAGTGAACGAAGGAGTCGCGGCGAACCTTGACATCGTCGAACAGGATCGAGAACGGCGGCTGGGTGCTGTCCAGGGTCGGTTTATCTGGTCGAAGAAGGCCAGGCACCTTGATGATGCGCTTTCGCAAAGGAGACCGTGTATCCCGAAGCTGGGTCGCTATTTCCTCAGCGAGATTGTTAGTGGACATCAGTTTCGCTCTGGCAAGGCCGGCGGTGAAGGCCTCCAACAGATTGAAACAACACTGGATGGTAGCGCGACCCAAAGCGAGCGCATTCTCACTGGCGGCCGCGGCCCACTCGGGTGGCCGACTCAAATCGACCTTAGAAAGAAGGCCCTCGGCGTCCTGGAAGAGCCCGTAGAGGAGGCCCAGATCTCTTGCAAGCATGTACTCTGGATGCCGGAATGCGACTTCGATGCCCGGCTGGAGAAGAACCTGGGCGTACGGTGGTACATCAAGAACATCTCGCGCACGAAACCGTCCAACGTTGGCTTCGAACTCATGCGCTGTCGAGATCACCAAGACGCCAAAACCCGTCGCCGCCCACTCATCGAACCTCTTTGCCAACCAGCTGACTACAGGCGAGGTCACCCGGTTCGGCGCGCGGACAAGCACCACACCCAGCGCGGCGTGCAGGTCCGCCTCAAGATCCGCTACGTGCTGCTGCAGGTGCTTTCGAGTCCATGCTTTATAGTTGGGAATCACAGCCTCATCTTCGGTGGGTCGGTGCCCTGCCAAGAGTGCGGCCACCAGCCAGGCCTTCTTTAGTCGTAGCGCCGATTGGACGAGGCGATCCCGTCCTCCAACAAGACGTCCGCCGTAATCGTGAGTGGCTTCCATGTTTCCGCCTAACGTTTGAGCTCAGCTGTCACTACTAGCGATCGCTCTGAAGCGTCAAGTTAGCTTGCCCCAGTATTCCACATCCCTAATTCTCGCAGTAGCGTACGATACTCTTCAGCCGAATCAGCAAGCTCGCGGATTTTGGCACCGTAAGTACGCCCAAACAACTCCAACGAAGAAGGGAGGACCACGTCGCAGTCAAACAGCTTCTTGAACAATGATAAGAGGGCCTGTTGAACGACTAACAAAAGATGCAAAAAAGCAAAGACGTTCACCACAAGAAGAGTATCGTTATCAAAGTACTGTAAGAGCATATTTACATAATCGGGATGGCCAGGATCTATGTCGAGATGCCGACGGTAATAGTCCGGGTTGGCGTGAACAAAGCCATCATTGATTTTTCGAAGAACGCCCTGGATGGATTCCGAGCCGGGTAGGCTCCTTGAACGAAGCCCTTTCCCCGTATAGGTCTTTTGATAGAGCTGGGGATCGTTCTCCCGGTTCTTCCAGATCTCTGCATTTTGAGGATCATCAACCCACTTTCCGACAATCAGCACTGCCTCGATTCCGGGTCTTAATAGCACCCAAGCTTGGTAAGACTGGAAAGCTGAGAGTGCTTCGAAGGCGCTTTGCGCCTGACGCTGAAGGAGTAATATAAAGGGGATTAAGGACACGTGTGACTTGCTGTTAGAGTCACGCATCGTGCTTGGTAATCGGAGAAGCGTATTAAAGTTGGCGTCTATAGCGACAAAGGCTTTCACCAGATCGCCGTGCTCTATAAAAAAGATCTCCCTGTTGTAAGATCGTACGCTTTGGTATTCAAGAGCTGGAATCTTCATAATATCGAGCAACCTCGCGACGCGGGTTCGGGCGCACCCGCTCTCTCGGCGCTGGCGGCGGCTCGGAGGGTCTCAGGCTTTCCCCTTCGAAGCCGCCACGAGTTGGTCCAGCGCTGCAAGCAAGCGCGGGCCGATTTCAATTGCCCAGTCGGCTGACTGCCGATCAACCCTCGCGCCGTGTACGGCGGAATTCAGCAATGCCGTGAGGTCGGCTAACACAGATCGCTCTTGCTGCCCGAGCACGTTACGCTGACTAAGCAGTCTAAGGAGCTGACCAAGCCCACGGTTTCGAACGTCGATTCCACTGTGTTCGGCGAGGCTTACCAGTCTCTTCTCAATCTCGATGCGTAGCCCTGCCAATGCGAGGTTGGCATCTTCCTCGGCGATGCGTTGGAAAGCAAACTCGGCCTGGCTCGGACGCTCTGTTGAGGCCGCGAGAAGGCCCGCTTGTTCGGCGCGCGCCGCCGCTTTCTGCAGTTCTTGGAATTCGACCTTCCACCCTCCCGGGAATTCCAGCGACTTGAAGATGGGCGCAAGCCAGGGCAGGAGTGCAATTACCAGCAAAACCAGCGTGACAGCGTCGATTGCCAGCGTTGGCCACGCGAGGTGTACAAGGGCCAGAAACAAAGCGCCGAGCGTGATCACCTGCCGGAACCGCTTCAGCGAATCATCCAATTTCCCATTCGCCTGATCACTCATGCACTTCAGATTTGCCTAACGCCCTGCGTTGAGACCGGGTTCGGGAGGTGCGGATCGCCGGCGGCTCCGATCGCTGGTTCGCTAGTGCACGCATCTATTGCCGAAAATGCTCAAAAGCATAGCCCGCGGAGCTTCCCTCTAGCTCGGCCAAAGCAGCTGCATTGGGAGGGAAATCTCTGAATTGAACGTATGCAGAGTCAAGTACCTCCAACGCAGCCGCAATGACATCTGTGAGTTTTGCCCGCAACCCGGATGCATAGCTCACTATATCCTCATGCACGAGAGTACGCCTAAGGAGTTCAGGCAAGGACTCCGAAGCTCTTCTTGCGCCGACACCTGCCGGGTGCACATGTTCCTCAGGAATGAAGGGCCATTGTCTCGGGATGAACGTATAGAATCGGCCGTCCCGATCATGCAGCACTATGTACCGAAACACCGCATCACCGAGGTGTGCAGCCTTGTTACGGAACATCCGCATGAGCGGAAGCCAGTCGCGTTCGGGCTGCGCGGCGTTCACCAGAGGTGATAAGTCCACGTACAGCCGCTCGAGGCAAGCACGCTGTGGGGTGACGATCAAGCCGCCCGGCGGAAGAGGTCGTTCCAGCCAGCTCTCGATCCGTGAGAACTGCGCACGGCCGAGGCGGAGGCCCGGAATGAGCCCTGTCAGGAACAGGGCCGTGAGGTCGGCGCTCGCGTCAAGACCCGCCTGTAGTGATAGCAAGAGGAGCCGGAAATGCTTGCGCGCACGGTCGGCAGCAGTAGGATCCCATTCCTCGCCACGCATTCTCTTGCCTGGGTCGTAAACTCGCGCTTGACTCTCGGAGAACGCTCGGAGCTCTACGTCTGCATCAACAAGAGCGTCTCGTACGCTCCTGAGCACCATAGCGAAGTAGCTAAAGAGAAAGCGCCTCTCATCAGCTAGAAATCGAGGCGCTGCACCAAAGGACAAGAAGCGTGACCTTGAGTACATCGCGAAGCCAGCCGCCGGTAGAATTCTCGCGTCCCGCGCTGCTATCCAGTCGGGTTCCGGCTCCGTCCTCTCCATCGGAGCGGCGGCGACCCGATCGACGTCTAGCTCACAGTTCTCTAGCTTCATGGTTGTGGGCTGGGTAACGGCTCGCGCGTAAGCTGCGGGCCCAACCGGCATTGACGGGGACAGTATACCGGCATTGACGGGGACAGTATACACCATTCTGCATTGACGGCGACAGTATATACCATTCGCAATCGCTTGTATTGATTACCCGGCCCCTCGCATTTCCTCGCGGATGACGCGGCGGAGAGTCGCTTCGTCAATGGGCTTGCGCGATTTTCCCAGGTACTCGCGCAACGGCTCGTTGATCATTGTCTGGTAGCCGCGTCCGGTTGCATCCGCCCGGTCGCGAAACTCCTCGAGAGCATCGTCGTCAATGTATATTGTGATGCGCGTCTTTCCCGTCTGCGGTATTACCGCGCCCCGCTTTCCCCTACGAAAATCGTATTCCCGCTTCATATTGTTGCCCAGGTGGTGGCAGAGTTCGAGCGGCGGCTCGACTGGCTTGCTATGTTTTTCCTGTTTGGGCCTTCTGCTTGACCTTTTCAGAAAAGCGTGTCCGATTGATGACAAAGCGTTCGTGTGTGCCTTTGCTGATGACGTCCACCCCATCGTTGGCCTCCACCTCGAACACCAAACGCCTGCCATCAACCTGGGTGAGCTTCACTTTCGCGGTGACTTCAAAGCCGGGCGGTGTCGCGGCTGTGTGGCTGACATTGACATGGGTTCCGACAGTTTGTTCTTCCGGCCAGTCGAGGTGAGGGTTGACTGCCTTGATGCAGGCCCATTCGAGAAAACCCACCATGAACCCCGTGGCAAAGACCTGTGGCATTTCTCGAAATTCGGGCGACTCGGGATAGAGCGCAGGGACGGTCTTTGATTCCGGGACGCGGAAGCGCAATTCGTACTCAATTCCGGCTTTCAGCGTAGGCTTCATTTCTCCTCCCGATGACACATGACGAGAAAGCTCAGTTGCCGCGCCGGAAGTACGATTGGTTGGAGCTTATTTCTTGCCTCCTGCTTTAAGCGGCGGCGTGCCTTCCTTAAAAAGCGCTCGGAGCTGCTTGCGAAATTCCGGGGTGTCCTTGTGTCCGTGAATGGCCACGGCATGCTGCACGGCAGCGTCCAAGAGTTCTTTTTCGCTATCGGCCGAGATTGCAAGGGTGCAGTTCATCGCGCTTGGGAATTCACGGCAGTCTATGTACTTGCGTGCCATGGTAACCTCCTTAGGCTTCATCGAGGGTGCCGTTGTCTTTGCCGCAAGACGTTGGGTCGCACCGGTTCACCACAACGCCTGACTGTTGACTATATGGGTTCTGCATGATATCACGCATGGGGCTCTGGGTCAGCATGAGACCGGTCGAGCCCAGCGCACCATGAGTGGTCGTCCGGGAACCCTCAATAGAACCCGGAAAAGAAGTACACACTTATCGCCACTCCAAAAATCCCCAGAGCCAGGTTGGTGAGCACACCAATGTTAACCCAATAGCCCTCCGGAATTTCCACTGGCTTGAGCGTCCTCAGGACGCGTCGGTACTGGACTGCGGCAAGCAGTGCCACGATGGCCCCGAATAGAATGAAGGCAACGCCAGCCCAAAACGAAATGTCTCTCTGCAATACCTGTCCCTCTTTTGGCATGAACATATACACAAACAAACCAAAACGCTCGATGACAAAGCCAAAAGCCATCAACGCAAGGCTGGTACGGGTCCATGCGAGAAGAGTTCGTTCAGCCGCGAAAAATACTCTCGGGTCATTCAGATCAGACACAGCCCCTCCAAGCGCCTAACTATTGAATGATTCACCGACCCACCTTCGACTCGATCCGCCGGTCGGGGATGAGCCACATGAGCGCCACGAAGACATAAAGCCCGATGGCGATCCACTGATTGGCGAAGGCGAGTGGGATCGCTGCGACGTACAACACTACCGAGAGTTTGCCCTTGATGTCCTTACGTACCGCCGCCCTGAGCTTCGAGTCCGTTCCTTGATGAGTAACGATCGCGGTCTGAAGAATCAGGTACGCCAACGCAGCCAAGAGCAACACCCCACCATACACAGCGGTTGGCAATGGAGCGAAGTGATTTTCTCCCATCCAGCCGGTGACGAATGGTATCAGCGACAACCAGAACAAGAGGTGCAGATTCGCCCAGAGGATCCTGCCGTTGATCCGGTCGGCTGCGTGGAGCATGTGATGATGGTTGTTCCAGTAGATGCCTAGAAACACAAAGCTCAGCACGTACGTCAGAAGCACCGGGACCAGTGGGCGCAGGACTTCCCAGTCTGCGCCGTGGGGCACTTTCAACTCCAGGACCATGATGGTGATCGCGATCGCGATCACGGCATCACTGAACGCTTCGAGACGTCCTTTACTCATGCTTGGGTCATCCCGCCTCACTATCGAGCATGCGGATTCGGCATATCCCGGTTTTAAGAATTCCAAAGGATGCATTCTCGTCGGTTTTCCAAGGACTTGTCAAGGTCTTCCGCAACGCGCCGCTGCCGGCAACATGCTCTCCACGCGGCGGATGGAGAGGATGCGTACGTCAGATCGCCCGCCGAAACAGGGGCCGAAAATTCTACTCGACACAACTTCCACTATGTGCTAATTGTGGAAACATGAAAATAACTCAGCCACTGCGGCTGGCCAAGCTCGAGGCGAACGAGTCTCATGTGGAGGCGTTGAAGGCGCTCGCCCACCTGACCCGCCTGCAGGTCTTCTTCTTCCTGGTGCGGGCGAGGCGGGAAGTGCCGGCGGGAGAGATCCAGGAGGCCGTGCGTGTACCGGGGCCCACCCTCTCGCACCACCTGGACCTCCTGCGCCGGGCCGGGTTGATCCAGAGCCGGAGAGAAGAGCGGTACATCTATTACTCAGTTCGGCGGGAGATGGTCTCGGAGCTGGTCCGGTTCCTGACCGCCTGCTGTTAAAGTAAACGCACTTTCGTGCGTTTACTTTGGAGCAATGGAGCATTGGAACAATCGAACAACGGTTCGACCGTGCTCACCGCCCTGAGCGGCTCGACTGAGCTCGCCGAAGTCCTGTCGAAGGGTGGAACCGATGAGCGATTTGGAGGCGAAATGCCCCATTGCGGTCTAATGTTCTATTGCTCCATTGTCGCATGATGATATGCGTTTGCATTATTAAGGAGGAACGCCATGAGCGACCAGGACATTGTGACGAGCGTCAAGGAGAAGTACGGGAAGGTAGCGCTTAAGATCGCGAGCGGTGGTGGCGGCGGCTGCTGCGACTCCCAGTCCTCAGGCATCGAATGCGTTCCGATCACATCCAACCTCTACGCACCCGACGAGACCGCCGGACTACCCGCTGAGGCCGTCCAGGCCTCGCTCGGCTGCGGCAACCCGGTGGCGCTCGCCGAGCTCAAGCCGGGCGAGACCGTGTTAGATCTGGGGTCGGGAGGCGGGATTGATGTCCTCCTCTCGGCCAAGCGCGTAGGCCCAACAGGAAAAGCCTACGGCCTCGACATGACCGACGAGATGCTGGCCCTGGCCCGGGAGAACCAGCAGAACGCCGCAGTGAAGAACGCGGAGTTCCTCAAGGGAGCGATCGAAGCCATCCCACTCCCGGATGCCTCTGTGGATGTCATCATCTCGAACTGCGTCATCAACCTGTCGGCCGACAAGAGGCGTGTCTTCGCGGAGGCGTTCCGGGTCCTGAAGCCCGGCGGTCGCTTCGCCGTTTCCGATATTGTCGTGAAAGGCGAGGTACCGGTGCCGATCCGGAAGAGCATGGAGGCATGGGCCGGGTGCTTTGCCGGAGTGCTTGAGGAGGACGAATATCGCGCACTCCTGCTCGAGGCCGGTTTTGAGACCGTCGAAGTGGAGCCAACCAGAATCTACCGGGCCTCAGATGTTCGGCAGGTCTTCGAGGGCTACAAGGCACTCCTGCAGGAGATAGAACGTCAGGGATTGCGCCTGGACGATCTTCTCACCGAGGCAGACGGCAAATACCGGAGCGCCTTCATCCGGGCCGTGAAGCCCACGGACCGGTAAAGTTCCGTGGCGGGCAGCTCGCCTGGGCCACGTTTACTGCGTCACAGTAAGGGCATTGCCGGGGACAGAATACACCATTCCTGGGCCCAGTTCCGCCGCTACCTGCTTAAGAGCCCGGACATTTCCAGCACGCGCTGTGACCAAGCCGCCGACTGTTCAGCCACCTCGCTGCGTTGCACCGGATCGTGCCATATGCGTACCCAGTTGCATTGCCAGCGGGCTA
>Ga0247727_10019256_pt1 | contig 10601 bp, 9 predicted proteins | sample WisWelCaveWW1625_FD_202498 | JGI IMG/M metagenome (GOLD analysis project Ga0247727, IMG submission 202498) | Biofilm microbial communities from Wishing Well Cave, Virginia, United States - WW16-25 | ecosystem: Environmental > Aquatic > Deep subsurface > Groundwater > Cave microbial mat | place...
TCCAAAGAAATCTCAATCCGTAATGCGCCTTCCTTTGAGGCGATACCTTTCGATAACTGCTGAATCTTTTCAGTCAGCAACTCTCCGACATCTTTAAAAGCGCAAATCTGTTCTGGTTCAATGAGAATAGTCATTTGAAATTAAAATTTATCCCCCGTATAAATCGTCGCAACCCCAAAGCTCAAAGGATGCGCGACGATATTTTTGAACCCAGCGGATTCCATTAACGTACAAAAATCCCTACCCGATGGAAATGTTTCCACGGTTTTATTCAAATAACGGTAAGCGTCTCCGTCACCGGACAAAATTGCTCCGACAACGGGAATAACATGCCGTAGATAAATAAGATAGGCGGATTTCAAGAAATGATTTTGGGGTAAAGAAAATTCGAGCACAAGCGCGCGGCCTTGAGGTTTTAAAACACGCAATATTTCCCTGAGGACTTTGACCGGTTCGGCCATATTGCGGATACCGAAGGCAATCGTGGCCGCGTCAAACTGATTTACCGGGAATGGTATTTGCTGGGCATCGCCATGTTGTAAAACAATTTTATCCTGGAGTCGACAGGATTGAATTTTCTGTCGGCCAATGGCCAACATGTTTTCGGCCAAATCGATGCCATAACCACGGTTGATGTTGGAGTTTTGTTGAAACAAATACAAAAGAACATCCGCGGTTCCGGTGGCGATGTCAACAACGACCTGATCGATTCGATTGGGCAAATATCGGACCAGTCGCTTTCGCCAGACGACATCCAGTCCAAAAGAAAAAAAACGATTCAAAAAATCATAGCACTGGGAAATCCGATCAAACATCTTCCACGATTCGGCTTTGGAAAGATCGGGATTACTTTTGACGGGATTCGATATCGACATTTTCGTGAAGTTTCCTGGCCTGTCATGATCTTCGGGCAGACGGTCATTTCTGCTCAGATAAATATCTTTCGCAATCAAGGGCGGCCATACAACCGGAGCCGGCGGCGGTGACGGCCTGGCGATAAATTTTATCCTGAATATCCCCGCAGGCGAAAACACCTTCGATATTAGTTCTGGTCGTGCCGGATTGGGTGAGAATATAACCAGTGTCATCCAATTTAATCTGTCCATTTAAAAACGCGGTGTTGGGCAGGTGCCCGATTGCATAAAAGAATCCCGCAGCGTCGATGAAGGATTCCTGATTGGTCTTAACATTACGAACCTTGATTTTATTGAGCACTTTGTCTCCAAGGGCTTCTATCGGAACGGTATTCCAAATCACCTCGATTTTTTTATTGCCGAAAAGCCGTTCTTGCATGACTTTGGAGGCGCGCAAAGCGTCACGGCGAACCAAGACCTTGACTTTGCTGGCGTACTTTGTTAGAAAAGTTGACTCTTCAACTGCCGAGTCCCCCCCACCGACAACCACAAGAATTTTATTTCGGAATAAAGGTAAAGCACCATCACATACGGCGCAAGCTGAAATCCCTTTTTGCCAATACTTTTCTTCCCCGGAAATATTGAGTCGTTTGGCCGTCGCGCCGGTAGCGATAATAACCGACTTTGATTCGTAGGTTTGATTACCAACAAAAATTTTAAAAGGTTTTTTACTGAAATCAACTTTATCAACGGTTTCAGTTTTAATTCGGGCACCACATTTGATGGACTGCTGACGCATTTTGTCCATCAATTCCGGACCTTGTATACCTTCGGGAAATCCCGGATAATTTTCAACTTCGGTCGTGGTCGTTAATTGTCCGCCAGCCGCTACCCCACCGGCTATGAAACCTTCAAAGATTAACGGATTGAGTTTGGCCCGGCCAGTGTAAATAGCCGCGGTATGAGCGGCTGGTCCGGAGCCAATTATGCTGACGTTTTCGATATTCATCAGGGGTTAGGGTTAAAGGGTTAGGTGCCATACCCTTTTAATTACAATAAAAAATAATCCAACAATTTTGTCCGGGGCTTTTGTAATGTATTTTTTACCTGATTCTGTAGGATTTCATCATAGCGAGGTTTATCGGGATTGATGTAAAAAAGCCCAAAATGCCGCCGCGGATTGGCGGCTAATTTAAAGGCTGATTGCAGATCCGTCGGATCATGTTCAACGACCTCCGCTTTATCCGCAATACGCTTGTCTGGGGCAATCCCTTTAGGATGTTTTAAAAATGAAAACCACGAGGTGATTTTATGGTCAAAATTTTCCTCGTCAAAGTGCGGACAGCGCTGGGTGACATGGACAAAAGAAAAACCATTATGGTCAAAGGCCGCTTGCAGAGTATTGACAAAGTGATCCGGCATCCAATCGGCGGTGGTGGCGACAAAAGACGGCCCAATTCCCAGAACTAAAAGAATCGGATTTAAAGGATCAAGATACGTTCCCGTCGGCTGGGTATTGGTTTTATGTCCTTTGCGGGTCGTGGGCGACGTTTGACTTTTGGTTAAGGCGTAAAGCTCATTATCAAACAAAAGAAAGACACAGTTGAAGTTTTTATTGATCCCGTGAATCAGATGGTTGCCGCCAATGCTTAACGCGTCACCGTCACCGGATTCAATAAAGACATTCAAATCCGGCCGGGCCAAGGCTAATCCTAAGGCCACCGTGATCGGACGACCATGGATGGAATGAACACCGTACGTATTGATATAGTTTGGCGCGCGTCCCGAACAACCGATTCCGGAAACGTTAACGGTTTGGGCGGCCGTAAGCTGACGGTCGACCATAAATCGTTTGATGGCCATGACAACGCCAAAATCACCGCAACCAACACACCAACGCGGGTTCTCGGTATGTAAAGATTTTAACGTGACCGTTTCAACACCGTGTGACTTTTGTACTTCCGTAGACATTTGTATCGCTCCTTCGAATCTTATTTGCCGATGATCTCTTTGACTTTCGCCATAATGCCGCGAGGCGTCAATGGTCGTCCCGTGGCCTTGGACAAAATAGGCCGAACATCAAAAAGTGTTTCGGCCCGTAAAAGCATGGCCAGAGGCGACGGTTTCATTTCATCTCCATAGGCGACTTCGACTGTAACAATTCTTTTAAATTTTGAAAATATTTCTTTGAGCATCAGCGGCAACGGGTAAACAATCTTAAAATGAATGCCCCCAGCCTTGAGTCCATCAACCTGGCAAAGACTAATAGCTTCTTCAATGACTCCGCGTGAACTCCCCCAACCGGCAACCAGAACTTCCCCTTCCTGTTCCCCAAACATCTCCGGTTTGGTTAAAGCCCTGCGGACAACATGAATTTTTTCATTACGAACGGCATGAGCTCGCTGACTGGCTTTCGAGAAATAATTCACGCTTCCCGACTGGTCGGTGTTGAGTCCAGTGACGCGGCGCGTACCTCCAAGTGTCCCCGGGATGGCCTGATTGGTCCTGACCATTTCAATGTTGTCCGGTAAACGCTGGATATGAAAACGCTCCAAAACAAAATCTTGAATTTCCTCCACCTTGTTCATCTCGGTGACCTTTGGTTTGTCAATGACCTTGTAACTATTGGCCGTTTGGAATTCACTCATAATAAACACCGGCAAACGCAATTTTTCCGCCAAATAACGGGCCACGTGGGGAGCATAAAAACAATCAATGACATTCGCGACACTGATGACAATTTTCGTATAATCGCCATGCGAACCAAAAATAACAGCCGGCAGATCCGACTGTTCGGTTTTAGTCGGCATACCCGTCGATGGTCCCGAGCGTTGGACATCAACAATGATCACCGGAACTTCCGCCACCGCGGCATAACCGATGAATTCTTGCTTGAGCGATAATCCCGGTCCGGAGGTACAGGTAATCGCCGGCACACCACCGAAATAGGAACCAATGGCCGTACCAATCGCCCCGATTTCATCCTCGGCCTGATGGACCATGCCGCCGTACGCCGGGAATATTTTTGCCAGCGTGTGCATAATCGAAGAGGCTGGCGTGATCGGATACCCGGCATAAAGTTTGATGCCCGCATCAATGATCCCCATGCTCAACGAAGAATTTCCATCAATAAGAACACGTTCAGTATTCTTTAATTTTCCCGTTACTTCATAGCACAACGGAACATGTTCATTGGCGAATTTATAACCATTTTCAAAAATTTTGATGTTTCTATCGAAAACATCTTGCGGAAGTTTTTTACCGAAGGTTAATTTGATTTCATCAATAACTACTTGGGGATTGGTATTATAGATGTGCGTCAACATCCCGATGTAAAACATATTCTTTCCCGAACCGCCCAGACCTCGGATAAGCATTTTGCTGGCATCGTCCAGCTCAAACGGAATGATGTTCAGACCTAAATCTTTGACGCGTTTTATAAGCTGTTCATAGGTCGTGGGGTTATCTCTTTGGTCCTCCATATCCAATAGGATTTGACAATGAGGATTTTCCTCTTCATCATCTAAGCGACGGCCCAATACAATCTCATGCTGGGCAATCATCAAGTCGGTGTTATTGCCGACATTGGTGATATCAAAATCCGCCAGGCGGATAATGACCCCGGACATCGAAGGCCGTGTCCTGGGAGGCGGGCTGATTTCAGCCGGGAACATGGGTTCAATATAAACATACTTGCCGGTTTTGGCAAAGGCACGGATAAGGATGTCGCCTGCCTTTTGGGCTCCAAAACCCGCATCCATGAGTAATTCGAATCGCGATATTTTCTTTTGTTCAGGGACCATATTAATCGTTTACTCCTTTTAACCGTCATTGCGAAGGAGCCGGCCGGCAAAGCGACGTACTTATTTCTTCTATAAAATTGTTAAAGAAAAATAAGTACGTCCGCCTTCAGTGGGACTCGCAATGACTTACGATTTTGGAACATGTAAAAAAAGAGTATATCATTTTCTTTAATATACGCAACAGTTATCAGATTTTCGTTGAAGTCCGAGGTTGGGAATGGAACTGATATTATTTGAAAGCCGGTTGTTTGTTCGCCAGGCTTGGATGTAGCTCGTTTAATCCTTTCATCAATACTTTTGTTCCATCGAAACCATGCGCTATCTCATCCGTTTCGGTTTTTTTCAGTAGTTCATCGATGGTCTTATCCGCGTCAATCGTAAAGCCAGCGTCTTTGATCATGCGTAGAGTTTTGGCCATGGAAGAACCCTGCGTATTTAGATAACCGTCCATAAATAGAGAATTCGCCGGATAAAGAGACATCACTTCCAGGCCGCGCAAATGGCCTTCCCTTCCCGCGGCCACACGGATTTCGGCTGTGGGATTTAAAAAACGAAAAAAACACAAAACCCGTAGGCAATACTCGGGCGTGAGGCCATGATGTTGATTGAGGACATTCCCTTCGATAGGAATCAAAAAGTTAACTGGAATCGAGGGACTTTTAAGTTCGCGCAAATTCACGGCCACATCGATGATATCGCGATGAGTTTCCCCCATCCCGACAATAATTCCGGAGCATATTTCTAAGCCGATGGAATTAGCGGCCTTCAATGTGTTTAGCCGCTCCTGATAGGTATGCGTGGTACAAATCTTCGGATAAAATCTTTCGGAGGTATTAAGATTGTGATTAAGCCGATCCAGCCCGGCATCTTTTAATTTTTGAGCACCATCTTCGTCAATAAGACCGGCAGAGACACAGATGTGAATCGGATAAAACGATTTGATTTTCTTTATAAGTTGAGCCAGATACTCGATGCGTCTTTCAGAAGGTCCGCGGCCGGAGGAAACCATGCAGTACCGATACGCCCCCGACTCATAGGCGACTTTTGCTTCCGCTAGGATTTCCTCATCGTTTTTCACGGGATATTTCTCGATCGGCGCGTCCGATGTTCTGGCCTGCGCGCAATAATGGCAATCTTCGGGACAAAGGCCATTTTGAATATTGTTAATAACATGAACCTTGACCCGCATACCGGTATAGGTTTTTCGTACTTGGAAGGCGGCATCAAGAAGTGGTAAAAGTTCAATTTCCGAGGAAGTTAAAATTTTATCACAATCTTCGTGCGGAAGAACCTGACCGGTCAATGAAGTTTGGACTAAATTTATGTAGAAAGTTCGGTCCATAAAGAATTTATTCATCCCCGAGGTGAACATGTCGCATACGACCATAACACCTTGGGGGTGGGGTTGGTTATCGATAAATATTGCTTCCCTGTTCGCGAAATTCCTTGGCCTTTTCTTCCATCCCTTTTTCCAGCGCTTCTTGTTCTTCAATGCCCTGTTTTTTGGCATAATCGCGGACATCTTGGGTGATTTTCATCGAACAAAAATTTGGTCCGCACATCGAACAAAAATGCGCGAGTTTGGCGCCTTCGGCCGGCAGGGTCTGGTCATGATATTCAGCGGCAGTTTCCGGATCTAGGCTTAAATTAAATTGGTCGCGCCAGCGAAATTCAAATCGGGCTTTTGATAAAGTATTGTCCCATTCTTGGGCTAAGGGGTGTCCTTTAGCTAAATCGGCCGCGTGCGCCGCGATTTTATAGGCAATGATGCCGTCTTTGACATCCTTTTTATTCGGCAGGCCTAAATGCTCTTTGGGGGTAACGTAACACAACATCGCGGTTCCATACCAGCCAATCATCGCCGCACCAATGGCCGAGGTGATGTGATCATAACCCGGAGCGATATCCGTCGTCAAAGGACCTAAGGTATAAAAAGGCGCCTCCTGACAAATCGCCAGCTGTTTATCCATGTTTTCTTTGATCAGATGCATGGGAACATGCCCGGGGCCTTCAATCATGGTCTGGACATCATGCTGCCAGGCAATCTGGGTCAACTCGCCCAATGTTTCCAATTCACCAAACTGAGCCCTGTCATTGGCATCGGCAATGCTTCCCGGGCGCAGACCATCACCGAGACTAAAACTCACATCATACTGCTTCATGATTTCGCAGATTTCTTCGAAGTGGGTGTAGAGAAAATTTTCTTTATGATGGGCCAGGCACCATTTGGCCAAAATCGAACCGCCGCGGGAAACAATCCCCGTTACCCTTTTAGCCGTCCAGGGGATATAACGCAATAAAACGCCGGCATGGATGGTGAAATAATCTACTCCTTGTTCGGCCTGCTCGATTAAGGTGTCCCGATAAATTTCCCAGGTGAGTTCTTCTGCCTTACCGCCAACTTTTTCCAACGCCTGGTAAATAGGAACCGTGCCAATAGGAACCGGGGAGTTGCGTAAAATCCATTCGCGGGTTTCATGGATATTTTTTCCCGTTGACAAATCCATGACCGTGTCCCCGCCCCAGCGAGTAGCCCAGATCATTTTTTCAACTTCTTCCGGAATACTGGAAGAGACCACGGAATTACCGATATTGGCGTTAATCTTGACTAAAAAATTACGGCCGATAATCATCGGCTCAAGTTCCGGATGATTGATACTCGCTGGAATAATCGCCCGGCCGCGGGCGACTTCACTGCGGACAAATTCCGGATTGCAATGTTCGCGAATGGCAATATATTCCATCTCGCGGGTGATCAAACCTTTTCGGGCGTAATGCATTTGCGTGACATTTCGACCGGACTTTGCCCGCAATGGTTTCCGAATAATCGGAAAACGCAAAGCCGTTAAGATGGCATCGGATTCAAGGGACCGGCGATAGGAAGAACTACTTTCCAGCAATTGTTCGGCATCGCCACGGCTTAAGATCCAGGAATGTCGGGTAACGGGCAGCCCTTTGGAAATATCGATTTCGACAAGGGGATCGGTGTAAGAACCGGAAGTGTCGTAAACGCGCAGCGGTGAATTCGTAATCTTTGTATTGTCGGTGGTAACGGTCGGCGATTGGCTGATTTCTCGAAATGGAATTTTTAGATCATCATAAATTTTTCCCGAGAGATAAACTTTGCGTGAGCCCGGTAGGGGTTTGTAACTCAGGTTCAGTTGTTCGAAGTGGACGATGTCTTTGTCATTCTTCGTATCCGTGGTCGTACGAGATTGGGTGATCATCAAATTCTCCAGGATTAGAAATTAACTAAACGAAGTACCACAACCGCAGCTGCTTTTGGCGTTGGGGTTTCTGTATTTAAAACCACTTTCTTTGAGAGTTTCCACATAATCAATCTCAATGCCTTTGACAAAATCGGCGCTCGCTTCATTGACAAAAATTTTTATTCCTTTTTGCTCAAAAAAATGATCATTTTCAAAATGACTCTTTTGAAACCGCATGTCATAGGACAGTCCGGCGCACCCCCCCGTAACGACGCCAAACCTTAAACCACAATCCACTTTTCCTTCTTTTTCCATGATGGATTTGATTTTGACGACCGCTGCGTCGGTAAGCGTGATCAACGGTTGCTGTGCCTGTTTTGATGTTTGAGTATTCACATTTTCCATTTCGTAGTATCTCTATCTTTAACACAGAGGTCAGGTTTAGTCAAGGTGTTGTTTAACGAGGATAGAACAAAGCGATGCTATTCGTAAAGCCATGGAGAAAATTATTTCCACCTACGGGGCCGATTTCCCCGGCACAGAAAAATCCAGCCGCCGGAACGGTCCCCACGTATTTCTGGATAATGTTGATGTCATGATTTTTGACTTGAAACAGATTTTGACCGCGGCCATTACAACAAAAAACCAAAGCGCCATACGGTTTTTGATAATTTTTTTGAGTTTGTTGGCTGTTAAGAAGTTCCTGTAAATCTTCCCGCGCGCTTTTGGCGTCCCGGACATGAAATTGAACGGTCTGCCCGGTCTTGACATAATCGGCAATGGCCCCGGCACCGGAATTTTGGTCGATGCCCATCAGCCCGCGTATTAAAAAATCTCCCCGCTTAAAGGAATGCTTGTATTCATCCATCGCGACACCGACAAAGACCGCTTCTTGGGCAAGCGCTTTGTCCTCTGACGATACATTTTTTAGGACATCCCGCAGGACATCGATGAGCGGCCGGCCGGCTAAAGTATAAATGACATTTCCTTCTGCCTTGGTCACAATAAACGTTTCTCCAATCGGTCGGCACCCCTGAGAGACAATGGTTTCAACACGGACATTGCCGCTTAAAATAAAACCAATCAGGCCTTCATTAAATTTCTCATTATCCAAAATCAATGTGTTTTCCCCTGGACGTAAAGCGCCGCTCGCGAGCCCCCCCACTACCGGACATTTTGGGTAAACGCTGTTCATCTCATCTAAAAATCGATTCATGTCGAACATAAACGGATCGGGCAAGGTAAGAAAAATGGGAGCTTCACTGGGATAGATTTCAAAGAAGTTGTACCAATCCTCCGGGCGGCGTATGGCCTCTAATTGTATCTGATTCATTACAAACGGCACAACTTTGACACCGGGTAATTTGGCTAAGATCAAAGAACTGGCCGGCAGCCCTTCGATTTCTTCCTGACTGCCGATAATGCCGGCACACGTACACGCCATAAAATGACGCACTTTGATCCGCTGACGGATAGCATCCAATAACGGCGCGGCTTGATAAGGATTTTCCGCAGAAATAAATAAAATCCCCAAGTCGGCGGCTTCCGGATGACCTTCCGTCAGCTCGCGCAGGATATCCTGACTTCCTATCGTTTTTGTCATTCGACTAAAAAATTCCATAATTCTCCGTTTGCTTGAAGTTTCAACTATATGATATTTAGATTTACTTGATTTGCAAGAAAAAATATGATTCAACCAAAGAAATGCAAAAAAATTATTTTGAAACGCGGATCATGAGAACGGGGATGGAAGTACGGTGACGGATATCATCCGCCACACTGCCTAAAATGATGTCTTTCAAAAATCGATGCCCGTGTGTTGACATGGCGATGAGATCGCAGAACTCTTTGTTGGCAATGGCCAGGATTTCATCCGGCGGCTCTCCGGTCATAAGATAACTTTTTACTTTAAAACCGTCTTTAATCAATTCTTCTTCCTTGCCATTGAGATAATCACGATCTTTTTGGATCTCTTCGGAGTCCTGTAAGTTCAATTGTTGTTGCAGGCGCGCCACATACCCATCGGCCACATGGACTAAAACAAGACTGGCTCCCGTCAAGCGGGCCAAGGGACGGATGTGCCTCAAAATGACTTCATCTGTTGCTGAATTTTCCAAAGGGATAAGGATTTTTTTATACATAGTTATCGTAACCACTCCTGAAAGGTTTGAAATAGCAAATAAAGGTTAAGCCCTCCGATGATGCAGGTAATGACCCAAGCGATTATTTTGAGCCACAGGGAATTGACAAACTGTCCCATCTTGCGTTTATCGCTGGTAAACCACACCAACGGAACAACCGCAAAACTTAATTGTAACGACAAAATAACCTGGCTTAGGATAAGCAAATTTCCCACGCCTTGTTCTCCATAAAGCGCGGCAACAATAACGGCCGGCACAATCGCGACCAGGCGCGTTATCAACCGTCTTAGCCACGGACGAAGGCGGATATTTAAAAAACCTTCCATCACAATTTGACCGGCCAAAGTTCCGGTCAGTGTTGAGTTCTGTCCCGAGGCCAACAACGCTATGGCAAAGAAAACACTGGCGAATGGCGCCCCCAAGACCGGAGTTAATAACTGATACGCATCGTTGATATCGGCGACATTCTCATGCGGTGTTCCATGAAAGGCGGCGGCGCTGACAATCAGGATGGCCGCATTAATAAAAAAGGCGCACAATAAAGCCGCTGTGGAATCAAACGTGGCATAGCGGATGGCCATTTTTTTACCGCTA
>Ga0247727_10019257_pt1 | contig 10600 bp, 12 predicted proteins | sample WisWelCaveWW1625_FD_202498 | JGI IMG/M metagenome (GOLD analysis project Ga0247727, IMG submission 202498) | Biofilm microbial communities from Wishing Well Cave, Virginia, United States - WW16-25 | ecosystem: Environmental > Aquatic > Deep subsurface > Groundwater > Cave microbial mat | place...
GTTTGGCATTTTCAATCAAGGCCGGTGCGACATCGACTCCCAACACGCGGACGCCGTGCTTGGCAAGTTGGCGCGCGAGCCAGCCCTCGCCGCAGCCGAGGTCAAGCAGGGTCTGAGGGCGATAGCGCAAAATCGTTGCGATGATCGCCTGATTCGTGACGAGCCTGCGGCTTTCGATTTGCTCTTCCTGCACGGCGCGAATCCAGGGGCCGGCGTTTTTATTCCACGAAAGAATGATTTGCTGTTCGGTGGAAATCGTCATCGCTTTTTCAATATTAAGACAAAACCAATTGATGATAACAATGATAATGTTTGCAAAAATAACAAAAATTTTCAACACGGAGAAAACAGAGCAAACAGAGATTACAAAGCTAAAGGGAGTTTTCCATGCATTACCCTCTCTGTTTGCTCAGTTTTCTCTGTGTTAATCTTTTTTGGTTGCGGCTCGACGTGGGCTCGCCGACACGGCTCGTTCGGCTTGTGGCTCCGTTTTGCGAAGCTAAAGCTTCGCACTCCGCTTTATCTTATAGATGCTTTAGAAACGCCTGCGGGTTATTTAAAAAATCGCGCGTTAACGTCACATGCTCCAGGCTCGCATATTTGACCGATTGAATGAGCGCTTTCTCAAAACTCAAAATCGTCGCCTCGGGAAAGGCCATAATAATCGGCGAGTGGGTGGCGATGATGAACTGCGCGTTTTGCTCGACCATCTGTTTGAGCGCGGCGATAAATGCAAGCTGGCGGATCGGCGAGAGCGGCGCTTCCGGCTCATCCAGCAAATATAAACCATTCGGAACAAAACGCGATTGAAACAAGGTTAAAAAACTTTCGCCGTGCGAATAATCGTCGAGCAAACCCTCGCCGTAGCGTTGGCGCATGTCGCTCAACTCGCGGGTGTAGGCCATTTTCGCGAGGCCTTTCGCGGTTTCGGAGCGGCCCTGATATTCTGTATCAACCGCTCTCATTTCCTCTTCCATTTCCACGCGCATTTGCGCGAGCCGTTTGGCATAGCCGAAAAAATCCTCCGCGCGCAGAAAAAAACCTTTGTGCGTGCGTTGCTGCCAGTTGAGCTTGAAATACGTGGCGAGCTTTCTAACCGCCGCGAGCGTTTTATCCGTTTTTACATTTTCGCTGCCGACGGTGATCGCGCCGGTCGCGCAGGCGATGGCTTCCAGCAGCGTTGATTTGCCGGAGCCGTTTTCGCCGACGAAAAACGTCACCGGCGAAGTGAATTCAAGTTGGCGCAGCGATTGCAGAACGGTGAGCTTGAAGGGAAATTCACGATTCAAGCCCGCCGGCCATTGGCGGATTGAAATTGATTGGAGATGGAGCACGGGGTTTATAGTATTCCTGTAAAATGAAATCATTCAGATAACATGAAAAAGCGCAACATGAATGTTGCGCTTTTTCATGTTGTAACTTTAAAGCCGCTTCTGCCGCAGACGAGTTGATCAAACCGCGCCAGTGCGCGCTGATAGAGCGGATCGCAAATCTCCGGCAGGGCGGGGCCGATCCACTGCGGCACGCCTTTATTTTCGGCGTAATAGGGCGGCAAATGCGGCAGCAGGCCGGCGGCACCGCCGGTTTGATCTTTGGCGCCAAAGACGACGCGGCCGATGCCGTGCAATAACAGCGCGCCCATGCACATCGTGCAGGGTTCGAGCGTTGAATAACAGGTCATCGCACGGCTGCGCGGCCACAACGCCATCGGCACACGCTGCAGCGTTTCGATTTCGGCATGGTGGCCAGGATGATAATACGGCACGAGCATCGCATTGCCGGCTTCGGCAATCACTTCGCCCGGCAGGGTGATCACGGCGCCGATCGGCAGATTGCCGTTCTTCTCGGCTTCGCGCGCCAGCGCAACGGCGCGATGAAGATATTGCAGATCTTCATAAGTCAAACCGAGAGAACGCATAGAAAACCGCTTCGCAAATTATTGCTTTATCAGTTGGGTTTCTCAATCCGTTGGAAAATTTTTGTTTTTTTTTTGCAACGATTCAACTTTCGGGGCCCGTCCAGTCGGGCCGACCGAGTTACTCGATCACGTGCGGCACTTCGCGCAAATCCCAATCCAGCACCAGCCCGACGCCGGTGCGTTGCGCATGCTCTTTTGAATAAAGTTTCTCCAACAAATAAAGCGCCGGTTCGTAACTCAGCGCGCCGCCGACGGAGGTGATATATTTTCCGGCGACGGCAAAGTTGACGTCATCGCGAACTTTGATTTTGGGAAACATTTCCGCAAGCTGTTTGCGGTCGGCGGGAAACGTGGTAGCGACGCGGCCATCCAACACGCCGGTTGCAGCGAGCGGAAATGCGCCGTCACACAGGGTAATGACATGCGAAGCTTTCGCGACGGCGTTTTTCAACCATGACATGAACGCCGCATTTTCCAGATCTTTCGTCATGCTCGTTTCCGTGCTCGGAATCACCAGAATATCGATGGGCGGAACATTCGCAAATGAATAATCCGGCGTAATGCGAATGCCTTCGGAAGTGACAAACGGTTTGCCGTCGGGCGTGACGATGAAACAGCGGATGTAATTCTGCGGATCGCGATAGGACGAATGCTGCAAAATGTCATACGGCGCCATCAGCTCGGAGTTGTAAACTTTGTCGACGCAGACAAAACCGGCGTGGAGAATTTTTGGCTCATTTTGCCGGCCAGGCGAATCTTCAATTGACGGCAGCGCGAGGAGGCCTCTTGAATTTAGAAAAAGCAGGCCGGCGGAAATAACGCCTGCAAACAGCAGCATCGTGCCAACGCGCTTCATTGTTTTTCCATTCACAATATTTGGGCTTCTTTAACTTTTTGATTAATTTTGATCAGAGGAAAATATTGGTTTCAAATGTCTCCTAATGACTAGCAGCGGTCAATTTATCCAACTCCTTTGCCAAATCGGGCTGGAAATTACGGCTCAAACGTTCTTTGCTGTAGTCGAAAATCACCTTGATTAAATGTTCTCGAACGCGATGCTCGAAATCTTCCGCCGTTTCATAGGTTTGATAAAGGCTCGGGTATTTGCCGCCAGGCGACATTTCGTCAAAAAAGTTCTGCACGCGATGCAATTGGCTGAAATCGAGTTCGTCTGGGTTTACTGGCCGCACGCAACGATAGAGCAGTATCTGCGGACGTCCGATTTTTTGCCAGGCTTGCTGCGCGAAAACAAATTCTTCTTCCGTGCCGAAAAGAAAGGAACTTCCGGTTAATGGATCAATCGTTCCCGATGGTGTGCCGAATCGCGCCCAAAGTATGCCAATAAAAATATCCCCGTTCCCTATCGGCGCTTGCTCAAAAATAACCTCATCAGGACGTCCCATCAAGGGAGCAACATGAGTGCGCCAATCAAGTATTTCCAAAATCAATCGCAGACGATGGGCGACGGAGCGGTTAAGCTCTTCAACAACCAACTTGACACGATTTCGTTCTTCGACAACATCTCCTGGCGAAGCGACGAATATTCGCACCTTGCTATACATGTATTTGCCTTGTTCCAGCACCGGCAATTTCTCTCCATAGCTGAAATAAGACACATAGGGTATTTGAGTAATCTGAAGCATTGCAAGTTTGCTGACAGATTTGGGAAGCCAATTGGAATATATTTTGGAGAGGTCACGAGAAAACCGCCCCAGCCATTCCTGTGAAAGCTTGAATTCTGTCTGCGAATCGAACCGGCTTGGAATTGGGACTGCTATAAGATTGAGGCGATCGTATGGCAATTTCTGACGGGCCAAATTTGCTTTTTCGGCGACACTGATGGCGCCATAAAAACTTTGTTTGGTGGCTGTAAAGAGAAGCACGAGGATGTCCGGCAACTGAATGGTGCAAATGCCGCCGATATCGGTAATCCCCGTTCGACTATCCACGAGGATATAATCATAAGTTTTTTTCCACTCATCACGCAAGGTTTCGATAAAAATACCGCCTTCGCTTTTAGTATAGAATGACGGTGTGTCAAAATTTCTAACTTTGCTCAAGTAGTCCGCGCCTCGGTCTCCCGCCGTTAATAAGTGCAACCGGGCTCGGCTTTGCGGCAGCTTTATAATCAGACGGAAATCCTGCCAATTGGATAATTTCTTTTCCAAAATATCGATGATTCCCTTTTGGGAGCTTACATTCTCTGGAGGCAAATAATCCTGAAAATAATTTTCAATGCCGGGGGCTTCAAGATCCCAATCAACAATAAGAACTTTGTATCCCCATTGCGACTGAAGCACGGCAACATTGGCTAAGGCCATAGTTCTGCCCACCCCTCCCTTATAAGAGTAGAAAGTTATGACTTGTCCCATATCAAGCCGTTTGGTTTTTGTAAAGTTCGGTAGCCTTCTTGACGTTCGCGACGAAGCAAAACCGATAATTCCCGTTTGCAAGACTCGGAGTGAAAGTATGATGGAGACCAAATCGCGACAAGGCATCGTGAGTGGGCAAGGGCATTCTTTAAGCTAATAGGCCAGGATTCGCCTGGCCGTATTTCTGCTGTGTCAACAAAAACTTTTGCGGAAGGTTGATTCAAGGCGTTGACCAGCAGCGGTTCAAAAAGCGGCAAAAATGTCTCGTGAACCCAATCACCAAATGGGAATCCTCGTTTATAGCTCACGAAAGCATCATACTCATAACCCATGCCAATATCCTGCTAAAACTATTCGTAGTAGAAATCTGTTTTGAATCGCAACGATTTTTCCTCTGACGGGTTTTTTTGAGATAAAAGGTCCGGCTACTCTGCCTGACTCTTGATTAACTTACGACGAAGAGTTGAAATTTTCAAGCACTTTTTTTAGAGATATCGCAACCACCAGTCTTTGCGGCGCTGTTTTAATCCGGCGAACCACGCGCAGGGAAAATAAAGCAACACCGCAACGAATAGCGTCATGAAATAAATAAACGGCAGGCCGTGCCCATATTCCGGCGGCGCGGGGCGATCAAGCGGCAGCGCCTGTCCCCAGAGCCAACTGACGGGCTGTTGATAAATGAGGCCGACTCCAATCGCCAACACATGAATCGTGAACAGATGCAGTAGATAATAAAACAACGGCACGCGGCCAAACACCAGAATCTTTTTTCCCAACCACGCCAATCGCGAGCGAAAATCAAAGCGATCAAACCACGCCAGCAACATCAGTGCGGGGCCGAGCGTCATCAGCAAGAATTGCAGCGAGGCGGGATATTTCGCGACATTGAAGAACGCGATGATTGATTTTTCCAAAGTTTCTTGCGGGGTAAATGGCCACGGGTTGCCGTAGAGCTTGGTGAAGCGGAGGAGAACAAAAGCCGGCGTCATGATCGCGCCGAGACGCAACAGCCATTGGCGGCGCCGTTTCCTTAAGCCCAGATCACGCCGCCAAAAGCCCACCCGAATTTAAACGACCATGCGAAGCCGATGATCGTCAATTCCAGCAGCACCAGCCACAGGCCGCGTGTCCAAAAGAAGCGCGAAATTTCTTTCAACTGAGTTTTTTATACGCGGTTCCGATATAATCGACAAAATCAGGCTCCAATCCCTGCTGTCGAATTAATAGTTGCATCTGGGCGCGATGATGAATCGAGTGATAGTTCAATTGCAAGGCAATGTCTTTGAGTTTGGCCGACCAGTGCCCGCCGTCAAAACCGACAAACTTCATTTCTTCAAAAAGTTCATGCTCGGTTTTGCGTTCGAGAAATTCAATCCACGTTTGCAGGCTTTTATTCCATTCAGCTTCAAGCTGCTCGAATAGATAAACGGGTTCCCACCAGCTCATTTGCGGGTCTTCCGGATAGCGGATGATTCGCGCCAGCCACTTATTTTGCGAGTTGATAAGATGGCTGAAAAATTTGATGCACGCCGCTTTTTCCGGAAGCTCTTTTATTTTTGCCAAAACTTTTTTATTGGCTTGATCGTTGAATTTGAACGTGTCGAGCAGATATTGTTTCATTTCCATAAGCATTGCATTCTTTATAATTTTAGATTGAATCGCATCATCGCGACCATAAAAATTCAGCACTTGGAAACGGCGTGCATAGTTTTTGAGTCGCAAACTAAAGTTTGCACTCCGGGTTTGCATGGCAAAATCGATATATCGGGCGCGCTGCCGAACGCCGCGCGCACTCAACGAATCCGGCTTTTTGATACGCCGAAGCGATTCCTGTCCAGACGAAGACATCCGGCATGCGATCTTTTTTCGACTCGGTTGGATAGCCTTCCACGATTTTGCCGCCTTGCCGTTTAACATAATCGGTAGCGGCACGCAATAACGCGACGCTTATTCCTTGCCGGCGATATTTCTTTTCCACAAACAGGCACGAGATCGACCAGACCGGTTTCTCATCAACCGGCTTGAGAAGGCGCGAATTTCCCAAAGCGGGAAAATGTTCGCGCGGCGCGACGGAGCACCATCCGACAGGCTTGCCGTCCGCATACGCCAACAGGCCGGGGATTTTTCCCGACTCGACAAGGGCCTGCATGGCGCGGCGGTTTTTCTCGCCCTTCCCAGCTTCAAACGCGGCGCGCGGCAATCGCCACAACATGCACCAGCAGCCGCCACAGGCGCCTTTTGCGCCAAACAGTTTTTCAAAATCCGCCCAACACTCTTTCGTGAGGGGGTAAATTTTGATTGACAAATCAGTTTTATGTTTTGTGGGCATGGAATTTTTAAAACGACTATTGGAAAAACTTTAACGTTCTTTAAGGGTTTCCAACGGATTAAAAACGACCAACGGATAAAGCCTATTTAAAAATCCGTTGGCCGCTTTTATCCGTTGGAGAAATTTTTACGTTGTCTCCCGGTTTTTAAAACACAACGTATCGCAATCAATATACGCGCAGCAAAGCAATAAAGCTTTCGAAATCTTGCTTTTTTTAAAGCAGTAAAAAATTTCAGGCACGCGCTCTGGATGGACTCCTCCGGTATCGCCGCGTGAAGCCGGCGATGAAATGAGAAAAATTATTGAAGCCGGAAGCAAAACAAATTAATGAAAATCACTGACAAAAGCATGGCGGGCAATTTCGGAGAGCATTACTTCGCGCTGATAATTCGCCAGCATAAAATGCCGGGCGCGCTCGACGGTTTCCAGATATAGATTGGCGTGCAGACAATCCAGCGCCGGCGTCAAAGGCAAAATCGGTCGGGCAACAAAACCCGCGGCTGCTTGAGCCGGGCCGCGTATTCCTTTTTCCAGAAAACGGCGTTCGCTTCATCGAGCAGTTCGGCGTCAATTTCGACAAGACGAAAACCGGGCCAATAGTGTTGCAAGGCTTCCCCGCTGATCATTCGGCTACTCGAAAATAAAACGTTGCCGATCTGATCTCATCGTCTTCATGACCGACGAGGGGGCGGCGGCATAATCATCCAAAGCAGGAGATACACGAGGATGCCGGGAAACGCCGCGCTCAAAACGGAAACGACGACATACAGAATCCGCACCAGGTTGGGCGACCAGCCGAGCCATTCCGCGAGGCCGCCGCAAACACCGGCGATCATTTTGTTGCGGGATTTGGTGAGAGGCATAAAATTTTCAATCTCTTCATTTAAAGAAATGTTAGCAAAGATCAAAAAGGCAAAATGCGCACTCTCGATTTGGTTTCTTGTACCGTAACCAATGCGCCGCTTTCAAGCAGAGATTCATACTGGCGCAAAACCGTTATCAGCAAACTTCCGGCGCTCGCCGGCATAAGCGAGCGCTTCACGAATATCTTCGTCTTCTAAATAAGGATATGCTTTTAAAATATCAACGGTCGAATATCCAGTAGCGACTAACCCGACGATAGTCCCAACCGTGATACGCATGCCTCGAATACAGGGTTTTCCGCCCATCACTTTGGGATCAAATGTTATTCGTGTGAGGCGTCGCATAGTTCGGCTCCTTTACTTTTATAAAATGACCGCCAACTCATAGTTTAGGCATAAACTTTTTCTGGCATCTCGATATAGCGGTCCGGTTCTTCAGCTTTGCCATGAATAGCAAAAAAGCGTCGCTCAATTTCCTTGAGGACGGGCGCTTCATAATAAACCATCCCACAATCGAGGCAAACTTCGACCGGGGTATTGGGAACCAGCAAGTATTTGCCTTGGTAGCTATAAAGATATTCAATTCGGCGTTCTTCGTAGCCGGCGCTGCCGCAGAAGTTGCATTTAATTTTTCGCATAAGTGTACAGATTGGCGCGAACTTTGGCCTTGATGTTTTCGATATCCATCACACCGCGGTCACTTATTTGGTATCATTAAAATAGCAGCTTTCACAACAAAAAGCTGTTGCTTTAAAAGTCGGAAACGTTGACCGTTTCCTAAGAGACAATATATGGAAATCAAACCACGAAAGCAACATTGTTGAAGGCGGCTTTCAATTACAGAAAGTTATTTAATGGGCGTTCCTGAATAGGATCATCACCGAAAATTAACGCGCAAAATGCTTGCAATTCTTCCGCAAAATATTTAAATTTAGACACTTTCAGGCCGAAAGATGGAATGGGCGATTCCATCGACTGGAAGCCATCCGAAGCTTGCACAAATGAAATGAAAGGGAGAATGAACTCATGATGGAACCGTTGCAGGTCGGGCAAGAATTTGGCAATTACAAAATTGTCGAGAAAATCGGCGCGGGCGGCATGGGCATCGTTTATAAGGCCCTCGATAAATCTCTGGAGCAGACGCGCGCGGTGAAGGTGCTCAATCCGTTTTTTGTCGATGACAAAGCGTTCAACAAACGGTTTCAGGGCGAAGCGAAGAACCTCGCCAAGCTCAAGCATCCGAATATCGTCATGATTTATGCGCTGGATAACAGCCCGGCCATCGGCCCGTATATCGTCATGGAATATGTCGACGGCAAGACGCTGAAAGAGTGGATCGAAAAATCCGGCCGCATTCACTATTCGAAGGCGAGCAAAATTTTTAAAAAAGTTTTGAGCGCCATCGACTACGCGCACGGCCAGGGCATCATCCATCGCGATATCAAGCCTTCCAATATTATGTTGGACAAAGGCGGTGAAGTCAAAATCACCGATTTCGGGCTGGCGAAGAATCTTCTCGATCCGACGAAAACCCTGACCCTCGGCGGCGCGGGAACTTTGTACTATATGTCGCCCGAGCAGGTTTTAGGAATGGGCGAAGAAGATTGGCGCAGCGATATCTACGCGCTCGGCATTACTCTTTATGAAATCCTGGCGGGGCGAACCCCGTTTGAGCAAACCGACAGCTACTCGAAGATTCGCAAGCAAATCGTTAAAGAAGAGTTGCCGCCGCCGACGCAGTTCAGCCCGGATATACCGGGTGGCCTGGTCAAGATCATTATGAAGTCTATCGAAAAGGAGCAGAAGCAGAGATTTCAGTCGGCTGGTGAGATGCTGCAAGCCGTCGAGAAGTTCGAAAGAGAGCAGCGGCCAACAAGAGAACCGCCACCGAAACCGCCAAAACCGCAACCATCGGCAAAACCGGCTGGGCCGCCAAATCCCCAAAGAACAACATTGGTTTTGGGGTCAGCGCTTGCGCTCATCTTGGCGCTGATTTTGTATTTGAAATGGTCGGATATTTTTAATGGTTCTCCACCTTCTCCGTCACCCTCCGCCTTCACCGTTGCGGCCGGGCCGGTCACGCTGCGAGTTTTGCCATCTGGATCGTTTGAAATCAATGATGGCACGCGCGGCGAAAGCGCTGGCAATAAACCCATGGTGTGGAATGCCGTGGCAAACAAACAATACGTGGTGCGGTTTCGGCATCCCAATTACGGAACGAAAGAGATTAAAGTCGCCGTGGAAAACGGCGCGCCGGATCGAGCGCTCTACTGCCATTTTGAAAGCTACTTCAATATTTTTGCTTTCAACGAAGACGGCAATCAAATTCAAGCCGAGGTCGTTGTCGATAATTTCAAGACGGGTAAAATGACGACATTGCGGGGATATGCCCTAAAGGTTGGTGCGCATGAGGTGACGGTGAATCGCGCGGGTTATGAAGTGGTCTCCGGGGCGCAATTAAAGAACGTGCAGCCGCAGGTTGCAACGCGCGTCCTTCCGGCGGAGGAAATTAAGTTTCAGTTAAGAAGGCGGTAGAATGCACCGTACCGCAACATTTATGTTGCGCTTGCAGTTTCATTAATTAAAGGCGTTACCCGGCAAAATGGCAGGCCGCCAGATGGTGGGCATTGCCGGCAACTAAAACGGGATTCTCCTGCACGCAAAGCTCGGGCTTGCCTTTTTCATGCCACAGCGAACAGGCATGCCGATAGGGGCAGCCCGGCCGGAAGCCGCTCTCCGCGAAGTCCATTTCGCGGAGACTCACCGGCGCCGGCTTTTTTTCCACATTATTATTATTATTATCGAGTTTTAAACGCGAGGCAAAGAGCATTTTGGTATACGGATGCAAAGCGCGTTGCGGGGTGACTTCGTTTTTTCCTCCGAGCTCCACAATGCGGCCGGCGTACATGATGGCAATGCGGTCGCAGGCCTTGCGCATCACCTCGAGGTCATGAGAAATCAGCACGAGCGTCAACCGTTGCTCGGCACGGATTTTCAGCAGCAGCTCCAAAACCTGGCGCTGCAGCGAGACGTCCAAACCGGAAAGCGGCTCGTCGGCAAAAATGATCGCGGGATTCGTGGCGAGCGCGCGGCAAATGGTGATGCGCCGTTTTTCGCC